>Ga0247841_10000244_pt1 | contig 148919 bp, 149 predicted proteins | sample LaCruzMarch2015__2_FD_192410 | JGI IMG/M metagenome (GOLD analysis project Ga0247841, IMG submission 192410) | Freshwater microbial communities from meromictic Lake La Cruz, Castile-La Mancha, Spain - LaCruzMarch2015_18m | ecosystem: Environmental > Aquatic > Freshwater > Lake | place: Spain... | reverse complement strand
ACTGCGGCGGTTTGGGCTCTCCGCCTGCACGGCGAACCCGGAGGGCCTGCCTCCATCACTAGCACAGCACGGTCTGGGTCAACGATCTTCTACATCGTCACCCCTTTCCTTTCAGGACACACTGCTGAAGGGGAAGATAAGGATCGGCGGGAATTCCTTATCTTCCCTCACAGTACTACCCCCGCTCCGGCGGCTCCGCAGGCTCGCGGGCGGGCGGCGCGGGCGTCTTCGGCGGCCGGCGGGGGGTGGTGCGGAAGGGGAAGATAAGGATCGCCCGGAATTCCTTATCTTCCCTCGCGGTACTACCCCGCCGCGGCGGCTCCCACAGGCGCGGCGGCTGCGGCGCGCGGCGCGGCGTGTCCGCCTTCTCGCGGCCGTCGATCCGGAGGCTGAACGCGCAACCGGACGAAGGGGGATAACCATGTCGGCCTCTTCCTGTCTTCCCCCTCGACGACTACGCCTGTGCCGCCGACGGGCGCGCCGGGCGGGGCGGCCTGAGCGCGCGTCTGCCGGCGCCTGCTCTGAGCGCTGCCGGCTGCACGACGCCCTCCGCCTTCTTCGCTGATGGCGGGCACTTGAGCGACGGGGATCGTCATGTGCCGCGGTACCCGCCCCCGCGATGCCGCCCTGGCTGCGCGGCTGCTCGCGCCGCGCCCGAGCACGACGCGGCGCCCGCCGGCGGCCGGATGTTCAGTGGTGGTACGGCTCGCCGCGCAGGATCTTGCCGGCGCGGAAGAGCTGCTCCAGCAGGATCACCCTGGCCAGCTGGTGGGGCAAGGTGAGCGCCGAGAGGGAGAGGCGTTCCGCGGCGCGCGCCTGCACCTCGCCGGCGAGCCCCAGCGAGCCGCCGATCACGAAGCCCGCGCCGCCGCGTTCGAAGGCCTTCTGCAGCCAGTCCGCGAACGCCTCGGTGTCGAGGGCGCGGCCGTCCACGGCGAGCGCCGCGACGACGGGCGCCTGCGGCCACGCCGCAAGCAGGCGCCGGCCCTCCTCGCGCAGCACCTCCGCTTCGCTGCGGCCGCGCAGCGCCACCTCCTTGACCTCGCGCACCGAGACCGTGGCGTGGGGCCGCAGAAGATCGATGAAGTGCTGCGCCGCGGGCTTGAAATCGCGGTGCAGCGACCCCACCGCGAGGATCTCGATGCGAGTCGCCACCGTGGCGACGCTCAGCGCCACGGCGAGCGCGAGGAGAAAGCGATGCGGCCGGCGTCGGGGACGCAAGCGACGCCAGCGGCAGAGGCGTGCGCGACCGCGGTCGCCAAGCGCGTCTCTTCGTGGGTGTAATGCGCCATGCCTGTCCTCTCGCCCGCGGGGCCGGGGCCGACGGCCGTCGCTCGTCTCGGCGCGGGACCGGGGCCGACGACCGCCCTTCCTCGCAGTTCGCGGCCGGGGCCGGGGCCGGGGCCGGCGGCCGCCTCTCATCTCAGCGCGCGGCCGGCAAGCCCACCCGACGGCTGCGCATCTATGCGCGCGCCTATACTATAGAGAAAGGAGGCGCCGCCCGGGCTCGCGCCCGGCTCGCGCCGTGCGTTGCCTCCGCCGCAGCGCACCCGCAACCGTTCATGCAGGGAGGGGAGCCGATGGCAGACACACGCAACGACGCGGAGCCGGGATCGGCGTCCGCCGACGCCAAGCTCGAGCTGCGGCGGCGCGCGCTGGCCGCGCGCGACTCCCTGCCGGGGGCGGCGCGCGCCCGGCTCAGCGCCCGGGTCTGCGCGCGCGCCGCCGCCCTCCCCGAGCTCGCCGCCTCCGCCACCATCATGCTGTACGCCTCATTCCGCAGCGAGGTCGAGACGACGGCCCTTTTGTTGTGGGCGCTCAAGGCGGGCAAGACGGTGTGCATACCCCGCATCCTGGCCCCACGACTGATGGCCGCCTACCTGATCGCGGATCCCGCGACAGACCTCGTGCCCGGCGCCTGGGGCATCCCGGAGCCGCGCGAGGGGCTCGAGGAGGTGCCCCCGCTACGCATGGATGTGGTCGTCGTGCCGGGCGCCGCATTCGACGCCGCCGGCAGGCGCTGCGGCTACGGCGGCGGCTTCTACGACACGTATCTGGCGCGCACGCGTCCCGGCGTCCCATGGGTGGCGCTGGCCTTCGAGGCTCAGCTCGTGAACGAGCTGCCCTGCGAGCCGCACGATCTCGCCGTGGGCGCCATCGTCACCGAGACGCGCGTCATCCGCACCCGGTAGGCTGCCTCAAGGGCTGGGGAGCAGTACGGCGGCAAGATCGACCGCCAGTTGGCGGGCGGCCTCCAGCAGTTCCGGCTTCTGCGCGGCGGCGCCCGCCGTGTCTGCACACCCGCCGACAGAGAAGATAGTCGGGTCGCCGTCGGTGGAGAGCGCGACGTAGCGGCGCAGCGCCGCCAGCGTCTCATCGAGGCCGGTCTCTGCCGTGACCGCCACGAGGCCCACAGCCTGCGCCGGCAGCCATTCGTCGTGCGCGTAGCGAAAGACGTTGCGGTCCATGAACGCCTTCATCTGCGCGGAGACGTTCTCGTAGTACACCGGGGTCGCCAGGATCAGCCCGTCCGCCGCATACACGGCGTCGAGGACATCGGCGGCCTCGTCGCCGAGCGCGCAGGCGCGCCGCTGGGAGCAGTCGTCGTGGCCCAGACAGGCGGCGACACGGCGTTCGCCGAGCATGATCCTCTCGATGCGGATGCCGCGACGAGTGAGCTCCTCGAGCGCGACATCGACGAGGATCGAGGTATTGCCGTGCGGCCGGGGGCTGCCCACCACCGCGACGACGAGGGGCGGCTCGGGCTCAGGCGCGCTGCAGGGCGATCTGGATCTCGTCGCGCACGCGCAGCAGGGTCGCGGAGACGGCGTCCGCGTCCGCGAAGAAGCGGGCGGCGGGCATGGGCACGGCGATCGAGGCCACGCTGCCGTCGATGTCGGCGATTGCCACGCCGGTACTGCAGATCCCTACGTGGTGCTCTTCGCGATCGTAGCCGACGCCGGTGCGGCGGACCTCTTCGAGCTCGCGCAGCAGATCCTCGCGCGAGACCGGCTTGTGCTGCGAGGGCGTCTCGAGCTTCTTGGGCAGACGCCTCTTGAGCTCGTCGGGGGTGAGCTGCGCCAGCAGCACCTTGCCGTTGGCCGTGCAGAAGGCCGGGAAGCGGGCGCCGACGCGGGAGACCACCATGAGCGAACGCTGCGGCGCGGGATGCTGGGCGATGAAGAGCACGTGCATGCCGTCGAGCACGCCGAGGTCGACGGTCTCGTTGAGCTCCCGGGACAGGCGCTCGAGGTACGGGCGGACCACCGTCGGCAGGTCGCGCCGGCTCGCGACCGCCAGTTGCAGGAGGCCAGGCCCCAGGTGGAGCCGGCCGGTGGCTTCGTCAGCGCAGACGAAGCCCTCCTCCTCGAGCGCATAGCGGATGCGGTGCACCGTCGTGCGCGGCAGCCCCGCGCGTGCCACCAGCTCGCTGAACGTGAGGCCTCCCGACGAGTCGGCGGCGAGCAGCCTGAGTATCGTGGCCGCTCTCGCCAGCACCTGCACACCATTGCGCTGTTCCTGCTCGCGCTCCTCGACCAGTCCGCTCACTGTGCCTCCATCACCATCGCCCCCGGGTCTCCGGGCCTCGGTCGTCATGTCCGGCACGCAGCGCTCAGCTCGCCTCGGCCACCGGCCCGGACGCGCCTGCGGCCGCCGGGCTCTCCGGCTTCGGAGGCTCTTCCAGCACGAGCCGGCGGCGCACGGGGAACAGGTGGACGTCCCAGCGCTTGGCGATGAAGCCCCAGAGGCCGCGAGGAGCCTTGGTCGCGATGACCACGGCGATCACCCCGAGGAGCAGCATGTAGGTCGTGCCGTACTGGCTGAGAGTCTGGAGCAGAGCGAAATAGATCACCGTGCCGATGATGGGGCCCTCGATCGACCCGAACCCGCCGATGACGACGATGAACATCGCGTACGCCGTCCAGCTGATGCTGAACGCCGCGGCCGGCTGGATGCGCAGCAGGTTCATGGCGACCACGGCGCCGATGACGCCGCAGCCGAACGCGGAGATGAGGTAGACGTAGAGCTTCGAGCGAAACACGTTGACGCCGGAGCTCTGCGCCGCCAGCTCATTGTCGCGGATTGCGGTGAGGGCGAGGCCGAGTCGTGAGCGCAGCAGGAAGTAGACCAGCAGGATCGAGCCCACGGCGACGAACAGGGCGAGCAGGTAGGTGCCGTTGATGCGCGTGTCGATGGGCAGGCGCGCGGCGGAGATGACGGTCTTGCCGGACCCGCCGCCCGTGGCCTGGATGTTGGCCACGATCAGGCGCACCACCTCGGCCACCACCCAAGTCCCTATAGCGAAGTAGCCGCCGCGCAGGCGAAAGATGAGCGGTGCGATGGGAAGGGCAACCAGCACCGCCAGGCCGCCGGCGAGGATGACGGCGATGAACGGGTGCAGCCCGATCACGTCGCCGATCAGCCACAAGCCGTAGGCTCCAAGGCCGATGTACGCTTGCTGGCCCACGGAGATCAGACCGGCGTACCCCCCGAGCAGGTTCCACATCTGGGCCAGCGCCAGCAGCGTGAAGAACGTGACCATAGTGCGCATGAAGCTGACCTGCGCCCACAGCGGGAAGCTGGCCAGTACGACCACGATGAGCACGCCGACGACGAGCACGTAGCGATGCATGCGCGTCGAGCGCGCGATGCGAAACGCGGGCGCGCTCATGCCGTCACCGTCTTGGCAAAGAAGCCGCTGGGCCGCACGGCCAGGACGGTGAGAAACACGAGGTGGCCGACGAGCAGGCCCCAACCGGAGCCGAAGGCCTGCGAGCCCAGCGTCTGGGACAGTCCAAGGACGATGGCCCCGACGAGCGTCCCCCAGATGGACCCCATACCTCCCATGATCACGGCCTCGAAGGCGAAGATGAGGCGGAACGGGCCCTGCGTGGGGTCGAAGGTGGTACGCACGGCAAGCAGGATCCCGGCCAAGGCGACGATGGCCAGAGCGATGGCCATGGCCAAACCGTAGATGTGGCGGTTGTCGATGCCCATGAGCTCGGCCGCTTCACGGTCGTCGGAGGTGGCCCTGAAGGCGCGCCCCAACTTCGTCCGGTTGAGGAAGGTCTGCAGCAACGCGATGACGACGATCGACGTCACGAACACGAGGAGCGGGAACCAGCCGATGGACAGCTTGTCGCTGATGCGGATGCTGATGTTCTCGATCTGCCCGGCGTCCAGACCCTGCGAGTCGGCCGAGAACCACATGATGAGGCCGTTCTGGATGATGATCGACAGGCCGAAGGTGACCACGATGGGACGCGTGTCGTCGCTGCCCAGGGTGAAGTTGAGCAGCCCGCGCTGTAGCAGATAGCCCACCACGAACATGATGGCGATGGTCACGAGACCCGACCACATGACGCCCAGATGAAGAGACTGAAAGAGGAACAGGGCGACGAACGCCGCCAGGATGCCCAAGTCGCCGTGCGCCAGGTTGACCATGCGCATGACGCCGAACACCAGAGCAAGACCGGTCGCGAACAGAGCGTACAGCCCGCCCAGGAGAACGCCTTGAATCGCTACGTTGACCCAATCCATACCGTCACATCCCGAAGTAGGCTGCGGTGATCGCTTCAGAGCTCAGGTCGCTGGGCTTGCCCTCGAGGCTGATACGGCCTTCGAGGAAGCAGGCGACGTGGTCGGCGACGGTGAGCACGTGCTGCACGTCCTGTTCGACGACCAGGATCGTGGTGCCCGTGCCGACGAGGAGCACCATGGCCTCGTAGATGCGCTTGATGACCACGGGCGCGAGGCCCAGCGAGACCTCGTCGAGCAGCAGCAGCCGCGGGTTGGACATCAGGGCGCGCCCGATGGCCAGGGCCTGCTGCTCGCCGCCGGAGAGGCTCGACGCCTGGCGCTTGACCAGCGGTCTGAGGAGCGGAAAGAGCTCCATCACCGAGCCGGTGTTCCACTCGCCCTTGCGGCCGCCGTAGGCGCCGATCTGCAGGTTCTCGAAAACGGTGAGACTGGGAAACACGCGGCGGCCCTCGGGCACGAGCGCGATGCCCATGCCGACGCGGTCGTGCGCGGGGTACTTGTCGACGGGCTCACCCTGGAAGAGGATCTGGCCCGAGGCCGGGCGCTGGAGCCCGGCGATCGTCCGCAGAAGCGTGGACTTGCCGCCGCCGTTGGCGCCGATGCAGGCGAAGGTCTGCCCCTCTTCGACCTTGAACGAGACCTTGAAGAGCGCCTGGAAGTCGCCGTAAAAGACGTCGACGTCCTGGAGCTCGAGCACGCTCATATCGGCGTCCCCCCCATGTAACAGGCCTGCACCTCGTCGCTGCACATGACCTCGTTGGGGTCGCCCTCGATGAGATGGCGGCCGAAGTTGATGGCGACGATGCGCCCGACCACAGCCAGCAGAGCGTGCACGATGTGCTCGATCCAGATGATCGAGATGCCCTCGCGGTGCAGGTCTTTGATGGTCTCGATGAGGGCCTCGACCTCGGTCTCGGTCAGCCCGCCGGCGACCTCGTCCAGGAGCAGGACGCTGGGATCGCCGGCGAGCGCCCGCGCCAGCTCCAGGCGCTTGCGGTCGAGGAGCGGCAGGGCGCCGGCCTGCTTGTTGGCCTTGGCGGAGAGCCTGGTGAGATCCAGCGTCTCGACGCAACGCGCGTAGCTGGCGCGCTCGCTCATGCCCCGCCCGTAGGCGGCGCACACGAGCACGTTCTCGAAGACGCTCATGTCGGCGAACGGCTTGGGGATCTGGAAGGTGCGGCCGATGCCCTCGCGGCAGCGGTTCTGCCGCGACAGATGCGTGATGTCCTTGTCTTTGAAGGTGACACGACCCGCGTCGGGCCGATACACGCCGGTGATGAGGTTGAACAACGTGGTCTTGCCGGCGCCGTTCGGCCCGACGATGCCCAGCGCTTCGCCATCGTTCAGCTGCACGCTCAGGTCGTCGATGACCTGCATGCCGCCGAAGGACTTCTTCAGGCCCGTGGTCTCGAGCACTACGGTCATGAGTCTTCGCCGCCGTGCGTCACTGAGACCTCCTCGGGCGATCGGCGATGCTGGGTAACGGGCCGGATCGTGGGCTCCTAGTACTTGATCGCCGTGACGTCCTGCTGGACGGGGACCATGGAGGCGGTGACGTTGGTCACGACCTTGAGGTCGAACGGCCAGTTCGTGCCCTTGACCCACTGGCCGCCGACGAGTGGCGTCTTGCTCACGTTCGGCACGGGGTTCTGCGGCGGACCGGCCTGCCAGTTGACGTTGCCGCAGATGGTGTCGAGGTTGGTCGCCTTGATGGCGTCGAGGATGGACTGTTTGTCATCGACGTTCTTGGTGCGCTTGAGGGCGTCGGCGACGACCTCGAACACGGCGTAGTGCAGCAGCGGCTGCGTCCACTGCTTCGTGGTGGCCGCCGTGAACGCGTCGGCGAACTGCTGACACGTCTGGCCGCTGAGCGAGGACTTGAACGGGTGGTTCGGCGACCACCACACCTCGGTCGTGAGGCCGTAGCCGATGTCGCCGAGCGCCTCAAGAGCGGACGGGAACAGAAGGGCCTTGCCGATGGAAGCGGCCGTGGGCTTGAAGCCCTGCTGGTACGACTGCTTCCAGAAGTTGGTGAAGTCCGGCGGGATGAACACGCCGCTGACGATCTCGCAGTTGCCGGCCTTGAACTTGCCGATCTGCGGCGTGAAGTCCTCGCTGCCGTCCTGGAAGCGGCCGCCGTCGACGACCTTGTAGCCGGCCGCCTTGAGCATCGGCGGCTGGCCGGTCTTCGGGTCGGACCAGGCGAGACCGTCGGCGTCGTTGGGCCACATCTCGCCGACCGTCTTGTTCGTCGGGAGCGCGTCCCACATGCTGACGAAGTTGGCGGTGACGTCTTCGAGGCCCCAGAAGAAGTGGTAGGTCCACGTGAAGGGCGTCTCGGGCGTGGCGCCGCGGCCGAAGTAGTACGCTTGCCAGGGGCAGTCGTTGGACACGCAGGGGACGCCGAGCGCCTCGGCCTGGTCGGCGACGGGGTTGACCGTATCCGGGGTCGAGGCGACCATCATCACGTCGACGCCGTCGTTGGTCATGAGGTCGCCGGCGACCGTGGCCGCACGGTTCGAGTCGGACTGCGAGTCCTTCATGATGAACTCGATGGGGTGCGTCTGCCCGTCACCGCACATGAGGCCGTCTTTGACGGATGTCTTCCACTGCTCGACGCAGAACGTGTCGGCCTCGCCGAACGCCGCCAGGGGCCCGGTGAGCGGGGCCACGAACCCGACCTTGATGGTCCGGCCTGTGCCGGGACTGCTGCCGCCGCCGGAATCGCCACTGCTGCCGCAGGCGGCCAGCACGCCGCTGCCACCGGCCACGCCGAGCGCCACGCCGGTCACGCCGGCCACCTTGAGGAAATCGCGCCGCGTGACCGGGGTCCTGCCGAACCCGGCGCCGTCTGACGCTTCTTTTGACTTGCGGTCGTCTGAGCTCATGCCGCCTCCTTGCTTTGGTTCCGCGGTCGCCGGCGGCTGCGGAGCAAGCCGCACCGACCACGAGAACCCCCCTTTGGGTCCCTGCTGGATCCGGGCCGCTTGCGCACCGCAGTGCGTGATGGAAGCTCGCGCCGACGACGCGGGCTTCCCAGCCCGGTCAGATCTTGCTCGATGGGGCCTTCACACCTCCGTTGTTATCCACCATGCGGACGCTCGCTCCCACGATACGGGCATCATATAGCCGCCGGCATCGCTGTCAAGGTTTGTGCCTCGCGCGCCAGACTCGCGCGCGGTCGATGTCGGGCACGGTCCAACGGCGGTTTCCAGGCTCACGCCGAGCCCACGAGCCGCGGCGACAATTTGAGCCGCTCGACGACCTCGGCCACTGTCGCGGGCTCCTTCTGCAGCGAGCGCGCGATCCTCACGAGGCGCTCGACGAGCTGGGCGTTGGACGCCGCCGGCACGCCCTTCTCCAGAGTGAGCGTATCCTCCATGCCTGTGCGCGCGTTGCCGCCCATGGCAAGGCCGATGGTGGTCATCGGCAGGTTGGCCCCGGCGACGGCGATGACTTGCCAGCTCGTGCCCTTCGGCAGCTCGCGCACCAGGTAGGCGAGCAGCGTCGGGTCGCCCTTCATGCCGCCGTGCACGCCCATCACGAACGAGACCTGCAGCGGCTCGACCAGCAGGCCCTTGTGGACCAGATAGAGCATCATCTCGAGATGACCGGTGTCGTAGATCTCCACCTCGGGCTTCACGCCGAGCTCGATCATGCGCGCCGCCAGCTCCATCATCTGTTTGGACGGGTTGCGGAACTCCTCGTGGCCGAAGGTCATCGTGCAGGGGTTGAGCGTCGCCATCGCCGGCTTGGCCTCGACCATCCTCATGCGGTCTTCGTAGGCGAAGGCCAGTCCGCCCGTGGAGAGCTGCACGATGCCGAGGCAGGTGGCGCGCACCGCCTCGACGGTGCGGCGCGCCACGTCGAGGTCGACGGTCATGTTACCTTGGTCGTCGCGCAGATGGATGTGGATGACGGCCGCGCCGGCGTCGTAGGCGGCCTTGGCGTCCGCGGCGATCTCGGCCACGGTTCCGGGCATCCCAGGATTGTCGGCCTTCGTCGCCACGGGGCCGGTGAGCGCGGCGGTGATGATGGGATTCGGCATGTGCGCCTCCTCTGAGGTCGTCTACGTCGTGGTCGGCGCGTCGGGCGAAGCCTTCCTGGCCGCGAGCGCGGCGCTCAGGTGGTCGGCGAGCCGCGCGTGGGCGGCGGCGGCCGTCTGCTCGGTCCAGGGCAGAAAACCCTGCCCGGTCTTCATGCCGAGCTCGCCGGCGGCGACCTTGTCGCGGAGGATCTGCAGCGGGCCGGGCGTGCGGTCGATGAAGGGCAGGATCTGCTCGTGGATGTTCAGGACCTGGTCGAGACCGCCGAGATCGGCGGTCTCGAGCGGGCCCATCACCGCGAGCCGCAGACCGAAGCTGTTCTTGACGCACAGGTCCACCGTCTCGGCGTCGGCGATCCCGTTCTGGACGATCGCCATGGCCTCGCGCCACAGGGCATGCTGCAGGCGATTGGCGACGAAGCCGGGCACGTCCCTGCGCACGTGCACGGGCAGCTTGCCGGCGGCGCTGAGGACGTCCATCGTGCGCCCCACGGTGGCGGCCGCCGTGCGCTCGCCCTGCACCACTTCCACGAGCGGGATGAGATAGGGCGGGTTCCAGAAGTGCGTGCCGATCACACGCTCGGCGCCGACCGCCCTGGGCGTGTACACGGCCACAGGCATGGACGAGGTATTGCTGGCCACGATGACGCCGGGCGGTGCGGCGGAGGTGATCTCCTCAATGAGCCGCACCTTGAGGTCGACCTTCTCGGGCGCCGCCTCGAAGACGAACGCGGCGCCCTCCAGGGCTTCAGCCAGGCGCTCGTGCACGCAGATGCGCGCGAGCGCCTCGTCCGGCAGGCCAAGCCGCCCCAGGTTGGCGGCGACGCGTTCGTGCACGGTCGCCAGCGCTCCCGGCTGCGAATCATACACGGCGACAGGGTGACCGGCGCAGGCGAAGACCTGGGCGATACCGTGCCCCATGAGGCCGGCGCCGACGACGCAGATGCGCGCGCGCTCAACGGTCATCGAGCCCCTCCGGCACGGCCGCGCAGACACGGGTCCGCGTCGCCGCGGCGAGCGCCGCGAGGACGCGGGCGGCGGCAGGGGACAAGCCGCCGCGCGTCCCGGTCGCGAACGTGGAGTGCCTGATGACGTGTCATCGCCGTGGGGGCCGGGACAAAGGTCCCGGTGACCCGCATCAGCCCTCGCGGGGCTCCGGATAGGGGATGGCGACGAGCATCGAGGCGGGTGAGTTGGTGCGGTTCTCGACGGCGCGGGCCTCATTGGGCGCCAGATAGCAGGAGTCCCACTTCTTCAGCGTGGCCTCACCCTCGGGGGTGATGACCGTGACTTCGCCCTCCAGCACGAAATAGACCTTCTCCACCGGCGTGGCGTCTTCGAAGGCGCCTCCCTTGGGGAGGAAGTGCGAGAGGCCCATCCAGAAGTTCCTGGTCTTGCTGACATCAAAGCCCTGCAGGCGCAGGCCGAAGCACTCGTGGTGCTTGGGCGCCTCGTACGGTGGGGCCTCGTCGTAGCGTGTGACTTCCACGGTCACTCCTTCTCTCAGATCACGCCGTACTTGTAGACCCTGTCCGGAGCAGGGTTCAGGTCGTCTTCATCGATCTCGGCGGCGCAGCGGACCATCGAGCCGTCGCCCAGCCACCAGCGGAGGGGGAACGCGAAGAAGCGGAAGCGTTTGCCCACGACCTTGTCGAGATCTCCACCGAGGTTCTCGACGCCGACGATGCCGTTGCCCATCATGAGCTTGTGACAGGGCTCCCAGGTCCCCTGCAGACCCGCACGTTCAAGCTGCCCGTAGACGTCCATGTACTTGTCCATGCCGAACGTCTCGATGAACACCTCCCGATCGAATTCGGCATACGCCTCGATACCGAACTTGTCGATGTACTCGTCGGTGATCGGCCGGCCCGTGTTACCGGGCAGGTTCATCTGGGTGGGGCCGTTCTTGCCCATGGCCGTGTGCAGAGGGTGATCCAGCGCCTGCATGTCCATGGCGACGCATTTCGGCATGTACTTCTGGAACCAGTTGCCTGCGTCCCGGCCGGTGCCGCAGGAGTAGTGGTAGTAGTCTTTGCTGTCGTCGTACTTCAGGTGCATGCCGGTCCGCAGGCAGATCACCATGCCCTTGAGCTCCTCAGGCTTGATGTGCGCCCGCTCGCAGGCGTCGTCGAGGTGCTCGCCCTTGATCAGGCCCCAGTCTTCGACCTTGATGTCCAGGCAGACCGCATCGCCGACATATGCGTCCACAGGCAGTTCGTGACTGTATCTCGTGCGGGCGCCGGCGAAGTCGCGTTCCATGACGTGGCGCGGCGCATCCGCATGCGTACCGGCATGCTGCACGACGCTGATCTTCTGACTCAAGACGCCGGATTTCGCGAGGCCATGCATCGTGTCGACCACGGGCTTGGTGAAATATGGCCACAGCGGGAGGTCCGCACCGAACGGATGGCTGAGGTCAACGAATACCTTCTTCCCCATGGTTGCCTCTCTTCTCCTCGGTCTCGTTACTGTTTCGACAGACGGGCGCTCTTGTGCCCAGACAGGTACTCGACCTATCCGCATCTCGGACACGACGCGCCGTATCGTGGATACGCTACTCGCGCGGAGAAGCCGCTGTCAAGACTCGCCGCCGTTGCAGACGGAGGAGGTCAGTCGCCGTTGAGAGCGCGCTGGACATCGTCGCGCACGCGCAGGAGGGCGGCCTCAGTGATCGCGTGCGGGGTCGCCCACAACGTTCACAAGGTACTCCACCAGCCGCCGCCGGGAGGCGTCGGCCTCCGCCTCGCTCCACACCTGGAAGCCGCGGCCCGTCTTGAAGCCCAGATCGCCGGCCGCGACCTTGTCCTTCAGGAGTGCAGACGGCTCGCCGGAGGCCTCGAGGTGCGGCAGGATGTAGTTGTGGATCGCCAGCGTGAGGTCGAGTCCCACCATGTCCGCGTTCTCCATGGGCGCCAGGATGGGCAGGCGAAGCCCGGGTCCGAAGCGGATGCTCTCGTCCACCGTGGCGGCGTCGGCGATGCCGTGCTCCACGATGGAGATGGCCTCCCGCCACAGGGCGTGCTGCAGGCGGTTGGCGACGAAGCCGGGCACGTCCTTCCTGCAGTCGATCGGGTGCTTGCCGACGCGGCGCAGCAGGTCCATCGTCCGGTCGATGACCGCCGGGTCGACCTGCTCGGTGCGGACCACCTCGACGAGCGGGATCAGGTACGGCGGGTTCCAGAAGTGCGTACCGACGACCCGCTCCTTGCGCCGCGCCCGAGCGCCGATCTCGGCGATGCTCATCACCGACGTGTTGGTGCAGAGCACCGTCTCGGGTGGACACGCCGCGTCGAGCTGCGCGAAGACCTCCTGCTTGAGAGCGAGGTCCTCGAAGACGCACTCGATGACGAAGTCGGCGCCGTCGACCGCCGCCGCCAGGTCGGTGGTCGTGCGCACGCGGCTGACCGCCGCGTCGATGGCGGCGGCCGGGAACAGCCCGTGCCCGGCAAGGAAGCTCAGGTTGCCGCGGATCGTTTCCTGCGCCCGTTCGAGGGCCTCCGGGTAGAGATCCTGGAGCGCGACCCGGTGACCGGCGGCGGCGAAGACCTGGGCGACGCCGGCGCCCATCATGCCGCCGCCGATGACGGCCACGCGCTCCGCGCGTTCAGTGTCCATGTGGCTCCCCGTGACGGCGGCGCTCAGGCGGCTGTGCTGCCGCCGTCGACCATGAGGATGTTGCCGGTGACGAAGTCGGAGGCCGCCGAGGCGAGGTAGACGGTCGCGCCGATAAAGTCCTGCGGATCGGCGGCGCGACCCCACGGGATGCGCTGCATGAAGATCTTGTAGAGCTCCGGGTCGTCGAGGACCTGCTGCGTGAGCGGGGTCCAGAAGATGCAGGGAGCGATGGAGTTGACGTTGATCTTGTACTTGGCCCATTCGGCCGAGAGCTGCCTGGTGAGCAGGTGCACGGCGCCCTTGGCGGTGCCGTAGGCGGAGTAGCCGCCAGGATGGCCGAGTTCGCCACGCACCGAGCCGACGGTGATGATCTTGCCGCCGCCCTGCGCGATCATCCGTTTGCCGGCCGCCTGGCAGGCGATGAAAGTGCCCTTGACCAGCGAATCCATGACCTTCTGCCACTCGTCGAGCGGGAACTCCTCGGCGGCGAAGCGGTTCGCCTGGCCGGAGGCCGTGACGAGGACGTCGACCTTGCCGAGCTCGTCGACGGTCTTCTGCACCATGGCCTCGACGCTCTCGGGGTCGGTGGCGTCGCACACGATGGGGAGCACCTTGGCGCCGGTCGCGGCGATGTCCGCCGCGGCGACCTTGAGGTTCTCGAGGCGCCGGCCGGTGATGACGACATCGGCGCCGAAGGCGGCCATACCTTTGGCGGCATCGTGACCGAGCGCGCCCGACCCGCCCGTGACGATAGCGACCTTGCCGCTCAGGTCGAACAGGCCGCGCATCTTCTCGACAGTCCAGACCTCACGTTCCATAGCGCTTCTCCTCTCGCGTCAGATCACGTCGAGCGAGCGACCACAGGACGGTCGCTCGAAGACTCCGATAGCCGAGGTCGCCGAAGCCTGACACGATCACCGGCCAAGCCCACCCCCACGCCGTCCGCTCAAGACCTCGATTGACCGCGATGCGGAATGACGTATCCATGATGCGAACATCTTTGCAGGCGCCCCGGGGCAGGTCAAGCATTCCGCTCGCGGCTCAGACCCTGGCCGCAAGGCCCCCGTCGACATAGAGGATCTGGCCGGTGATGAAGCCGGCCGCCGGCGAAGCGAGGAAGATGACGGGGCCGACCACGTCGGCGGCGTCGGCCGCCGCCGCGCGAGCGGCGTCAAGGTCCGCGGCCGCGACATGGGCGCCGTGGTCGGCCAGGCCCAGGGCGATCTCACGGCCGATGCCGCCCATCCCGATGACCACCGCGTGCTTGCCGCTGATGCCGAGCTCGTCCATACGTCACTCCTCACGCCGTCCCTCGCGGGGCAGACCGTCATCGTCACAGGTTGCCGAGCTCCCGCTGGATCTCGTCTCTCAGGCGCAGCAGCGCGGCGGCCACCGCCTCTTCGCTCTCGTGGAAACGTGCCGCCGGCATAGGCACAGCGATCGAGGCGGCACGCCCGTCGGCGTCGCGGACGGCCACAGCTACGGCGCAGATCCCCGGGCGCAGCTCCTCCCTCTCGAAGCCGAGGCCGGTCGCCCGCACTTCCTCCAGCTCGCGGAGCAGGGTCGGCCGGGAGATCCTCCTGCCCTCGGGGGTGGGTTCGAGCCTCTGCGGCAGCCGCAGCCGCAGCTCGGCCGGCGGCAGCTGCGCGAGCAGCACTCTGCCGCTCGCCATGCTGTACGCGGGGAAGTGAGCGCCCACTCTGGCGATGGCCATCAGCTCACGCTGTGGAGCGGCGTGCTGGGCGATGAACAGCACCCTCCAGTCGTCGAGCACGGCGAGGTCGACGGTCTCGTTGAGGTCTCTCGAGAGGCGTTCCAGGTACGGCTCGAGGACGGCGCGCAGGTCGCGACGGCCGAGCGCCGCCAAGCGCAGAAGGGCCGGGCCCAGGCCGCGCTGCCCGGTGGCCGCGTCGACGCGCACGTACCCCACCTGCTCGAGGGCGCAACAGATGCGGTGCATGGTGGTCTTGGGCAGATCCGTGCGGGCGGCCAAGGCGGCGAGGCTCTGGCCGCCACCGGACTCGGCGAGCGCCTCGAGCACCGCCGCCACCCTGGTGACGGCCTGCATGCCGGCCTTGCCCGGGCCGTCGACCGCTGCCATTGAGGCCTCCTGGACCGGGTCGGCCTGGGCGCGCCCGGTCTCCCGCTTGTCGTTCCGTTTGTCGGAACTCTTACTCCATTCAGCGGTACACTAGCGGCGCGTCCGCGGAAGGTCAAGGCGCGGCGGGAGCTACTCGTCTCCGGCCGGCGAAGGCGCCGTTTGCGGCCGAGCCGGCTTGCGCGCTGTCAGGCCTTCTCCAGGAACACCGTCGGCAGCGTGCGGCTCTTGTCGAGCTGTACGGCGAGCGTGACCGGCTTGTAGCCGGCGGCCGCGACGGTGACGGTGTACTCCTTGCCGGGCTCGAGCTTGTCGACGGTGACCTCGCCGAAGTTGTCGCAGGCGCCCGTGCCGACCAGCACGCCGTCGAGCTCGACCGTGGCCGTGGCGCCTGCGGCGCACTCGTCGGTGTCGGCGAAGACCACGCTGGCCGACACGAACGCCTTGGTCCAGCGGTAGAGGTTCTTGTAGTACACGCGCGGCTTCGTGCCGAGGCCGTCACGGTAGCGCTCGAGCCCCTCTGCCGCGACGCGAGCGTCGATCTCGGCCTCCTCAGCCATCACCAGCTTGATCGCTTCGGTCGGGCACACCTGCGAGCAGCGCGTCTCGGTCCAGCCGTCGTCGAGGAGGTGGGCGCAGCCGGTGCACTTCTGCGCCAGCTGCTTCTCCTCGTTCCAGTAGATGGCGTTGTAGGGGCAGCTCGTGACGATCTCCTTGCGGCCCACGGCCTTTGCCGGGTCGATGATCACGAGGCCGTCGTCGCGCTTGTACACGGCGCCGTCAGAGGTGAGACACGGCGCCTCGTCGCAGTGCATGCAGGGCAGCGGCAGGTAGGCGGTCTGCACGATGGGGTACTGACCGCGCTCCTTGCGCTTGATGTTCATCCAGCGGTGGCCGTGCCACGGCTGGGCCGCCGAGTACGGCGGGAACTCGTTGTCCACGAACTCGTCCTTGTCGGCCAGAAAGCAGTCGTTGCAGTCGTGGCAGCGCGCGATGTCGATGATCAGGCGCCATTTCTTCATCGGGCCTCGCCCTCCCATTTCTCGACCTGGATGAGACACGAGTTGTTGGACATCGCCGTCGAGGTCGGCGTGATGTAGCGCTTGCTCGTGAGGATGTTGACGCAGCCGGCGATGTCGGGCGACTCACCCGGTTCCCCCAGGGGCAGGTAGTCGGCGCACGACTCGTAGGAGTGCACCGTGCCCGGCGCGAGGCGCTCGGTGAGCTGCGCCGTCAGGATCACCGCGCCGCGGTCGTTGAAGGCGCGGATGAGGTCGCCTTCGGCGATGCCCCGCGCCTCCGCATCCTTGCTGCTGAGCCGCATGACCCAGTAGTAGTGCCCGTCGTCATGCAGGATGCGATGCTCGTCGACCTCGTTGAGCCAGCTCTCCTTGGAGTCGCCCATGGTGTGGAAGCTGAAGCGCGGGTGCGGGCTCACCATCTGCAGCGGGTACTTGTCGTAGAGCTCCGTGGTGTGGTGGCCCTCCCAGCTCGGGATGAACTGCGGACCCATGGCCGGCCGCTCGGGGTCGACCACGTCCATCTCGAGACGCTTCAGCGCCGAGCTCACGAACTCGATCTTGCCGGAGGCCGTCTGCAGGCCCTCGAAGGCGACCGTGTCGCCGGGCCTCGGGCCCCAGTCGGGGGTGTCGCGCTTGCGCCCCTCGGCGAACCAGCGCATGGCCGGCGTGGACGTGTAGTCGTCGGGCATCGGCACGACGTAGTAGCCCTTCTTCTCGAACTCCTCCCAGGTGATGTTCTTGGGGAGGTCGGTGGCGTGGAAGTAGGCCTTGCACCAGTCGTACTCGTCCATGCCACCCTCAGTGAACGCATCGCCCATGCCCATGCGCGCGGCGACGGCGGCAAAGATGTCGTAGTCCGACTTGCTCTCGCCGAGCGGCTCGATGCACTTCTTCTGGAAGACGATGACGCGGTGGTTGGTCTGGGTGTGGTTATCGGGGATGTAGCCCGAGCAGTTGCCGAACTCGCTGATGTCCCAGCGCTCGAAGTTGGTGCAGGCCGGCAGGATGATGTCGGCGAACTTGGCCTCGCCCTCCATCCAGATGGACTGGTTGACGACCGTGTCGACCTTACCTTCGCGGTACGCCTTCACGTAGCGGTTGGTCTGCTGCATGGTGCCGATGAACGAACCGCCGTAGCGCCAGTACATGGTGATGAACGGGTAGCCCGGCGCGGGATACTGGTACTTCTGCATCTGGCTCTGGATCGACGAACCGGAGAAGCCCTTGCCGCGCCACTCGAAGGGCTCGTGCATCATCGCCTCGGGGATGCGCAGACGCGGGATCGCCTGGCCCTCAGTCGAATCGTGTACGTTGACGGTGGGCGTCAGCCCGGAGCCGTGCGGGAACATGCGGTAGAGGAAGCGGTAGGCCGCCGCCGACTTCTCGGGGTCGCCCGAGATGCCGCCCTCGGCATAGCCGGGGAACACGAAGGAGCAATCGGACGGCGCGCCCTGTGAGGTGCCCCAGATGTTCACGCCCGGCTTGCCGTAGCCCTGCATGGCGGCCAGGGCGACCATGGTGCGCGCCCATTCGTTGCCGGTTGCCGAGCGGCAGGCGCCGCCCCAGCCGCCGAGGCCGCCGGCGGCGAGCATGGTCTTCTTGGCGCCCCACTCGCGGGCCAGGGCGCGGATCTGGCGGGCGGGGACGCCGCACTCGCCCTCTGCCCATTCCGGCGTCTTCGGCACGTTGTCTGTCGTGCCGAGGACGTAGTCCTTCCACTCGTCGAAGCCGATGGTGCGCGCGGCGACGTACTCCTTGTCGTAGGTCCCCTCGGCGAGCCAGGTGTGGGCGATGGCGAGGCCGAACGCCACGTCGGTGCCGAGGCGCGGCGCGAACCACTTGTCGGAGAAGAGCTCGGCGGTCGGGTTGAAGTAGGGATCGACGAACACCATCTTGATGCCGAGCTCTTTCATCCAGTACCGCCGGCACGTGCTCTCGAAGGCGGAGTAGATGCCGCCGCCCGTGCTCTCCGGGTCGGACGACCAGAACACGATCATCTCGGTGTGTTTGAGCGCGTCCTCGAGCAGGTCGTACTGCTCGGGGATGCCGAGCCGATGGCTGTTGCCCCACATCGGCATGGCGCCCCAGTGCCAGCCTTCCCAGCTGTCCGGGTTGTGGGCGCAGTGGGCCATCCCCATGAGATTCAGAAAGCGGTAGTAGGCGCTGTGGCGATACCCGATGTTGCCCCACAGGTGATGCGAGCTGCAGGTCGTGAAGATGGACCCCGGCCCGTTCTCGCGCTTCTCGCGGACCATCTCCGTCGTCACGAGGTCGAGCGCCTCGTCCCAGCTTATCGGCTCGTAGCCGGAAACCCCGCGGTTCTGGATGTTGCGCTCGCCTTCGGGGTCCCAGTCCACGCGTTTGAGCGGGGTGAGGATGCGCTTCGGCGAATACACCATCGAGCGCGAGGCCTGCGCGTGCGGCGCGAGCGTGGTGCGGCGCGGCGGGCTGAACTTCCGTCCCCGCGCCTCGATCACCCAGTCGCCCTTGTCATCGTCGTCCAGGTCGATGGGCGTCATGCGCACGATCTTGCCGTCTTGCACGTCCACGAAAACCGGACCGCCCGTCGTGCAGTTGGTCAATCTCTCGACCTCACTCATGTCCGTCTGACCTCCGCTCCTCGCTCGACCCGAACGATCGTGCCGCAGCCCCCGCGGGCCGGCACGGGAAATCCACTATGCGGAATCGCGCGCCCGCATCATGGTCATGCTACAAGCGCCGCTGTCAGTGTCAAGCGTGGCGTCGCTCCTTCACAGGCTCAGCGACGCGCCGCGCCGGCGGGGACATGAGCTACACTCCTGCATCGTGACGGAGGACCGCCGGACAGACGCGCAGCCCGTCGCCGTCGGCGTGGTGCTCGGCGGCGGGGAGGCGAGACGCATGGGGCGCGACAAGCGCCTGCTGCGTCTCGCCGGCGCCACGTTGCTGGAGCGCAACCTGCGCTTCCTTCAGGAGCTCTTCCCCACCGTCGCGCTCTCGGTGCGCGACGCCCGCCAGATCCCCGCGTCGCTGCCCGCCGGCGTCGAGATCGTCGCCGACGTGGTGACGGGCTCGCCGCTGGCGGGCATCGCCTCCGTCCTCGCGCGCTACCGCGAGCCCATCTTCGCGCTCGCCGCCGATGTGGCCTTCGCCGAGCGCGCCGCTGTCGCACGCGTCATCGAAGCGTTCGACGGCGTCGATGTGGCGTTGCCGATCGTCGGCGACCACCTGGAGCCGCTGCACGCCGTCTACGGCCCGGGCTGCCTGCCGCACATTGAGGGGCTGCTCGAGCGCGGCGCGCACAGCATTCTGGACCTGCTTCCCGAGGTGCGCGTGAGGACGGCGCCCTTCTCGAACGCGGCGCCGTTCTTCAACGTGAACACGCCGAGCGATTGGGAAGAGGCGCACCGCCGGCAGAGGATCGCGGCGCGCCCCGACGATCCCCGCAAGCCGGCGGTGCTCGGCGTCATCGGCCGCCCGAACAGCGGCAAGACGACGCTCATCGAGCGCCTGATCCCCGAGCTCACCCGTCTCGGCATCAAGGTGGCGGCGGTCAAGAGCGTCGCCCACTTCGACATCGACACGCCGGGCATGGACTCGTGGCGTCACGGCGAGGCAGGCGCCGAGGCATACGCCGTCGCCTCGGCCACGAAGCTCGCCTTCGTGACCTGGCTGCAGTCCGAGACGACGGTGGCCGACCTCGTGGAGCGGTACTTCTCCGGCTACGACCTCGTCGTGTGCGAGGGCTATCGGCAAGAAGCGGAGCACGTCGTCGAGGTCTTCCGCGTCGGCGCCGGACACGCTGAGACGAAGTCCTCGCCCGAGGAGCTGCTCGCCCTGGTGACCGATGCCGACCTTCCGCACCGGCGCCGTTTCGCGCTCGACGACGCCGCCGGCCTGGCCGCTTTCCTCGTCGAGAAGCTCGGGCTCTCCCGCGGCCGCGCCCGGCGTTCACCCGGCGACCAGCTGTCGCACTATCATGGGAAGAGGCCCACGAACGCCAAGCCACTGTCCGGAGGAGACCAGATGTCCGTCACGACCCCCGATCCCTCGCCGGCCCCCCAGCCGGACCCTGCCGTGCCGTGCGCCGGCAAAGGCCCGCTGCACCAGACCGCCGCGACGACGGCCACGGACTACTGGAACGACTCGTGCTCCGTCGAGGAACTGACCTACGCGATCGAGCGTGGAGCCGTCGGCGCAACGACCAACCCGACGATCGTCGGCGACGTGCTGAAGAAGGAGATGCACCTCTGGCGCGAGCGCATCGCGGAGATCGTCGCCGACAACCCGACCTGGACTGAGGACGAGATCACCTGGCAGCTCATCGAGGAGATGGCGGCGCGCGGCGCCGAGCTGCTCCTCCCGGTCTTCGAGCGCGAGGGTGGAAGGAAGGGGCGCATCTCGATCCAGACCGACCCGCGGTTCTACCGCGACGCCGCGCGCATCGCGGAGCAGGCGCTCCGCTTCAGCACTCTCGCCGCCAACATGCAGGTGAAGATCCCCGTGACCTGCGCGGGAGTGCAGGCGATCGAGGAGGTGACGGCGGCCGGCGTCAGCATCAACGCGACGGTCTGCTTCACCGTGCCGCAGGCGCTGGCCGTGGCCGCGGCGGTCGAGCGCGGGCTGCAGCGCCGCAAGGCGACCGGCGAGGACGTCGCCGCGATGACGCCCGTCTGCACGCTGATGGTCGGCCGCCTCGACGACTGGATGGAGGTGCTCGCGAAGCGCGACGGCGTGGTGGCCACCCCCGGCATCGCGCACTGGGCGGGCCTCGCCTGCATGAAGAAGGCCTACGGCATCTTCAACGAGCGCGGCTATCGCACGCGGCTGCTGGCCGCGGCGTACCGCCACCACCTGCACTGGTCGGAGCTCATCGGCGGCGACGTCGTGCTGACCATCCCCTACAGTTGGCAGCGCCTCTTCAACGACTCCGACATCGAGGTCGTGCCGCGCATGGATAGCCCCGTGCCCGCGGCGATCGTCGACGAGCTCTATCGCCGCTTCCCCGATTTCAGACGCGCCTACGACGTCGACGGGATGAGCCCCGAGGAGTTCGACGCCTACGGGGCGACCTCGCGGACGCTGAGAGGCTTCATCGCGTCTTACCACGACCTGGTGGCGGTGATCCGCGACTTCATGCTCCCGAACCCCGACGTGAAGTAGGGTCCGCGCCGCGCCAGGCGGGCGGAAGGTCGCACGTGCGACCGTCCGCCCGCCGCGCACGCTCAGCGCGCTGGGCTGGCGCCTGCTTTGACAGCCGTGCTACTCTTCGGTCAGTCCGACTCCAAGCCCCTCGCCCTACGGCATCCGCTATGGGCGCTGGGCCGTACCATGGATAGACCATGGGGCAGCGCGCATCGCGCTGTCGTGGGCCCGTAGTGGAAACGCGCGGACCTCCTCGTGTTTGGAAAGGAGTGGGGGATGCGCTTCGCCGCGCGTGCTTTCGCGGGCAGTCGTACCGCCGCGACCCGTACAGACCGATCGTCCCCTTCTGACCTTCTGCCGCCGCGGCTCGCCCGCCATGGGCTCGGCGGTGCCTCCTCGAGCCCGACGAACGCACCATCAGCGCGTCAGCCCTTGGCTCCACCGTGTGGGGCGCGACCGGCCGCGCCGCCCCGGCGCCTCGACGTCGACGCCGGCTGTGGCGAAGCCAGCCGCCATTGCCTTGCACGCCACCTCAAGGAGGACCGATGAACGAAATAGGGCCGAGACTGAGCTGGCGTGCCGTCGGCATCCTTGCCGCGGCAGCCGCCGTCATCCTGGGAGCCAGCCTCTTCATGGCGCTGCGCCCGCTGGACGCCGCACCCGCGAAGGGTCCCTACGTGAACCTTGTGCTCAAGGGCAAGCTCACGAGGAGCATTCCCTGGGAGAAGCTGCCGGTGTCGGTGACGTGGGACGGCGCCAAGGCCGGCGACATCCCCAAGGACTTGCAGGCGGTCTACCGCGGCCAGACCCTCTACAAGCTCATCGGCCTCATCGACGACAAGAAGCCAGGCAGCTTCAACGTGGCGCTGGCCGAGAAGGGCTACACCATCCGCTTTCTGTCGACCGACGGCTACAAGTGGGACATGAAAAGCGAGACCATCGTCGGGAAGAAGACGTGGATCGTGGCGCGGCTGAAGAGCGGGAAGGCCTTGCCCGAGGGCGAGGGCCCGTACCGCAACGTCGGTTCGTTCATTCGGCACTTCTACGGGAGGCAGTCGGTGAAGATGCTCACGCGCATCGAGCTGATCTTCTGACGTGTGCCCTGCCTCCCTCTTGACCGATGGCGCCCGCTCGCGGCGCCAGGACGAGCAGCACGAGGCCGCCGACCCTCACGCGCCCATCCTGATCCTCACAGGATCACGCGGCAGCGGCAAGACCAGCGCTTGCCAGGCGCTGGTCACACAGGTGCGGGAGCGCGGCGGACGCGTGGCGGGAGTGCTGTGCCCCGCGCGCTTCGCCGGCGGCGACAAGACGGGCATCGATGTGCTCGATCTGGGCAGCGGCCGGCGGCGGCGGCTGGCCGTGCGACGCCAGGATCGGGGCGGCGTGACCGGGGCATGGTCCTTCGACCAGCAGGTGTTCACGTGGGCCAACGAAGCGCTCCGCACGACTCCGCACGGGTGCGATCTCCTCGTCATCGACGAGCTGGGCCCTCTCGAGCTCGTCCACGACGAGGGCTTCACCGCAGCGGCGGACGTGATCGCGCGCGGCGGGCATGCCCTCACGGTGATCGTGGTACGGCCGGAGCTGATGGGCGCCGCGCGTCGGCGCTGGCCGCTCGCGCAGGTCGTCACGCCCGAGACACTGCTTCGACTGGCCGCGCGCGCGCCGACGCCGGGCGCCGCGGACGTGTCCAGGTCGGCGCCTCCTCCGGCGCCCGCGCCCGCCGTGCGCCTGGACGATGTCTCGGTGAGCTTCGCCGGGAGGCACGCTCTGCGCGACGTCTCGCTCAGCATCGAGGCGGGCCAGTTCGTGCTCGTCAGCGGCCCGTCCGGCTGCGGCAAGAGCACGCTGGCGCGTCTCGTCGCAGGGCTCGTCCCCGCTGTTGTGCCCGCAGCGGTGAGCGGCGCCGTGCGCGTCGATGGCATCGACCCTGTGGCTGCTGGGCCCGCAGCCGTGGCGCGGTGCGTCGGCACTGTGTTCCAGGATCCGTCCGCACAGCTCTTCTGCCTCACGGTCGAGGAGGAGCTCGCCTTCGGACCCCGTAACCTCGGCCTCGACGAGGCGGAGGTAGCCGCACGCGTCGCCTGGGCGGCCGAGGCGTGCTCACTGGCGCACCTGCGCCTCCGCGCTCCCGCCTCCCTGTCGGGCGGCGAGCAGCAACGCGTGGCCACGGCGTCGGTGCTGGCCATGCGGCCACGCGTGCTCGTGCTTGACGAGCCCCTCGCGGGCCTGGATGTGGCGGGTGCACGAGCCCTGCTCGCGACACTCGAGCGCCTCAACCGCGACCAAGGCATCACCATCATCCTGATCGAGCACCGGCTCGTGGAAGCGTCGCGACTGGCCGACCGCCTCGTGCTGCTCGAAGGCGGACGCGTAGCGGCCGATGGTCCCACGGCCGTCCTGCTCCAGGACCGCGAGCTGCTGCGCCGTCTCGGCCTGCGGAGGCCGACGGAGGAGCCTTTCACCGAGTGGGATGCGCTCATCCGGCCGCACGTTCACGCTGCCGGCTGCGTCCCCGTGTTCCGCGCCGCTCACGTGGCCGCGAGCTACGGGCGCATCCAGGTACTGCGGGACGTCAGCCTCGATCTTCACGCCGGCGAGCTGGTGGCGCTGGTCGGCGAGAACGGCTCCGGCAAGAGCACCCTGGCGCGGGTGCTCGCCGGCCTGAAGCGCCCCACCTCGGGGACCGTGACGCTCGCCGGCGTCAAGCGACCCCGGCCCGGCCTGGACATCGGCCTTCTCATGCAGGACCCAGTCGACCAGCTCCTCACGGATGAGGTGGACGCCGAGGTCGCGTTGGGCCCGCTCTCGTGGAGGCGCTTCGACCAGGCCGCCCACGAAGAGCTGCTCGCCGTGAGCGACCTCACCGATCTGCGCAGCCGCCCGCCGCTGTCACTCTCGGCGGGCCAGCAGCAACGCACCGTCCTGGCCGCGGCCTTGGCGCTGCGCCCGCCCGTCGTCATCCTCGACGAGCCGACGCTGGGCCAGGACTGGTCGCACCTCGAGCGCTTGGTCGCGTTCCTGCAACAGCTCAAAGCGCGCGGCAGCGCCATCCTGCTCATCACGCACGATTTCAAGCTGGCCCACTTCTGCGCCGACCGGGTGGCGATCCTGCGCGGCGGCACGATCAGCCGGGATGGGGTGTTCGAGCACGCGGCGGGGCGGCGGGGCGGACCGCGGCGCGCGACCGTGGACCAGGGGCGCTTGCCCGCGCCGGCCGCGGCGTCGGCATCCGGCGGAGCCACGCGATGAGATTCTCGACCAAGGATCTCGTGACGATCGCCGTGTTCGGCGCCCTTTGGGGCAGCGTGGAGATGACCCTGGGAGCGTGGCTGCACGCCGCCAACGTGCCGTTTTCAGGCCTCCTCCTCTCGGGAGTCGGCGTCAGTATCGCCCTGACCGGCTACGTCTTCGTGCCGCGGGCGGGCGCGGTCCTGATGATCAGCCTCGTGGCCGCCCTCCTGAAGGCCTTCAGCGTCGGCGGCGTGGTGCTCGAACCCATGATCGCGATCGTCATGGAAGGCCTGCTCGCCGAGCTCGGCCTTTTCGCCGGCGGGCGGCGCCGCACCGTGCTCCCGTTTCTGCTGGCGGGCGCACTCGCCGTGAGCTGGGCGTTCGTGCAGCCGTTCTTCACCCAGGGCGTTCTTTTCGGCGAGGGCGTCGTCGAGATCTACGCGCGAACAGTGCAGAAGGCCGCCGATCTGCTTGGTTTCGACGCCACGATGGTGGTCGCCATCCTCGTCGTCATCGTGCTCGCCCACGTGGTCGTCGGCCTCTGCGCGGGGGGCGTCGCAATTGGGCTGGGTCGCCAGCTCACGCGGCGCCTGCGGGCGCCGGCGTCTGCCGGGGCGCCCGATGGCTGACCGTCTGGGGACACCAGGCTACCTGTGCTGCTTCGCCGCGTCCATGGCGGCGGCGGTGCTCCTTCCCGGCTGGCGCGCGCTGCTGGCCTTGGCCCTTGCCGCCTGTCTCGCAGTGCTCTTCTACCGGGCGGCCTTTCGCGCCCTCTCCCATCCGGGATTGTGGGTGTTCATCGCCATGCTCCTCGTCTCCCTGACGTTCTGGGTGGGCGAGCCCACCACCAGTCTGGGCCCGCTGCCTGCCTCACTTACCGGGCTGGCTACCGGCGTGCAGATGTCGCTGAGGGCGATCGCCATCACGCTGGCCGTGCGCGGCCTGGCGGCACGAGTCTCCCCGGGCGAATCCGCGGGTCTGCTCGAGCGTGTCGGCTTCAAGGGCCTGGGCTTCACGGTCGGCGTCGCGTTCAACCTTCTGCCTTCCATGGAGCGCTCCGTGCGCCAGACGCTGGACACGGCGCGCCTTCGCGGAGGGCACGTGTGGCGGCGGCCGCGGTTGCTGCGTCTGGCCGCCGTGACGGCTCTTACCACAGCCGTCCGCCGCGCGGAGGACGTGGCCGCCGCGGCCGAGGTCCGCGGGTTCTCGCCGGAGCGCAGCCGCCCGCTGCCGCTGCGGCACGGGCGGTACGACCTCCTTCTCGGCCTCGCGCTGGCGGCCACGCTGGCCGCCCTGCTGCTCACCTGAAGCCACGCGGCCCCGGCGCGGACCCGCGCCGGCGAGGGCACGCGGCCGCGCCGCCGGGTAGACTCCGCGTGCGATGACGTCCCAGAACGACCAGGTCAAGATCGGTGTGCTCCTCGCCGGCGGCAGCAGCCGCCGCGCCGGCGTCGATAAGCGCTTTCTGGTGCTCGGCGGTCGCACCCTGCTGCAGCGCAACCTCGCCTTCCTGCGCGACCTCTTCCCCACGGTCGCCGTCGTGGTCGGCCACGGTCAGGACCTCGACCTCGGCGACGCCGCCGGCGTCGAGGTCCTTGTAGACGCCTGGCCGGGAGGCTCGCCGCTCGCCGGGATCGCCACGGCGCTGCGGCGCTTCCGGCGCCCCGTGTTCGCCCTCGCCGTCGACATCGCATTCCCGCGGCGCAGCGCAGCGGACGCTGTGCTCGCGGCATTCACCGGCCACGACGTCGCCTTGCCGGCGATCGGCGCCGACTACCACCAGCCACTGTTTTCAGCCTACGGTCCCGCGTGTCTCCCGCCGATGACGGCGGTGCTCGACGCGGGCCGCCATCGCATCGTCACCATCCTCCCCCACGTGCGCGTCGCCGAGGTGCGCTTTCCTGAGGACGCGCTGTTCCATAACATCAACACCATGGACGACTACCAGGAAGCGCGCCGCCAAGCGGCCGAAGGCGGCGACGCGCCGGCCGCCGCCGCCCAGCCGGCGCTCGTCGCCATCGTCGGCAAGAGCGACTCGGGCAAGACGACCCTGATCGAGAAGGTCGTCCCGGAGCTCGTGAAGCTCGGCCTGCGCGTCGGCGCCGTGAAGCACGACGCGCACGGCTTCGAGATCGACCATCCCGGCAAGGACTCCTGGCGGCACGGCCAAGCCGGCGCCCACGCCTACGCCATCGCCTCGCCGGAGCGACTCGCCTTCATCACGAAGCTCGACGGCGAGATGCCGCTGGCCGACATCGCGCGCCGCTTCTTCGCCGGCTTCGACCTCGTCGTGGCCGAGGGCTACAAGCGCACGGCGCCTCACCGAGTGGAACTGTTCCGCGTCGGCGCCGGCCACGCCGAGCCCCTCTGCGGCCCCGGCGAAGCCATGGCGCTGGTCACCGACGCGGAGCTGGCGCACGAGCACCGGTTTGGGCTGGAGGACGGGGCCGGCCTGGCGCGCTTCCTCGCCGTGCGCCTGGACTCGCTGCGCGACTACTGAGCGCCGCGGCCGCGGCCGCGACCCTGCCCGCAACACTTCCCCGGAGGCACGGCGGACCGTACACTTGACAGTGCCCATCGGCGGGTGGAGCCTTCCCGTGATGCGGTCGAGCCAGTCCGCATTGCGGATATCCTGCGGTGACGCCGCGCTCTCCCCGAGCCGCGGCTGCACGAGCCATCGACGAGCGGAGGTCAGGAGTATGGCGGAGGACATGAGCAAGACGGGGACCAGCGGTGAGAAGACGCTGATCCGCGACATCAGTTTCTGCGGCGTGCCCGAGAACGGTTCCAACGCCTCGATGGTGGACGTGAAGGACGGCAAGATCGTCCGCATCCGCCCGATGCACTACGACTGGAAGTACAAGAAGGAAGACCTGAACCCCTGGAAGATGGAAGTCAGGGGGAGCACCTTCGAGCCGAGCATGAAGACGCTCATCCCCCCGTACAGCCTCGCCTACAAGAAGCGCGTGTACTCCCCGGCGCGCATCCGCTACCCGATGATGCGCGTCGACTTCGACCCCGACGGCGAGCGCAATCCGCAGAACCGCGGCGTGAGCAAGTTCAGGCGCATCTCCTGGGACAAGGCGCTCGACGTCATCACCAGTGAGATGGAACGCATCAAGGCCAAGTACGGCCCCACCGCCCTGCTCTACCAGTGCGACCAGCACGGCGAGAACAAGGTCGTGCAGGCCTGCCACGGCGCCGGCCGCAAGCTGCTCCGCGAGTGGGGCGGCTTCACCCTGCAGATGCGCCAGCCCGACAGCTGGGAAGGCTGGTGGTGGGGCAGCAAGCACTTCTGGGGCTGCGAGCCCGTCGGCCAGGGGATGCAGAGCAACCTGCTCTGGGACATCGCCAAGAACGCCGAGCTGCTCCTGTTCTGGGGCTGCGACCAGGAGACCACGCCCTGGGGCTGGCAGGGTCAGCTGCCGAGCCGCCTGAGCTACTGGTGGAGCGAGCTGGGCATCAAGCAGATCTACGTGTGCCCCGACCTCAACTACGCGGCCGCCGTGCACGCCGACCGCTGGATCCCGGTGCTCCCGAACACCGACGCGGCCATGTACCTCGGCATCTGCTACCAGTGGTTCAAGGACGGTACGTACGACAAAGCGTACCTTGAGACGCACGCCGTGGGCATCGACAAGTTCGAGGCCTACGTGATGGGCGAGGAGGACGGCGTGAAGAAGACGCCGGAGTGGGCGTCCGCCATCTGCGGCGTCCCCTCGCGCACCATCAAGGCCCTGGCCAAGGAGTGGGCGAGCAAGCGCACCACCGTGGTCATCGGCAACGGCGGCCCCGGCATCCGCGGCCCCTACGCCACCGAGCCGGCGCGCCTGCAGTGCATCTGCCTCGCCATGCAGGGCCTCGGCAAGCCGGGCGTCAACCAGGCCAAGATGATCGAGTGGGGCCTCTTCGACAAGCCCGACCAGTATGCCCAGCCGATGCCGCTACGCGTGCCCAACCTGCGCAGCGCCTACACCGGCGGCCACCCCGACGAGACCAACCACCCGTCGTTCCTGCCCAAGACCTTCGTGCCCAAGGGCATCCTCGAGGGCGAGTGCGACTGGTGGGGCTGCGAGTCCGAGACCGCCGACCGCGCCAACCAGTTCGTGCACTACAAGTACCCGGCCGACGGCTGCTCCAAGATCCACATGGTGTGGACCGACTCGCCCTCGTGGATCACCTGCTGGAACGGCGGCAACGACTACGTCAGGGCCATGCGCCACCCCGACATCGAGTTCATGTTCGCCCAGCACCCGTGGCTCGAGAACGACTGCCTGATGGCCGACATCATCCTCCCCGTCAACACCAAGCTCGAAGAGGACGACATCGCCGGCGACATCTTCAGCGGCCAGTACAACCTGCTCTATCCCGAGCACAAGTGCATCGAGCCCATCGGCGAGAGCTACAGCGACTACGAGATCGCCGTGATGATCGCCGAGCGCCTGGGCCTCAAGGAGGAGTACACCGGCGGCAAGACGATCCCCGAGCTCATCAGGTACGGCTACGAGACCTCGCGCTGCGACGACCTCATCAGCTGGGAGGAGCTCAACGAGAAGGGCTACTACGCGGTGCCCACGGCCGACGGCTGGGAGGACGTGCCGGCCGGCTTCTACAACTTCTACAAGGACCCCGAGAAGTACCCGCTCACCACGCCGACCGGCAAGCTGGAGTTCGAGGCCACGGGGCTCCTCGAGCACTTCCCCGACGACCTCGAACGGCCGCCGGTGCCCAAGTGGGTCGCCCAGGGCATCAGCCACGAGGAGACCATCGGCACCAAACGCTCCGAGAAGTATCCGCTGCTCGTGATCTCCAACCACCCGCGCTGGAGCGTGCACTCGCAGCACGAGGACATCACCTGGCTGCGCGAGATCGAGACCTGCAAGGTCACCGGTCCGGACGGCTACCAGTACCACCCGGTGTGGCTGCACCCGACGCAGGCCGAGGCGCGAGGCATCCGCCACGGCGACATCGTGTCGATCTTCAACGAGCGCGGCACCGTGCTCGCCGGCGCCTACGTCACCGAGCGCATCATGCCCGACGTGGTCTACATCGACCACGGCGCCAAGTGGGACCCCATCGTCCCCGGCGAGATCGACCGCGGCGGCGCCATCAACACCATCGTGCCGCGCAACACCACCTCCAAGAACGCCGTCGGTCACGCCGTGAGCGGTTTCCTCGTCGACATCGAGCGGACCGATATGGACGCGCTCAAGCGCAAATACCCGGAGGCCTTCGAGAAGCCGTTCCACCCCTGCGCCGGTCCCGGTTTGGACGCCTGCATCATGGGGGTGGAGTGATGGGCAAGGTCCTCGTCATCGATCTGAACATCTGCAACGGCTGCTACAACTGCCAGGTGGCCTGCAAGGACGAGCACGTGGGCAACGACTGGTCGCCCATCGCCAAGCCGCAGCCCGACACGGGGCAGTTCTGGAACAAGATCACCGACATGGTGCGCGGCCAGGTGCCGAAGGTCAAAGTGACCTACCTGCACAGCATCTGCCAGCACTGCGACGAGGCGCCGTGCATCCCGGCCTGCAACGTCGATGCCGTCTACCGGCGGGACGACGGGGCCGTGATCATCGACCCCGACAGGTGTCGCGGCAATCAGTTGTGCCTCTCGGCCTGCCCCTACGAAGACGTGATCTGGTTCAACGACTCGCTGAACATCGCGCAGAAGTGCACCTTCTGCGCGCACCTGCTGGACGACGGCTGGGCCGAGCCGCGCTGCGTGGACGCCTGCCCCACCGGCGCCTTCACCTTCGGTGACGAGGAGGATCCCAAGATCAGGGAGCTCGTCGCCAGGGCCGCGCCGCTCAAGCCCGAGCTGGACGTCAAGCCGCGTGTCTACTACATCGGCCTGCCGCAGCCGTTCATCGCCGGCGCCGTCTTCGAGCCCGACGCCGACGAGTGCACCGAGGATGCCAAGGTCACGGCCATGAAGGTCGGCAACGGGAAGGTGTACGAGACGACCACCGACAGCTACGGCGACTTCTGGCTGCGCGACGTGGAGCCCGGCGAGTACACGATCCTCGTGGAGAAGGACGGTTACCTGCCGCAGAAGATGGGGCCGGTGGACGCGAGCAAAGACATCAACGTCGGCGACATCGCGGTCTGGAAGGCCTGAGCGCCCGACCTGACGACCCGGCGCCGGACGCCGCCCCCGCAGAGCAGACCGGACGGGGCGGGCCGCAAGGCCCGCCCCTCCTTCGCGTCCCGGGTCAGCGGCCCGCCGGCTCCTGCCGTCGGCAGGTGAGGATCGGCATCTCTGCGCCGCAGCATCTCCTCGCCGCACGCGATGGTGAGAGCGCCGACGGGGCAGAAGCTCTCGTGGGCTCACCAGCACGAACACGCATCGATGGAGCTCGGAGGCGCTCGACTCTCGAGAGCCGAGACCAGGTCACTCTACTCCGCGTCCCGGACCAGCCTCACGAAGTTGTCGATCCGCCGCGCGTCTCCTTGCGGCCCGAATCCGTCGGGGTAGTCGGAGGCACTGCCGGTCTTGGGGTCGCTGCGCTGGCACCCGGCGCCGTGAACGTCCATCCACCGGCCGAACATCTTGCCCATCCCGCGTCCGAAGGAGATGTAGGCCGCCTGTTCGCCGCTGGGAGTCTGGGTTCCGGAGGCGTCCGAGGGCGGAGCTCCGGAGGCGCTCGGGGCCGGAGTTTCGGAGGTAGTCGTCGGCCCGCCACCCCCTTGGGCGAGGTGGGTCGTGGACGACCAGAAGCAGGGATAGTCGCTCTGCCCGGCCTCATTCGTGATCTTGGTCGGCTGGAAGACCGGGTCGATGGCGGGCGAGTCGGTGGTTGCTGGAGAGCGGGAGTAGTCCACGATGCTCTGCAGCTCCTTGATGTTCGGCACGCGCCAGTCGTCGTGGCCGAGGTAGTCCTCGGCGTTCTTCTGCTGTGCCCAGGCGAGCGCGTGCTCCCAGTCCATGCCGGTGCCGCTGTCGGCCTCGGACCACATGAGCTTCGTGGCCTTGTCGGTGATCGTCTGATCGCCGTTGTCGATGAAGCTGTTGACTCCGTAGGCGGGATTCCCACGCACGTAGTAGGCGTAGAAGGTCTTCTCCGCGAGCGAACCCATGCCAATGGCCGGCGGGTACCCCTTGATGCGGCCATCGACGAAGTTCGTGCCGAACATCGTCTGTAGGAAGATGAAGGTCTTGCCGACGTAGAGCGTCGACGTGGCCATCTGAGCGTCGATGATGCGCTCGCCGGCGCTGGTGTCGCCGTAGCCGAACGTGAAGTGCTTCGTGTCGATGAAGGGCGTCATGCTCGCCGTGTCCGTGTCCGTGAGCTTGGGATCGACGCCGTTGAAGTCGATCAGCGAGTACTGCTCCTTGATGGTCGGCAGCCGCCAGTCGCTGTAGCCGCCTGCCCGCAACGTGCCGGCGCGCGCGATGGCCTGAGACAGCGTGAGCTTGTCGGACACGTCGATCGTCCCGTCGCCATCGACGTCGGGGGATTGCGTCCACATGAGCCCGGTGACCAGGTCGCTGATCGTCCCGTCGCCGTTGTCCTTGTAGCTCGGCGTGGTCCCCGGGAACTGCGCATCCTGGCCGTAGAATGGCGCGCCCTTGGCAGGGGCGCTGATCTCCTTGCCGGCACTGTTCCAGAACGTCAGCTGGCCGGTGCCGACGATCGCATAGGAGCCTGCCGTGGCGGGTGCTCGTTGCACCGCCGGCACGTCAACGGTCCTGCTTTCGTAGACGAGGACGACGGCGCTCGCGACAGCCACCAGCAGCAGGGCCAAGCCCAGGAGGACCCACAGGACGATCTTCACTGCTCGCGGCATTCTTCGTTTCATGTTGCCTCATTTCTCACCGCGACAGTACCGCACTGGTCAGGGCCCGCGCCAACGTGATCCAGGTCGGGAGCGGGCCGGGGCTTCCGGCTCGCGGGCCGCGAGGCCCGGCCCCGCCCCCACACGTCTACGCCCAGCACGTGACGATGGGCATCGACTTGTCGGAGGTGATGGTGAGCGCACCGACGGGGCAGTAGTTCTCGCACATATGGCAGATCTGGCACTCGCTCGGATACGCGGCGAGCGCGCGTCTGGTGCCCGTGTCGAGGCGGAAGACGTCGGTCGGGCAGGTGACCACGCACGTCCGGCAGCCGATGCAGCGGCGCTGGTCGACTTGTTGGATGGCCATCGGTTTCCTCCCTCTCTACTCGAGTCCGAGATAGGCCAGCTCGCCCGGGAAGCGCTGCGGGTAGCGGGTCTCGTAGGGCGTGCTCTGGTCGGGCTTCCAGGCCTCCGGGATCGCCTGCTTGCGAACCCCATGCCTCCGTCGGCGCGGCGCTGCAGGAGCACCCAGGCCAGCCAGTTCTTGTCGTCGCGCGCCGGGTGGTCTTCACGGTAGTGCGTGCCCCGGCTCTCGGTGCGGAACAGCGAGGCGCGCAGCTTCATCTCGGCGTTGAGCAGCATGCTCGCGGTCTCGTGGGCGAGCTTCAGCTCGTGGACGTCGGAGGCGACCAGCAGCGGCACCATGTGCTCCTGCAGGAACATGACCTGGTCGAGGGCAGGCTGAAGGCGGTCCGGTTTCTTCACGTAGAGCACGTAGTAGGGAAACATGGTGTTCTGGAGGAGTTGCAGCACCCAGTTGGGTGAGAACCCGCTCTCGCGGGTGCGGGGAGCCAGCACGGCGGCGCGCGCCTTGGCCAGGGCGGCGCCGGAGAGCGCCGGCGCGGCGGCGTCGGCGGCGAAAGCCGCAGCCGCCTCTCCGGCGCGCGCGCCCTGGACGGCCGACCCGGAGCTCGAGAGGCCGACGCCCGCGTAGCTCGCGCCGCAGAGCATGGAGGCCAGCGCATCGCCGGCCGCCCACAGACCGGGCACGCCGCCGGCGCCGGTCAGATCGGCCGGCCACACGCCCTCGGCCTTGTGGATGCCGAGGCCGGTGGCCGCGCCGAGGACCTGCGGTCCCGACGACGTGCCGGGAGGACCGCCCGAGGCGCCGCCGGTCGCCGCGCCCGAAGAGCTTCCGCCAGGCGGCGGACCGCCACCGGGCGGGGAAGCGCCGTCGGCGCCAGACGAGCCGCCGCCAGAGGAGGCTCCTGCGCCTCCGGGAGGTCCGCCGCCGGGAGGCCCGGAGGTGACCTTCTCACCGGCGTGCACGCTGAAGGCCTGCGACAGCAGCATGCCGCCGCCCTGCGCCCCGTGCGTCTGCGACACACCTGACACCCACATGGGCTCCCACTGGGCCCAGCAGTCGGCCGGATGCGCGGCGCTGGTGAAGTGGAAGTCCGTGAACTCCTTGCCCGAGATGGTCGCGCCGGCGCGATAGGCCATGGCGTCGCCGTCGAAGGTGAGGCCCTGGATGGGGAAGCCGGAAGCCTTGTACGACCCGGCGCCGGCGCACAGGATCGTGGCCTTGGCGACGACGGCCACCGTCTCCTCGTCGTCGAGGGAGAATCCGATCCCGCCGACCACGGCGCCGTTCTTCGTCAGCAGGTCGGTCACCGTGGTGCGCTCCAGGAGGCGCACGCCGCTCTCCACCAGCTTGTCGCGCAGAGCCAGGTGGGGATGGCGAAGCTTCGCGTCGAGGATCCCCCACGCCACCAGGTCTTCCCAGCGCGCCTTCGAGTCGTCGAACTGGGCGTCCAGCCAGTCACGGTTGTTGACGTACTCGCTCGACGCGGCCACGGCGGCGATCATCTGGTCGCGGTCGTCACCTTTCGCCTCGTCGAACACGTTGAAGCCGTTGGCCCACGGCGTCATGCCGGAGCGGCCCACCATGCCTTTGTCGACGAGAACCACGTTCAGCCCCTTGGCCCTGGCGGCGACGGCCGCGAACACGCCGGCGTAGCCACCGCCGATCACGAGGACGTCGGCGTCGGTGCGGGAGAGCGGCATGTCTTCGGCAGCCGCCACGGCGGCGTTCTCGGCGAAGCCGCCGAAGAGCTTGGCCGCCGACAGAGCGGCGACGCTCACGCCGGCCGCCTTGAGGAAGTCGCGCCGGGTCATCATGACTCAGCCCTCTGCGTGGAGAAGCTCTGTGCGTCGTCGGGGGCGGCACCCCGGCGGCGGGACGACCGCGGCAGCATCCCTCCGGCCGTGCGCATCATCCAGTGCCAGTGCAGCGACACATGGACCACCAGCCCTACGATCATCACCAGGCCACTGTAGGTGTGGACGTCCACCCAGACTCGGTAGCTCACCCCGAGAAAGGTGGGCGTGACGCTCGCCGTGGCGAAGTCCATGAAGCGGGCCGGGATGAAGAACACCAGCCCGCTCACCGCGCTCACGATGAAGGCGCCGAAGATGAAGAGGTCGATCAGCAGAAACGTGCGTGCTCGTGTCATGGCCATTGCCCTCCCCTTGTCGTTGCAGCGGCACGACGGCGCCGGGCGCCGACGCGACCGCCTGCTCTTCACGCGATGGACTGTAGGTCAGCTGCCTGTGAGAACGCTGAAGGGTGCCTGTGGACATCCTGTGACTTCGCTGAGGCGTCGGCCCCCGGTCGGTCAGGCGGCTGACGGCCGGCGCAGCCCCGCCGTGCGCGTGAGCAACCGGGCCGGGGCGTGGCCGAGAAGCACGAACGGTGAGGGGGCGGCCTCGCCGCCGCCCCCTCACCGTTCGCCCTCAACGCTTGCATTCCGTGCCCACCGCACTATGATGCAGGTGTTCCACCTTTCGGATAGACGTTCCATCTAACGGAACGCAAGGAGGGTGCATGGCGGATCCCGCTCGCGACGCTTCCTTGGCGGAAGTAGCGAACGAACTGCGGTGCATGGTCATCGAGACGCTTTGCCACGCCCAGGCCGGTCATCCCGGCGGCTCGCTGAGCGCCGCCGAGATCCTCGCCGCGCTCTTCTTCTCGGTGATGCGCGTCGACCCCCGCCGCCCCGAGTGGGAGGAACGCGACCGCTTCATCCTCTCCAAAGGCCACGCGGCGCCCGTCTACTACGCCGCTCTGGCGCGCCGCGGCTGCTTCCCGGAGGAGATGCTGCAAACGTACGACGAGCTCGACTCGCTGCTGCAGGGGCACCCCGACATGCGCTGTCCCGGCATCGACATGAGCTCTGGTTCACTCGGCCAGGGTCTTTCGGTGGGCCTGGGCATGGCGCTCGGCCTGCGGCTGAAAGCCATTGACGCCCGGGTCTTCGTGGTCCTCGGCGACGGCGAGCTGCAGGAGGGCCAGGTGTGGGAGGCGGCCATGGCGGCGCCCAAGTTCGGCCTTGACAACCTGGTGGCCATCGTCGATGACAACCGCATCCAGCTCATGGGCGACACGGCGGCCGTCATGCCCATCGAGCCCGTGGCCGAGAAGTGGCGCGCCTTCAACTGGCACATCCTCGAGGTCGACGGCCACGATCCCGCGGCCATCGTCGAGGCCTGTGCGGCGGCCGGGCGCGAGAAGGGTCGTCCGACGGTCATCCTCGCGCGCACTGTCAAAGGCAAGGGCGTCTCGTTCATGGAGAACACCCCCGCGTGGCACTCGGCCCTGGTCAGCGAGGACCTCAAAGAACAAGCCCTCGCCGAGCTGTGCGTGCGGGAGGCGCCCTGATGGTCGAGCTGGTCGCCCTGCGCGACGCCTACGGCCGGGCGCTCGTCGATCTCGGAGAGCAAGACGAGCGCGTGGTCGCGGTCGACGCCGACCTCGCGTCGTCCAGCAAGATGAGCCTTTTCGCCGAGGCCTTCCCCGAGCGTTTCTTTCAGATGGGCATCGCCGAGCAGAACATGACCGGCGTCGCGGCCGGCCTCGCGGCCGTGGGCTTCATCCCGTTCACCAACTCCTTCGCCTGCTTCGCCACCCTGCGCACCACCGACCAGATCAGGACCTCGATCGCGCAGCCCGGGCTGCCGGTGGTGATCGGCGGCGCCTACAGCGGCCTGCTGGCAGGCAAGACCGGCAAGACGCATCAGGCCATCGAAGACATCGCCGTGATGCGCGCCCTGCCGAACATGACAGTGGTGGCGCCCGGCGACGGCGTCGAAGTCCGCAAAGCCGTCTTCGCCGTCGCCGACTACGGCGCCCCCGTGTACCTGCGCGTGACGCGCGACCCCAGCCCGGTGGTCTTCGACGAGAGCTACGACTTCAGGATCGGGCGCGCCGTGCTCGTGCGCGAGGGCACGGACGTCACCGTGATCACCACCGGCGTCATGGTCGGCCGCGCCGTAGAGGCGGCCGACCTGCTCGCCGCCGAGGGCATCTCGCTGCACCTTCTGCACGTCCACACGGTCAAGCCGCTCGACGTCGCGGCGGTCGTCGCGGCCGCCGAGAAGACCGGGCTCGTGGTCACCGCCGAGGAGCACACCATCATCGGCGGCCTCGGCGGCGCCGTCGCCGAAGCGCTCGGCGAGCAGCGCCCCACGCCGATGAAACGGGTCGGCGTCGCCGACGTCTGGAGCGAATCGGCGTCCAACGACGACCTGCTACAGAAGTACGGCCTCACGGCCGGCCACATCGCCCAGGCCGCCCGCTCCCTCCTGGAGCGGCGGGCGGCCCCCACGCAACCGTAAGCCGCAAGGAGGAGACATGGACCTGCTGACCACCGACCAGCCGGATCTCTTTTTCGAGGACACGCCAGTCGGGCGCATGTTCAAGGAGCTGTGGGAGGCCGACGACGCGGCCATCGACGCCGTGCTCGACGACTACGGCGTCCCCTCGCCCTGCGAATGGGCCAAGCCGGGCAGCTACCTGCAGACCACCATCCGCAACCAAGTAGAGCAGCAGCGCCGTCAGAACGACGTGGTGCTCATCCCCGTGGGCTGCACAGAGAACCACGGCCGCCAGACGGTGAGCGCCATGGACACCCTGTTCGTGAGCCATCTCTGCGAGGCCGTGCGCCGGCGCTCGATCAAGCACAACGGTCACGGGCCGGCCATCGCCCTGCCGCCGCTCATGTACGGCGGTCATCCCTACCACCACATCGGCATGCCGGGCACCGTCATGCTGCGCGAGTCTGTCGTCGAGGAGACCCTGGTCGACGTCATGCTCGGCCTCTGGAACGACGGCTTCCGCAAGATGATCATCGTCAACAACCACGGCCACCTGTGGATGCTCGAGACGGCGATGCACAAGTTCCTCAAGCGCTACCAGGTCCCCACCGTCACCCGCGTCATCGACTGGCACGTCTCGGTCAAGGACTTCTTCCGCACCACCGAGCAGGGCGGCTGGTGGGACACGCCGTTCATCCACGCCGACGAAGCCGAAACCTCGCTGGGCCTGCTGCTGTTCCCCGAGATGGTCGACATGGAGCAGGCCGTGGAGACCGAGACCAAGCAGTACATGCCTCTCGGCCACTTCAACAACTCGGTCGACGGCTACCACCGTCCGCAGCGCTGGTCTCAAGCCGAAGGGCACTTCGCCATCGAGTTCTTCGGCACGCCGGAGGGCGTCGTCGGCAAGCCGACGCACGCGGCGGCCTGGAAGGCCAAGCGGCCGGTCGCGGCCTTCTGCTCGTACCTCACGATGATCGTCGACGACATCCTCGCGACCTTCCCGGCGGGTACCGTGCCGCCGGTCGAAGAGACCACGTTCCGCACGGCGGCCGACATGGAGCCCTTCCTGCGCGAGCCGCTCAGCGAAGGCTGGAAGCCCATCTTCGCGCTGCCCTGGATCGGCCAGCACTGACGGGGCGAGGCGGACCGATGAGACCGGCGAGAGGAGACGCCTCGTGACCTGGAAGGCCTGCGTGACCACGGCCTCCGGGCCGACGGGCTTCGGCCCGATGCTGTTCCCCGGCCGCGTGCGCGAGGCCGCCCTCGTGTCGCGCGACCTGGGCTTCGACGGCCTCGAGATCGCCATGCGCGCGCCCGCCGAACTTGAGCGCCGCGAGCTCGAGGCCCTGCTGCGCGAGACGGGCCTCCAGCTCGCGGCGCTGGGCAGCGGCCGTGCCTCCTTCGACGACGGCCTCTCCCTGACCGACCCCGACGAGGCGGGCCGCGCCGCCGCGGTCGCGCGCGTCGCCGAGCTGGCCGAGTACGCCGCATCGTTCGGCGTGCCGCTCATCATCGGCCTCGTGCGCGGCAAGGCGCCCGCCGACGGCGATCTGGAGGCGGCCCTCGGCCGCTTCGCCCAGAGCATGCGGGAGTGCGCCGACCGCACCACCGCCTGCGGCGGCCGCTTTCTCGTCGAGGCCATCAACCGCTACGAGACGCCGCTGCTCAACACGGCCGCCGAGACCGTCGCCGCCGTGGAGCGCATCGGCCGCCCCGGCGTCGCCGTCCTCCTCGACGCGTTTCACATGAACATCGAGGAGGTCTCCATCGGGGCGGCGATCCGCGCGACCGGCGCGCGCCTCGGCCACTTCCACATCGTCGACAGCAACCGCCACGCGGCCGGCATGGGTCACGTCGACTTCGCGGAGGTGGCCGAGGCGCTCCGCGACATCCACTACGAGGGCTGGCTCTCCGCCGAGATCCTGCCGCTGCCCGACGACCGGGCGGCGGCCGAGCAGGCACGGCGCTTCGCCGCCGCCATCAGTGAGACACCCGTATCCGAATCCGACTGAGAGGGGCGAGACTATGGCCGACATCCCGAAGACCATGAAGGCACTGGTCCTCAAGGGACCGAACGATTTCGAGCTGCAGGAGCTGCCGACCCCGGAGCCCAAGGGCGACGAGGTCCTCTGCCGCGTCAAGGCCGTGGCCATCTGCGGCACCGATCCGAAGATCATCGCCGGCAAGTTCCCCGGCTTCTGGCCGCCCAGCTTCCCGGCCGTCATCGGCCACGAGTGGGCCGGCGAGGTCGTGGCCGTCTCCGACGAGCTGAAGGCCTCGCAGAAGGTCGCCGCCAAGTACGCCCTCGGCACGCGCGTCGCCGGCGAGGCGCACAAGGGCTGCGGCTTCTGCCTCAACTGCATGACCGGGCACTACACGGTGTGCCTCAACTACGGAGACAACGCCGCCGGCCACCGCCACTACGGCTTCACCTCGCCGGGCGCCTACGCCGAGTACATCGTCACCTCCATCAAGTCGGCGACGCCGCTGCCCGAGAACCTCACCTACCACCAGGGCGCCATGCTCGACTCCGCCGGCGTCGCCCTGCACGGCGTGCAGCGCGGCCGCGTCACCACCGGCGACACCGTGCTGGTCACGGGGCCCGGCGCGGTCGGCCAGTTCTCGTTCCAGTACGCCCGCGCCTCCGGGGCCAAGTTCGTCATCGTGATCGGCCGCGGCCCGCGCCTGGCGTTTGCCGAGAGCCTCGGCGCGATCGGCATCGACTACGAGAAGGTCGACGACCCCGTGGCGAAGGTCATGGAGCTCACCGGCGGCACCGGCGTCGACTGCACCGTGGAGTGCGCCGGCACGCAGGCGGCCATCGACTACGCCGTCAAGTGCACGCGCAAGGCCGGCCGCCTCGTCATGGCCGGCCTGCCCACCGACGCCATCACCGTGCCCTGGGGCATGATGACGCTCGCCGAGCTGGACATCCTGGGAGTGCGCGCCAATCCCAACACCGCCGCCCCGGCGCTGGCGCTGATGGCCAACGGCGCCGTGACCACCGAGGGCATCCACACGCACACCTTCCCGCTCACCGGTTTCGCGGAGGCCCTGGCGACGTTCGTCGAGCGCCGCGACGGCGCCATGAAGGTCGTCCTCGAGCCGTAGCACGAGTCCGCATCCCTGACGAGAAAGGAGCCGGCGATGGCTGAAGCACCTCGCGGCAAAGTCTTCAATCAGAAGAGCGTCGAGTTCACGCAGGATCCGCCCAAGCACGAGAAGACGCGCGGCTGGCCGCTGGTCAACCCCAGGTCCTGCCCTGGGGCGCAGCTCGAGTTCCACGTCACCGAGATCATGCCGGACGGCGCCGCGCTCGATGACGTGCATCCGGATGAAGATCACGTCTTCTACGTGCTCTCCGGTCGCGCCAAGGCGCAGGTCGGCGATGAAGAGTTCGAGGTCGCGCCCGGCGACGCCCTCTACGTCCCCAGGAACACGCTGCACAACTTCACCATCCAGGGCGGGGAGGTCTTCCGCATCGCCGTCGTCTTCGCGCCGGCGCGCGCCTTCTGGACTGCCTGAAGCCGCAGACGCGAACGGGGGCGTCGCGCCATTCGGCGCGACGCCCCCGCATCACTCCCCACGCTCGCCGCGCTACGCCGGCCGCTCGTCGATGAACAGCGGGCGCAGGTGCCGCGCGAAGATGTTGTCCGTCACGTTGCGTGCGATCGAGACGCGGCAGGCATCGAGCAGATCCGTGAATCGAGCTCCCATCTCGGCAGCCACTTTGTACCCCACGTGCACGAGCTGGCGCACCTGCCGGTCGTAGGCGGGTTCCTGCGCGTCGTGGCGCACCGCGGCGACGAACTGCTCAGAGCTCCAGCGTCGCACCTCGGCCGGCGTCGGCAGACAGGCTGGGTCGATGTCGATGACGCTCGCGTAGGGCGCGCACAGCTCTTCGCGGCGCTGGTAGGCCCCGGCGAAGACGTCCTTCACCAGCGCCAGGCCTTCCCCGCCGGCTTCGGCGAGTCCGATGACCTCCTCGAGCCACGTGGTGCCCGAGGTCTTCACGTGGACCCCAGCCCCGGCCTGCCTGATGGCCTCCCCGATGAGCGGGAAGATCGAGAACTTGTCGCTCCCCGAGTGGACGCTGAGCTTGAGATCGGCCGGCAGGCCGAACGCCCCGACGGCGTGTCTGACGACGGCGATGTCGGCGGCGAGCTCGGCGGCGAACCCGGCCACCTCGCCGACGTAGTCGACCCCTTTGTTGAAGCGGCCGCTGAACCTGGGCGCGATGGTCCGCACCGGGATGCCTTCATCGGCCAGAGCCGCGAGGATCACCAGCAGCTCTGACGGCGTCTGAGGCGTGTCGGTCTCGTCCATCGACACCTCGGTGAGAAACGTCCCTGCGCCCCGATGAGCAACGATGAGGCGGTACAGCCGCCCCGCGTCCTTGACGGCGTCCAGATAGTGCCGCGCGATGCCGGCGGTGGCCGCGCGCGACAGCGCCACAGGAGCGTCGATGCCGGCGACCTCGACACCAGCCGCAAGCTCGCCGTGGCGCGAGCAGAACGCCTCGACGGCCGCGGCAGCCGCCGGATGCCCAATGGAGCCGGCGACGTCCAAGGTGAAGAAATCGCAAGGCTCTAGGAAGCGCTCCACCGTGGTGGCGGTGACGTGGTCGGCATCGACGAAGTACGCCCCCCTCCAGCCGACGGCGCGCACCGCCGCGTCGGCGGCTTCGCGTACACCCGCCGGCTCGGAGCCGACCACCAGGTGCTCACGGTTCGACTTGTTCCAGACGGGAGTCACATCGACGCCCAGGCGCGCTGCCTCCACGAACGCCGCAAGCTGTGCTTCGGCCTCGCGCGCGAAGCGATCACCGATACCGAGCGAGTACCTCCCCAGACCAGGCACATCGGCGCCCATCAGCCAGCTCCTTTCTTCTCTGTCTCGCGTCGCGACGCGCGCCGGTCCGCGGCGCGCGTCGCATCGCCGCGCCTCCGCGAGCAGCGGCGCCGTGGAACCCGGAGTAGTCGCGGTCGCAGCGGCGCTCGCGCCGGTCAGTATCTCGCACAGGCGCACAGGTTGACCACCCTCGGGCCGCGGGCCTCCGGCCTCCGGCCCCGGCGCGTCCGCCACCGGCCCGGTCCTTCGGGGCACGACGGCGAGCGCGCATCCGTCGGGTCGTCCGCCGCCGACTTGATTGCTGCCGGAGCGAGCCGTAGAGTGTCATCAAGGTCCAGCCTACGAATCCTGCCCAATCGCGCCGCCGTCCGCAGGGGGCGCGGCGCGCACCTCAGGAGAGTGACATGCCGAACATCGGCCCTCTGGAGATCGGCCTCATCGTCCTCGTGATCCTTCTGCTCTTCGGCGCCACACGCCTGCCCAAGCTCGGCAAGTCGATGGGTCAGAGCATCCGCGGGTTCAAGACGGGCCTCCAGGAAGACGCGCCCGACGACGACAAGCCGACGAAGGGCGAAGCCGCCAAGCTCGAGAAGGGCGACGCGACCGACAAGTCCTGAGCCTCAGCACTGTGACCCCCGACGGCCCGCTACGGCGGGCCGTCGTCGTTTAACGGCTCAGGAGACACACCGCCAGGGCGGCGACGCCCTCGCCGCGGCCCTCGAACCCCATCCCTTCGGTGGTCGTCGCCTTGACGCTCACCGCGTCGCCGGCGATCCCCAGGGCGCTCGCCAGCCCCTCCCGCATCGCGGGCCGATAGCCGGCCAGGCGAGGGCGCTCGCAGACCAGCGTGATATCGGCGTTGGCGACCAGCCAGCCGCCCTCGCTGAGGCGCGCGCCGACCCGGCGCAGCAGATCCATGCTGGAGACGCCGGCGAAGGCCGGATCGGTGTCGGGGAAGATCTCGCCGATGTCGCCGAGCCCGGCGGCGCCGAGCAGGGCGTCCATGAGCGCATGGACGCCGACGTCGGCGTCGGAGTGGCCGGCGAGGCCCTGCGGGTGATCGATCGCGACGCCGCAGAGCACCAGACGGCGGCCGGCGGCGAAACGGTGCGCGTCGTAGCCGCTCCCTACCCTAAACGTCGGCCTCGACCTCCCACGACAGAAGCGCGCCGGCCAGCGGCAGGTCGGTCGGCGTGGTGATCTTGACGTTGGCCGGCGTGGACGTCACCAGGCCGACCCTGTAGCCGCCTCTCTCGAGGAGCGCGGCGTCGTCGGTCGCGCCGTCGAGATCGGCGTGCGAGTACACTTCGCGCAGCGCGGCGGCCCTGAAGACCTGCGGCGTCTGCACGGCCCAGAGGCCGCTGCGGTCGATGGTCGCCGCGACAGCGCCGGTGTGGTCGGCGCGCTTGAGCGTGTCGCTGACCTCGATGCCGGGGACGGCGCCATCGACGTCGGCGAGCGCCGCGATGCAGCGTTCGAAGACGCGCCGCGAGAACAGCGGCCGGGCGCCGTCGTGGACGGCGATGACGGCCGCCGTCGCCGGCACCTCGAGCAGCCCTGCGCGCACCGAATCCGAGCGCTTGCGGCCGCCTTCGGCGATCAGCAGAGGCTTGGCGTCGTCGAAGGCCGGCAGCTCGCCGGCGAAGCGCACCGTGTGCGACGGGTGCAGCACCACCACGAGGCCATCGACCTGCGGCATGGCGAGCAGGCGCCGCACTGAGTAGTTGATGATCGGCTCACCGCCGAGCAGCAGGAACTGCTTGGACTCGCCGTCAGGCAAGCCCATGCGGCGGCTTTCACCGGCCGCGGCGACGATGACCCAGAGCTCTTCGGTCTGCTGTTCCTCCACCTCGAGACCCCCCGTCGTCTGTGTCCAGCGCGGCTACGTGACCACCCGGCTGAAGATCATCTTGCCCGAGGGGCTCTGCAGCACGCTCGTCACCTCGGCTTTGACGCGCGCGCCCACGAGGGGCGCGCCCGACTCGACGACGATCATCGTGCCGTCGTCAAGATAGCCCACGCCCTGGTCGTGCTCGCGCCCTTCGCGCAGGATCTTGACCTCGATGACCTCGCCGGGACGGACAGCCGGCTTCACGGAGTTGGCGAGGTCGTTCACGTTGAGCACCTTGACGCCCTGGATCTCGGCGACCTTCTTGAGCGTGTAGTCGGTGGTGACGATCTGCGCGCCGAGGTCGCGGGCGAGACGCACGAGCTTGGCGTCGACGGCCTCGATATCGGGGTAGTCCTTGTCGTCGATGCGCACGGCGCCCGAACTGTTCTGCAGGCGGCGCACAAAATCGAGCCCGCGCCGCCCGCGCACGCGCTTCTCGGCGTCGGCGGAGTCGGCGAGGCGCTGCAGCTCCTCGACCACGAAGCGCGGCACGAGGACCTCGCCCTCGAGGAACCCCGTGAGGGCGATGTCGAGGATACGGCCGTCGATGATCGCGCTCGAGTCGAGAAGCTTGGAGGGAGTGAGCCCAGGCAGCGCCTCGAAGGCGCCGCGCAGCCCGAGCAGCCGGAGGATCTCGACGTGCTTCTTGGCCGCGAGATAGGCCGTGAAGTAGCCCGAAAGAAGGTAGATCGGCACGGTGAGATAGACGCCCACCAAGGGGATGCGCACGAGAGCGATGCTGATGAGGGTGGCGATGACGAGCCCGACGACCACGCCCGCGATGCCGACGACCACCTCGGCGCCGGTGGCGCGCACCATGAGCTCATCAACGCGGTCGAGGCCGCGCCTGACGGCGCGCGACAGCAGGACGCCGAAAGCGTAGCCGAGCGCGAAGCCGGCGACGGTGAAGGCCAGCAGCCAGAGGACCCTGCCGGGCTGCCCGAGGTGCGGGGCATACGAAGAGGTCCGCATGCTCTCCGCGATCTGGTACCCGGCGAGGGCGCCGAGCAGCGCCAGCAGCAGGCGGACCGCAGGGGCGAGCACGCCCCTGGTCTTGCGGGCCGGGCCGGCCGGGCCGGCCGCGCCGGCCGCGCCCGCGTCAGACGACGGTGGCCGGCTCGAGGGGCTCGTCGACAACGGCAGGCCCATCGATATGGATGTTCTCGAGCACCTCGTCGAGGAAGGCGTTGGCCTGGTCTTCGCCGAAGTCGCGGGCGTACATGAGCTCGCTGGCGAGGATCTTCTTCGCCTTCGAGAACATCTGCTTCTCGCCGGTCGAGAGACCCTTGATGGCGTGCCTGATGGCGAGATTGCGGACGACCTCGGCGACCTCGAAGATGTCGCCGGTCTTGAGCTTGTCGCGATTGTGCTTGTAGCGACGGCTCCAGTTCTTGGGCATCCTCGTGGGGTCGCCGCGCAGGACCTCGAGCACCTGATCGACGACGTCCGCCTCGACGACCTTGCGCAGGCCGGCGCGATCGGCGTTCTCGACCGGGACCATCACGGTCATGTCGTTGTGCAGGATCTGGATGGTGAGGTAGTCGCGCTGCTGCCCGAGCACTTCTTTCTGCTCGATCTTCATGATCTTGCCCGCACCGTGGTGCGGGTAGACGACCTTGTCACCGACTGTATACAACGTACTCAAACCCCCCTGTGGTCGTTGGTGGCCCCGGCGGCCGGCTGAGGTGGCGCGCCCTCGCGAAGAAGGGCTGCGAGCACGCCACGCAGGTCGGCCGCACCCACAGATATCCCGCCGGCGCGGCGTGCGTCGGTGGCGGGTACGACGATGCGTGCGAAGCCGGCACGAGCGGCTTCGGCGACACGTCGCTCACTCTGACTGCAGGAACGTAGTTCGCCCGTCAGGCTGATCTCCCCGATCGCTGCGACCCGCGGCGGAAGCGGTGCGTTGCGCTCTGCAGAGGCGATGGCGAGGGCAACGGCGAGGTCGGCCGCAGGTTCGTCGATGCGGATTCCTCCTGCAATTGTAACAAAAATATCGCTCGTTGACAACGGCAGCCTGGCGTGACGGCCGAGGACGGCGACGAGCATGGCCAGCCGGTTGCGGTCGAGGCCCACCGCGACGCGCCGTGGCATGGCCAGCTCACTGCGGTTGACGAGCGCTTGCACCTCGACGGCGAAACAGCGGCTGCCCTCGACGGCGACGTGTACGGCCGCCCCCGCGGCCGGGGCCGCGTCGCCGAGAAACAGGGACGACGGATCGGCGACGCCCTGCAGGCCGGCGGCCGTCATCTCGAAGATCCCCAGCTCGTTGGTGGAGCCGAAGCGGTTCTTGGCGGCGCGCAACGTGCGGTAGAAACGGTAGCGGTCGCCCTCGAACTGCAGCACCGTGTCGACCACGTGCTCGAGCACGCGGGGGCCGGCTATGGCGCCCTCCTTGGTGACGTGGCCAACGAGAAAGACGGCCGCGCCGGTGGCCTTGGCCAGGCGAAGGAAGCGGCCCGCCGCTTCACGCACCTGGCTCACGCTGCCCGGCGCCGACGTGAAGGCGTCGCTGTACAGGGTCTGCACGGAGTCGACCACGACCAGCGCCGGGGCGGCGGCGGAGATGCTGGCGAGGACCGACTCCAGCTCGGTCTCGGCGAGCACCGAGATGCCGCCGGGGTCGCCGCAGATGCGCTCGGCGCGCATCTTGACCTGGGCGGCCGACTCCTCGCCGCACACCAGCAGCACGGGGCGGCCGCCGGCGGCGACGCGGTCGAGGACCTGGAGAAGGAGCGTGGACTTGCCGATCCCGGGCTCGCCGCCGACCAGCACCAGCGAGCCCGGCACGATACCGCCGCCAAGCACGAGATCGAGCTCGGAGATGCCGCTGGAGAAGCGCGAGGCGGCGGATGAGACGACCTCGGACAAGCGCACGGGGGCGGCGCCCGCGGCGCCGCCCCCGTCACTTGCTTTGCGGCGCGCCCTGCCGGCGTAGCCGGCGCCGCCCGCCGGGACGACCCTCTCCTCGACAAACGAGTCCCAAGCGCCGCAGTCGGGGCAGTGGCCCAGCCACTTGGCCTCGCGGCGCCCGCACCGACCGCAGGTGAAGACCGTCTGCCGCCGCGCCACGGCCGCTGTCAGACGCCGGCCGCCGCGCCGCCGACGTCGGGGCCGTCGGCGCCGCCCAGCGACAATGCGACGGGGGCCATGCTCTGGACCACAGGTTCGTCGAGGCCGACCATCGGCAGCTCGACGCTGCCACCGACGACCTCGCCGTTCACCGTGAGCACCGTGTCTTCGTGCTCGCCGTCCACCAGGATGACCGTGCCCTCCGGGAACTTGCGCTCGAGCATCGCGTCGCTGAGCTTGTCCTCGATGAAGCGCTGGATGGCGCGCCGCAGGGGGCGCGCGCCAAGCATGGGGTCGAAGCCCTTCTCGACGAGCACCTCGCGACCGGCGTCGGTGAGCTGCAGCATGATCCCGCTCGGATCGAGCTGCTGTTGCAGGCGCGCGATCATGAGGTCGACGATGGCGCCGATCTCGGAGCGCTCGAGCTTGTGGAAGACGATGACCTCATCGACGCGGTTGAGGAACTCAGGCTTGAAGACGCGCTTGAGCTCGCCGGTGATGCGGCCCTTCATGTCGTCGTAGGTCATGCCCTGATTGGCGGTCTGACCAAAGCCCAGCGGCGTGTCTTTGGTGATCATCGCCGCGCCGATGTTGCTGGTCATGATGAGGATGGCGTTGCGAAAGTCGACCGTGCGGCCCTGTGAGTCGGTGAGCCGCCCGTCCTCGAGGATCTGCAGCAGGATGTTGAACACATCCGGGTGCGCCTTCTCGATCTCGTCGAAGAGGATCACGCTGTACGGCTTGCGACGCACGATCTCGGTGAGCTGGCCGCCCTCGTCGTGCCCCACGTAGCCGGGCGGCGAGCCGACGAGCCGCGACACGGAGTGCTTCTCCATGTACTCGCTCATGTCGATCTGCACGAGATGGTCCTCGTCGCCGAAGAGGAAGGCGGCGAGGGTGCGCGCCAACTCCGTCTTGCCCACGCCCGAGGGGCCCAGGAAGATGAAGGAGCCGGTGGGGCGCCGGGGGTCCTTGAGCCCGGCGCGGCTGCGGCGGATGGCCTTGCTGACGGCGCGCACCGCCGGGTCCTGCCCGATGAGCCTCACGTGCAGCTCGTCCTCCATGCGTAGGAGCTTCTGGCTCTCGGCCTCGGTGATCTTGACCACCGGGATGCCCGTCCACATGCTCACGATCTCGGCGATCTCGTCTTCGCCGATGCTCGCCCGCATGCCCTCGTCGCTGGTCTTCCACGTGTCCTCGAGCTCGAGCTTCTTGTGGCTGAGCTTGCGCTCCTTGTCGCGCAGGTTGGCGGCCTTCTCGAACTCCTGCGCCTCGATGGCCGCCTCTTTCTCTTTGCGCACCCCGGAGATCTCCTCTTCGAGCTCGCGGTAGCTGGGCGGCGCCGTCATGGTGCGGATGCGCATACGGCTGGCTGCCTCGTCGATGAGGTCGATGGCCTTGTCTGGCAGAAAACGGTCGCTGATGTAGCGGTCGGCGAGCTCGGCCGCCGAGGTGAGCGCCTCGTCGGTGATGCGGATGCGGTGGTGGGCCTCGTAGCGGTCGCGGAGACCCTTGAGGATCTCGACGGTCTCCGGGACCGACGGCTCGGCCACCTTGATCTGCTGAAAGCGGCGCTCCAGGGCGGCGTCGCGCTCGAGGTACTTGCGGTACTCGTCCATGGTGGTGGCGCCGATGGTCTGGAGCTCGCCGCGGGCCAGCGCCGGTTTGAGGATGCTGGCGGCGTCGATGGCGCCCTCCGCGGCGCCGGCGCCGACGAGATTGTGCAGCTCGTCGATGAAGAGGATGATGTCGCCGGTGTCGTGGATCTCCTTCATGACCTTCTTGAGGCGCTCTTCGAACTCGCCGCGGTACTTGGAGCCCGCGACGAGCGCGGCGAGGTCGAGGCTGAAGACCTGCTTGCCCTTGAGCAGCTCGGGCACCTCGTGGTTGGAGATGCGCTGCGCGAAGCCCTCCACGATGGCCGTCTTGCCCACGCCAGGCTCGCCGATAAGCACCGGGTTGTTCTTGGTGCGCCGGCTGAGGATCTGCATGACGCGCTCGATCTCGGTGGCGCGCCCGATGCAGGGGTCGAGCTTGCCGTCTTCGGCCAGCTTGGTGAGGTTGCGGCCGAACTGCTCGAGCACCTTGGCCTGGCGCTTGCTCTCGCCGCCGCCCTGCTGCTGGCCGCGGCGGCCGGGGCCGCTGAGCGTGCGCATGACCTCGCCGCGGATCTTCTCGGGCTCGGCGTCCAGATCGAGCAGGATGCGCGCGGCGACGCCTTCGTCCTCGCGCACGAGGCCCAGCAGGATGTGCTCGGTGCCGATGTAGTTGTGACCCAGAGACAGCGCCTCGCGGAGCGCCAGCTCGAGCACCTTCTTGGCGCGCGGCGTGAACGGGATCTGGCCCTGCGGCGACTCCTCGCCGGAGCCGACGATGCGCACCACGGCGGCGCGCACCTCCTCCACCGAGACTTCGAGGCCGTCGAGGACGCGGGCGGCGACGCCTTCTTCCTCGCGCAGCAGGCCCAGCAGCAGGTGCTCGGTGCCGATGTAGTTGTGCTTGAGCGCCCTGGCTTCTTCCTGGGCGAGGACCACGACCTGCCTGGCGCGTTCGGTGAAGCGTTCGAACATCCGGCAACTCCTTCCGGAAGACGGGGCCGCGTCATGATGTCGGGGGACGGTGGCGGCCGCCGGTGCTTGCTCTCACCCTCCGGCGTACCCCCCGGAGGCGTGACGTAGCCTAATGGTACCCGATTCCCGGCGAGACGCGACCCGAGGCCCGGCGGGGCCGTCCCGGCCCCTCCGCCGCGGCCCGCCCCAGGCGTCGCGGCTGCCCCCCGCCGCTCACCCGGATATGATGGGCGCTCGTCGCGGCATCGTCCATCGTCGGCAGGGGGCTCGAAGACATGCGCACCATCATCACCTGGAGCACGCGCGGCAAGCACCCGTGGATCGTCATCGCCGTCTGGGTGCTCATCGCGGGGGCTCTGTCCATGGGGCCCAGTCTGGCGAGCGTGACCAGCAACGACGCCTCCAGGTCGCTGCCCGCGAACGTCGAGAGCAAGCGCGCCGACGCGCTGCAGCAGGCGTCATTCCCCGCCGCCAAGGGCACGCCGATCATCGTCGTCTTCAGCTCCGAGGCGGCGCTGACGGCGGCCGACAAGGCGGCGATCGCCGCCGGCGAGACCTGGCTGAAGAGCGGCGCCGAACCGATCAACAGCGCCCGCGTGGAGCACTCCCCGGACGGCAAGGGCGCGCTCATCTTCGCCAGCCTCGCAGGCAACCCCGGCGACGCGGCCTTTCGCGACTCCGTGCAGGCGATCGGCGACCACTTCGGCGACTCCGTGAACGGCATGCAGGTACGCGTCACCGGCCCCGGCGGCCTTATCACCGACGTCTACCGGATCTTTCTCAACGCCGACGTCAAGCTCCTCCTCGGCACGGTGATCCTCGTGCTCATCCTCCTGCTCGTCATCTACCGCTCGCCGGTCCTGCCCTTCGTCCCCCTGATCGCCGTGGGCTTCGGCTACTTCGTGGCCGGCGGGATCCTCGCGCGGATCGCCACGGCGCTGGACGTGACCCTGTCCGGCCAGGCCACGTCGCTGATGGTGATCCTGCTGTTCGGGGCAGGCACCGACTACGCGCTGCTGCTCATCTCGCGGTACCGCGAGGAGCTGCGCCGTGAGAGCGACGCGCGCGTCGCCCTGGCCACGGCGCTCGGCGAGACCTGGGAGGCGATCGCCGCCAGCGGGCTCACCGTCACGCTGGCCGTGCTGGCGCTGGCCTTCGCCAGGTACGGCGACTACACGTCGTTCGCCCCGGTGCTGGGCCTCGGCGTGTTCGTCACGCTCATCGCCGGCCTCACTTTGATGCCCGCGCTTCTCGCGCTGCTCGGCCGGCGGGCCTTCTGGCCGCGGCGCCCCAAGCTCGGCGACGCGACAGAGCACCGCACCTGGCAACGCATCGCCGAGCGGGTGGCCGCCACGCCGCGGCGCGCGGCGGGCCTTGTCGCCGTCATCCTCGTCGTGCTGGCCCTCGGCTGCCTGTACTACAGTCCGCGCTTCAGCTTCACCGAGGACTTCCTCAAGGACATGCCGTCCAAGCAGGGCTACGCGCTGCTCGAGAAGCACTTCCCCAAGGGCAGCCTGGCGCCGACCACGGTGCTCATCAAGGCGCCGCAGGCGCCGCCGGAATTCGTCACCGGGATGATCGTCGGCGCCCTGAGCAAGAGCCCCGGCGTAGCCGCCGCCTTCCCCACAGGGAGCGCCGACGACGGCAAGCTCCTGAGCTTCCAGGTCATCCTCAAGGGCGACCCCTATTCCAAGGAAGCCCTCCAGCAGATCCGCGAGCTGCGCACGACGGCCCGCAAGGCGGCGGCGGCCGGAGGCGGCACGGCGCTCGTCGGCGGGCCCACCGCCATCCAGGCGGACACGTGGGCGCTGAGCAACCGCGACACCCTCGTCGTGGCGGTCATCGCCCTCATCGTCGTGGGCGTCATCCTGGCCGTGCTTCTACGGTCCCTCGTGGCGCCGCTCTACCTGCTGGCCACCAACCTGCTCTCGTATCTGGCGGCGCTCGGCGGCACGATCCTCATCACCGAAAAGCTGTTCGGCTGGGAGCGCATCAGCTACCGCATCCCGCTCTACATGTTCATCTTCCTCGTGGCCCTGGGCAGCGACTACAACATCTTCATCACCACGCGGATCCGCGGCGAGGCGCTGCTCCACGGCCTGCGCGACGGCACCGTGAGGGCGCTGGCCGCCACCGGCGGCGTGCTCACCAGCGCCGGCGTCATCCTCGCCGGCACCTTTCTGATCCTGCTGTCCCAGCCGGTCAAGGACCTCGCCGAGATCGCCATCGGCGTGGCGCTCGGCGTGCTCCTCGACACGTTTTTGGTGCGCACGGCCCTGGTGCCGGGCCTCACCCTGGCGATCGGGCCCAAGGCCGGCTGGCCGGGGCCACGGTGGACGAAGGCCGAGGAGTCGCCGGGCGCGGCCGCGGCCGACGCCGCCGAAGGGGACCAGGCGGCGTCCACGGCCTGAGCCGGCCGGCCGGCGACGAGCCGGGGGGACGTCGCGGACCTGCCGGCCCGGCCCTTCGCCCTTCAGCCGCGCAGCGCCGGGAAGAGGATGACGTCGCGGATGCTGGGCGCGCCGGTGAGGATCATGACGAGGCGGTCGATGCCCATGCCCATGCCGCCGGTGGGCGGCATGCCGTGCTCCATCGCCTCGAGGAAGTCCTCGTCGAGGCGGTGGGCGGTTTCGTCGCCGTCGGCGAGGTCCTGCATCTGCTGCAGAAAGCGCTCGCGCTGGTCCTCGGGGTCGTTGAGCTCGCTGAAGGCGTTGCTCGTCTCCATGCCGGCGACGAAGCCCTCGAAGCGCTCCACGAAGCGCGGATCGTGCGGGGTCTTCTTGGCGAACGGGCTGGTCTCGAGCGGGTGCTCGGTGATGAACACGGGCTGGATGAGCTTGGGCTCCACCATCTCGCTGAACAGCTCATCGACCTGCAGGCCCCAGGTGGGCGCCAGAGTGACACCGTCGAAGCCGTGCTCCTTGATGGCGGCGTGGAGCGCCGGCACGTCGCGGATCTCGCCGATGTCGATGCCGGTCTCGTTCTCGATGGCCTTGCGCATCGTGAGCCGCGGCCACGGCGGCGTGAGGTCGATCTCGTGATCGCGGAAGGTGACGTGGAGGTCGCCGACGGCGCGAGCCGCCTCGGCGATCATCTCTTCGACCATCGTCATCACGTGGTTGTAGTCCACGTAGGCTTCGTAGGTCTCGAGCATCGTGAACTCGGGGTTGTGCTTGAAGCTCACGCCCTCGTTGCGGAAGTCCTTGCCCATCTCGTAGACGCGGTCGAGGCCGCCGATGATGCAGCGTTTGAGGTACAGCTCGGTGGCGATGCGCAGGTAGAGGTCGCGCTCAAGCTCGTTGTGATGGGTGATGAACGGCCGCGCCAGGGCGCCGCCGTAGAGCGGCTGGAGCACGGGCGTCTCGACCTCGATGAAACCGCGCCCGTCGAGGAGCTCGCGGATGGCGCGGACGATGCGGGCGCGCTTGACGAACACCTCGCGGGACGCGTCGTTGACCATGAGGTCGAGGTAGCGCCTGCGATACCGGGTCTCCACATCGGTGAGACCGTGGAACTTCTCGGGCATGGGGCGCAGCGACTTGGAGAGCAGCTCCCACGAGGCGACGCGCAGCGAGAGCTCGCCGCGCCGGGTGCGCATGACGGTACCCTCGGCGCCGGCGAAGTCGCCGAGGTCGATGTGCTCCATCGCCGCGTAGCGCTCCGCGCCGAGGGCGTCGAGCTGGGCGAACAGCTGCAGCTCGCCGCTGGAGTCCTTGAGGACCACGAAGGTGAGCTTGCCGTGCACGCGGCGGGCCATGACGCGACCGGCGATGCGGCGCACGTCGCCGGAGTCCTGGCCCGCCTCAAGGCCGGAGTAGGCGTCGTGCAGCGGCCCGATCTCGTCGCGCGGCTGGTACTGGGTGGGGTAGACGTCTCCGGCGTCGCGCCAGGCGGCGAGCTTGGCGCGCCGTTCGGCGAAGACGTCGCCGCCGTGCTCGCGGTGCTCGTCCACGGCGGGAGCCGTCAGGCTTTCTCGATGGTCAGGACCTTGAACTTCCTGGAGCCCTGGGGAACGCTCACCGTCACCTTGTCGCCCGGCTTGTGACCCATGATCGCGCTGCCCACCGGCGACTCGTTGGAGAGCTTGTGGCCGGCGGGGTCGGCCTCGGCGGAGCCGACGATGGAGTACTGCACGACGTCGCCGGCCTTCATGTCCTGCAGGGTGACCTTGGTGCCCACGCCGACCTTGTCGGTGGTGATCGAGTCGGAGTCGATGACGATGGCGCTGCGCAGCCGATCCTCGAGGGCGTAGATGCGCGCCTCGAGCATGGCCTGCTCGTTTTTGGCGTCGTCGAACTCGGAGTTCTCGGAGATGTCGCCGAAGTCGCGCGCGGCGCGGATACGCTCCGCTACCTCGTCGCGCTTGACGCTCGAGAGGTACTCGATCTCCTCCTTGAGGCGCTGAAAGCCTTCTGGCGTGAGGATGATCTCGCGGTCGACCACTGGTTCCTCCTCTTCTACACGGCAACGCGGCCCCGAACCGGGACCGCGCGCCGAACAAGTCGGAGAGTATAGGCCATGACCCCGCGATGCGCAAACGTGCGGCGCCCGCGAGGCCACACCGCTCACATGCCGAGCAGCTCGCGTACAGCCGTCGTGTCGGCGGCGAGCATCAACGCGTGGGCGAGCTCCTTGTCGAGGACGCCGGCGCGCCGGTACCGCGGCCAGAGCTGGCGCAGGTAGCCGACGGATCGCGCGCCCACGTCGCGGATGACGTCCGCCGTGAACCGGCGCACCTCCGCGAGACGCGCTTCGCGGGAGGGCGGCTGCGCGTCCTCGAGGATCTCGGCGAAGAGCCAGGGGCGCCCGAGAGCATGGCGGGCCAGCATCACCGCGGCCGCGCCGCCCTCGAGCAGGGCGAGGGCCGCGGCGCGACCGTCCACGTCGCCGGAGGCGATCACGGGGACGGGCAGCTCCGCGGCCAGAGCGAACGTGACGGCGTGGTCGGCGCGGCCGCGGTAAAGCTGGCTCGCCGTCCGCGGGTGGATGCAGACGGCGGCGGCGCCCGCGGCCACGAGGCGGGGGGCGCTGCGGCGCCCCGCCTCGTCGCCCTCGCGCAGCCCGGAGCGGATCTTGACGGTCACCGGCACGCGGCCCTCGACGGCGCCGACCACCGCGGCGACGATCGCCGCGGCGCGCTCCGGATCGCCGAGAAGCGCGGCGCCGGCGCCGGTCCTGACGACCTTGCGCACGGGGCACGCCATGTTGAGGTCGATGACGTCGGCGCCGGCCTCCACGCAGCGCGCCGCCGCGTCGGCGAGCACGTCGGCGTCGGCGCCGAAGAGCTGGAAGCCCAGGGGGTGCTCGTCCGGCGCGCAGGTCAGGTAGTCCAGCGTGCGCCGGTTGCCGTAGTGCACGCCGTAGGCCGAGATCATCTCGGTGAACGCGAGGCCGGCCCCCCAGCGGCGCACGCTGCGCCGAAAGGCGAGGGAGGTGATGCCGGCCATCGGCGCCATGAACAGGCGCCGGTCGAGGGCGAGCGCGCCGATGCGCAGCGGCTCACGGAAGGGGTCGGGGACGCCGGGAACTGGCGCAGCGGCGCGGCGCCCAGGCTCCGGCGTCGCGGACGGCGGGGCCGCCATCGCGCCCTCCGTCAGGTCCGCTGCTGCCGGCGCATCACGATCTCGATGCCGCGCAGCGTGAGAAACGCATCGACGGCGCTGATGACGTCGGTGTGCCGGGCGATGAGCTCGGCGAGGCCGCCGGTGGCGATCACCTGCGCGCGCACGCCGAGCTCGCCCCAGATGGCGTGCACGATGCCTTCGATCTCGCCGGCGAAGCCGTAAACGGCGCCGGACTGAAGAGCCTCGGTGGTCGACTTGCCGATGGCGTGCTCGGGTTCGACCAGCTCGACCTTGATGAGCTTGGCGGCGCGCGTCGTGAGCGCCTCGAGCGACACCTCGATGCCCGGCGCGATGGCGCCTCCCAGATAGTCGCCCTCGGCCGAGATGACGTCGAAGGTGGTGGCGGTGCCGTAGTCGGCGACGATGCACGGACCGCCATACGTCTCGAAGGCGGCGACGGCGTTGACGATACGGTCGGCGCCGACCTCGGCGGGGTTCTTCATGGCGATGCGCATGCCGGTCCGCGCCCCAGGCCCGACGACGAACGCCTCCACGCCCAGGTGCGTCTCGCACATCTCGACCCACTGCTGCGTGAGCCGCGGGACCACGGACGCGATGCCGACCTCATCGACGGCGTCGCGCAGCGTCGTGCCCTGCAGCGAGAAGAACCCCTGCAAAAGGCCAGCGATCTCGTCGCTCGTGCGGTGGCGCACGGTGGCGAGACGCCACTCGCCGACCACATCCCCGGCATCCATCAGGCCTACGTGAGTCTGCGTGTTGCCCACGTCCACGACGAGCAGCATGGTCGCTCAGCCCTCCATGTCGAGACCGAGATCGAGCCACGGCGCGCGCGTCGTGAGCGCCCCCACGGAGATCACGTCCACGCCGGCCTCGGCAAGCTCGCGGACGCGCTCCAGGCGCACGCCCCCGGAGACCTCCACGAGCGCGCGACCGGCGACGCGCGCCACGGCCGCGCGCACGGCCGGCGTGTCCATGTTGTCGAGCAACACGATGGTCGCGCCCGCGTCCAGCGCCTCGTCGAGCTGGTCGAGCGTGTCGACCTCGACCTCGAGGGCGTGCACGTGAGCGGCGCCGGAGCGCACCAGATCCATGGCCGCGCGCACGCCGCCGGCCGCGGCCACGTGGTTGTCCTTGATCATGGCGCCGTCGAACAGGCCGAAGCGGTGCGGCGTGCCGCCGCCATGCACCACGGCCTGCTTCTCCAGGGCGCGCAGGCCGGGCGTCGTCTTGCGCGTGGCGGCGATGCGCGCCGCGGCGCCGGTCGTCTCGGCCACGTACCGCGCCGTCAGCGTCGCGACGCCCGACAGGCGACAGAGGAAGTTGAGACCGGTGCGCTCCGCCGCGAAGATCGCGGCGAGCGGGCCGCGCACCGTGGCGACGGTGTCGCCGGCCGCGAAGCGCTCGCCGTCGGCGACGATGAGATCGACCCCCAAGGCCGGGTCGACGAGCGCCGCCGTGGCCACGAAGGCGGCGGCGCCCGAGAGCACGCCGGCCTCGCGGGCGAGGACCCGCGCGAGGCCGTGGCCGCGGAAGGCCGCGCCGGTGATGTCGCCGTAGCCGGCGAGATCCTCGGCGAGCGCGGCGCGCGCCGCGGCGCGCGCCGCCTCCTCGTAGCTGCGCGCGCTCACGGGCGCTCCACCTTGCCGATCACGCCCTCCTCCTGCTCGTGGGCCGGCAGACGCAGCGTCAGGCGCCGCCGCCAGTGCTCGTCGTCCACCGCCGGGAAGTCGTCGCGCAGGTGCACGCCGCGCGACTCCTCGCGCAGCAACGCGCACCTGGCGATCTGGGTGCCCAGAGTGAGCAGGTTGAGCAGCTCGTACTCGGCTTCGCCGAGGGCGCCCAGCTGCAGCTCCGACGTGAGGGCGTTGAGATCGGCCAGAGCCGCGCGCAGGTCGTCGCCGCGGCGCAGCACGCCGACCTTGCCCGACATCACCGACGTGAGGCGGCGGCGGGCGGCGGCGGCGTTGCCGCCGGCGCCGCCCGTCGCCGCTTCGGGCAGGTCGAAGCGCAGGCGGCGGACGTCTTCGCCGAGACGACCGATGTAGCGATCGAGATCGCGCACCACGCGGTCGCTGAACACCAGCCCTTCGAGCAGCGAGTTACTGGCCAGCCGGTTGGCGCCATGGACGCCGGTGCTGGCCACTTCGCCGCTGGCGTAGAGACCGGGCACGGTCGTGCGGCCCCACACGTCGGTGACGACGCCGCCGATGAAGTAGTGGCAGACCGGCGCCACGGGGATGAGCTGCGTGGCGAGATCGAGCCCGTGCTCGGCGAGGCCCGCCGTGACCCGCGGGAAGCGCTGCTGCAGCCATGCCGCATCGAGGTGCGTCGCGTCCAGGTACACGTGGTCGCTGCCCTCAAGGCGCATCTCCGCGACCATGGCGCGTACGACCACGTCGCGCGAGGCGAGCTCACCCCTCGGGTCGCAGGAGGTCATGAAGCGCTCCCCGACCGCGTTGCGCAGATACGCGCCCTCGCCGCGCAGCGCCTCGGTGATGAGCTGCACGGTCTCCTGGCCGGGCACCGCGAGCCCGGTCGGGTGGAACTGCACGAATTCCAGGTCGCGGATCGCGGCGCCGGCGCGGTACGCCATGGCGATGCCGTCGCCGGTCGCCACCGGCGGGTTGGTGGTGCGCCCGTACACCCGGCCGGCCCCGCCCGTGGCCAGCACGGTGACCATGGCCACGTTGAGGGTGAGCCCGCCGTCGTCGAGGTTCAGCGTCAGCGCCCCGACGCAGCGCCCTTCCACAGTGAGAAGGTCGATGACGAACTCGTTCTCGAAGAGTTGCACGCTGCTGCCCACGCGAGCCGCCTCGCCGAGGGCGCTCGACACCTCGCTGCCCGTGGCGTCGCCGCCGGCGTGTACCACGCGGGCCACCGAGTGCGCGCCCTCGCGGCCGAGCACGATCTGCCCGTCGACCTTGTCAAAACGCGGGCAGATCTCCATGAGCTCCCGCACGCGCTCGGGGCCCTCGTTGACCAGCACGCGCACGGCCTCCTCGTCGCAGAGGCCGGCGCCGGCGTTGACGGTGTCCTGGAAGTGCAGCTCGGGCGAGTCTGACGGGCCCAGAGCCGCGGCGATGCCCCCCTGCGCGAGAAAGGTGGTGGTGTCGTCGAAGCTCGACTTGGTGAGCAGCCCGACGCGCCAGCGGCGCGCGGCGGCGATCGCCGCCGTGAGGCCGGCGATGCCGCCGCCCAGCACGAGCACGTCGAATGTGCGCCGGTGCAGGGGCTCACCGGAGCGGCTGGCGATGTACGGGCGCGACACGTCAGGGCGCCTCAGCCGCCGGTCCGCGCCGCCGGCGGGAGCCCGGTGGTGGGAGTCGCCGCTCCGTGGTCGCTGGTCACCGCTCACACCTCCGGGACGTCGCAGGGCCGTATCGCCTGGTCTCGAGCCATAGCCTGCGCGAGGGCGGCGATGTGAAGATCGGGCATCCCTCGCGCGTAGTCCCAGATCTCGGCGAGGGGCGCAAGCACGAACGCGCGGCCCAGCATCCGCGGGTGTGGGAGCATCAGCTCGGGCTCCTCCGACTCGACATCCTGGAAGAGGAGTATATCGACATCGAGCGTGCGCGGGCCAAACCGCAACTCACGCTCGCGGCCGTGGTCGTTCTCGATGCGCCGGCACTCGGCGAGGAGATCGTGAGGCTGCAGGCCCGTCTCGAGGCACAGGACCTGGTTGAGAAACTCCGGCTGACTCTCGTGGTCCCGCGGGGCCGTCTCGTAGATCCGCGAGGCCGCGACGACCGCCGTGGCCGGCAACGCGGCGAGCGCCTCGCGGGCCGCCGCCAGAGAGCCCAGGCGGTCGCCGAGGTTGGAGCCCACTGAGACGAACACACGGCTGCGTGGGAGCTCGTTCACGCGGTGCGCACGAGCTCCACTCGAGCGGCGGCGATGGGGATGGCCACCGGCGGCGCGGGCTTGGCGATGGCCACCTCGAGGGACGCCAGGTCGAGCGCGTCCCACAGGGCGTCGGCGATGACCTCGGCGAGGCGCTCGAGGAGCTTGAGCTCGCGGCCCTCCACGATGCCGCGCACGACGTCGACGACCCATCCGTAGTCGACGGTGCCGGAGAGTTCGTCGCTCTGGGCGCCGGGGCAGGCGACGGGCTCGAGACGGACGTCCACGATGAGAGTCTGGCCCACGGCGCGTTCCTCGGGGGTGACTCCGCAGCGGCCACGCAGCTCGATGCCCTGGACGGAGATGGATAGACGGCTCGACATGATGAGGCCTCCCGGGGCGCGCCGGCCACGCGGCCGGCCGGCGCTCACGTGGCCGGCGCGCCCTCCAGGACGGCCAGCCCGACGCGCAGCGCCTCGAAGTTGGGCTTGACGTCGTGCACACGAAACACGTGGACCCCGGCAAGGAGGCCCACGACCGTGGTGGCTACGCTGCCGATGGTGCGCGCCGTGGGCTCGGCGCCGAGGATCGCCCCGAGAAAGCGCTTGCGCGACGTACCGAGCACCACCGGCCTGCCGAGCGCGGTGAAGCGCCGCAGGTCGCGCAGCAGGGCGAGGTTGTGGTCCACGGTCTTGCCGAAGCCTATGCCCGGATCGACCATGAGCTGGTCCTCGCGAAGCCCCTGGGCGAGCGCGAAGACCATGCGCTCTTCGAGGAAGCGCAGCACCTCATCGACGACATCGTCGTAGCGCGGAGCATCCTGCATCGTCCTGGGCTCGCCGAGCACGTGCACCAGGCAGACCGGGCAGCCCGCCTCGGCGATCACGGAGGCCATGCCGGGGTCGAAGCGCAGGGCGCTCACATCGTTGATGAGCGCGGCGCCGCCGGCCAGAGCCCGGCGCGCCACCTCCGCCTTCATCGTGTCGACCGAGATCGGCACGCCGACGCGCCCGGCCAGAGCCTCGACCACCGGCAGCACGCGGCGCAGCTCTTCGGCCTCCGACACCGGGTCCGCGCCGGGGCGCGTGGACTCGCCGCCGATGTCGATGAGCGCCGCGCCCTCGCGCGCCAGGGCGAGGCCCTGCGCGAGCGCGTCGTCGGCGGCGAAGAAGCGGCCGCCGTCGGAGAACGAATCGGGGGTGACGTTGACCACGCCCATGATGCACGGGAAGGAGAGGTCGAGAGCGCAGGTCGGCTGGGCCGGCACGGCGAGCGCGCTCAGCGCGGCGAGTTGATGAGGGAGAAGGCCTCGGCGCGGGTGGCGTCGTGCGACTGGATCAGGCCGCGCACGGCGCTCGTCACGGTGCGCGTCCCCGGAGTACGCACGCCGCGCATGGACATGCAGAGATGCTCGGCCTGGATGAGCACCAGGGCGCCGAGCGGGTCGAGGGCGCGCACGATGGCGTCGGCCACCTCGGACGTGATGCGTTCCTGCAGCTGCGGCCGCGCCGCGACCTGGCGCACCACGCGGGCCAGCTTGGACAGGCCGGTGATGCGCCCGTCTTTGCTGGGGATGTAGGCCACGTGGGCCATCCCCGCGAACGGCAGCAGGTGGTGCTCGCAGACCGAGTAGAAGTCGATGTCGCGGATGATCACCATCTCGCGATGATGGTCGCCGGCCATGGCCACCAGCAGCTCGGCCGGGTCCGGGGCGCCGATGCCCGAGAAGATGTCCGCGTACATGTCGGCCACGCGGCGCGGCGTACCGATGAGTCCGGCGCGCCCCGGGTCCTCGCCGATGCCTTCGAGGATGAGGCGTACGCCCTGCTCTATCTTGTCGCGATCCACGAGTGCCTGGCCGAAGCGCCGGGGGACGTCAGGTGGTCTCGGGGTTGACCGGGTTGACGTGCGCCGGCTTGGGTACCGGCGGCTGCGCCGGGCGTTCCTTCTTCTCGTGCTCGCGGGCGACCTTGGCGCGCTGCTGGGCGGCTTTCTCGTCGCGCTGCCGGAAGGCCTCGTCCTCGGGCACGCCGTCGACCAGCGCCTGGAACTCGGAGGCCTCGATGGTCTCGCGCACCATGAGGATCTTGCTGATCGCGTCGAGCAGCTCGCGCTTGTCGTGGAGGAGGTCCTGGGCGCACTGGTGGGCCTCCTCGATGATGCGGCGGATCTCGTCGTCGATCTGGCGAGCCACTTCGTCCGAGTAGTCGGCCTGCGCCTGGAACTCGCGCCCCAGGAAGGGCATGGACTGGTCGTGGCCCAAGGTCCGCGGGCCGAGCTCCTCGCTCATCCCGAAGCGCATGATCATCTGCTTGGCGATGGCCGTGGCCTTCTCGAGGTCGTTGGCGGCGCCCGTGGTGATCTCGCCGAACACGACCTCCTCGGCGGCGCGCCCGCCCAGCGTCATGGCGAGGGTGTCCATGAGCTCGCCCTTGGTGGTCAGGAACTTGTCTTCGGTGGGCAGCGAGATGGTGTAGCCCAGCGCCTGGCCGCGGCTCACCACCGAGATCTTGTGTACGGGGTCGGTGTGCTCGAGGAAGTGGCCGACCAGCGCGTGGCCCATCTCGTGATACGCCGTGATGGCCTTCTCTTTCTCGGAGATGATGCGCGTCTTCTTCTCGGGGCCGGCGAGGACGCGCATGATGCCCTCTTCGAGCTCGTGCATGCCGATGACCTTCTTGCCGTAGCGCGCCGACAGCAGCGCGGCCTCGTTGACGAGGTTGGCGAGGTCGGCGCCGGTGAAGCCTGAGGTCTGCGCGGCCAGCGCGTCGAGATCGATGTCTTTGCCGATGGGCTTGCCGCGCGAGTGCACGTCGAGGATGGCCCGGCGCCCGGGCCTGTCGGGCCGGTCGACGACGATCTGGCGGTCGAAGCGGCCGGGGCGCAGCAGCGCGGGGTCGAGGATGTCGGGGCGGTTGGTGGCGGCGATGAGGATGACGTTGTCCTTCATCTCGAAGCCGTCCATCTCGACGAGCAGCTGGTTGAGGGTCTGCTCGCGCTCGTCGTGCCCGCCGCCCATGCCGGCGCCGCGGTGACGGCCGACGGCGTCGATCTCATCGACGAAGATGATGCAGGGCGCGTTCTCCTTGGCCTGCGCGAACAGGTCGCGCACCCGCGAGGCGCCGACGCCGACGAACATCTCGACGAAGTCCGAGCCGCTGATGCTGAAGAACGGGACGCCCGCCTCGCCGGCGACGGCCCTTGCGAGAAGCGTCTTGCCGGTGCCGGGCGGGCCGAACAGCAGCACGCCCTTGGGGATGCGCGCGCCCAGCTGCTGGAACTTCTTGGGGTTCTCGAGGAACTCCTTGATCTCGTGCAGCTCCTCGACCGCCTCATCGGCGCCGGCCACGTCCTTGAACGTGACCTTGGGGGAATCCGCGCTGACGCGCTTGGCGCGGCTCTTGCCGAAGCTCATGACCTTGGAGCCGCCGCCCTGCATGCGGTTCATGATAAAGATCCAGAACCCGATGATGAGGATGAACGGCAGGATGAACGTGAGGGCGCCCGTCCACCACGGCGAGCTCGGGCTCTTGGCGTCGTAGGGGACCTGGTACTGGTTGAGCAGCTCCGTGGTGATCGCCGGATCGGTGGTGCCCACGGAGTACTGGGTCTCCTTGCCGCCCTCGGGCGCCTTGAGGGTGACCTGCAGCGTCTGGTCCTTGGTGTTCATGACGACCGTCTGGACCCTGCCGTTGATGACGTCGTTGGTGAAGCTGGGCGCCACGGACGGCTTGGCCACGGCGCCCTGACTGACGCTGACCTTGGGTTCGCTGGTCTTGAGAAGCTCCTCGAGGGCGGCGGGGTCGGCGATCGGCGTGACGTAGAAGACGCCGCCGAGCTGGGTGACCTGCGCGAGCTTGCTCAGCGGGTCGATAAGGACGCTCTTGACCGCGCCTGCCTGCAGGTCGTCGGTGAGGACCTGCTCCGTAGCCATGCCGGGCGCGGAGTAGATGGCCTTGGGGGTGTCGTTGCCGCTCTTGCCCTGGATGACCCACTCGATGAACATCGCGACGACGATCACGATGAGGATGGGGAACAGGGCGCTACGGATGAATCTGCTCACATGGACCCTTCTGGATGAGTGCTCGCGGACCGCCGGGAGGCAGGCTCGTTGAGCCTGCAAAGGCCCCTCCTGCCAGAGTAGCATACCCGTCTGGCTACAGCAAAGAACCCTCGTGGTCGACGATCGCGGCCGCGGCCGCGGGGGTGAGGACGCCGATGAAGTCGAGCGTGCGGAAGTGGTCGGCCAGATCGAGGCCGTAGCCGACGACGTATTTGTCTTCGATCTCGAAGCCCACGTACTTGCAGGGGATCTCGGTACGCCGCCGCGAGGGCTTGGTGAGCAGGGCGCAGACTTCGAGCGAGGCCGGCTTGCGGCTGCGCAGATTCTTGAGAAGGTAGCTCAGCGTGAGCCCGGAGTCGATGATGTCTTCGACGATGAGCACGTGGCGCCCGGCGATCTCGAGGTCGAGGTCCTTGAGGATGCGCACCACGCCGGAAGAATCGGTGGACGAGCCGTAGCTCGACACGGCCATGAAATCGAGCGACACCGGCGCGTCGATGCGCCGCGCGAGGTCGGCCATGAAGAACACCGCCCCCTTGAGCACGCCGACGAGGAGGAGCTCCCTGCCCTCGTAGTCGCGGGAGATCTGGGCGGCGAGGTCCTCGACCCTGGCGGCCAGCTCCTCGCGGCCGACGAGCACCTCAGCGATAGGGGCCTTCACGTGTCCTCCTCGAAGACGAGCAGCGTACAGCGGCTACTCTCACGCACGCGAAAGCCCTGCGCAACCCTGCCGCGCCGCGCCCCGCCGGCGTCCGTGTACCCCAGCCACGCTACGGCGTCGTCGATGGCGACGACGAGGGCGCGGGCGCGCTCGGCGGCCGGCGCCCGGGCGCCGGCCAGAAAGCGCGCCACCGTCGTCTCGTGGCCGAGGCCCAGCGGCGCGAAACGCTCGCCGCGCCGCGGGTGACGCAGCGTCACGCGGCGCGGCGCTCCGGCCAGGCCGACGAAGGCGCGCGCGGGGTCGCGCTCGAGCGCCGCTCCTTCGAGCAGCCGGGCGCGGAAGGAGCGGCCGCAGGCGGCAAGGGCGAGGCCCTCGCCGCCGGCGGCCGCCAGCGCCGCGCCATCGACTCCCACCGACGCGCAGACGTGCGCCGGCGCCCGGCGCCGGAGGCTCAGAACGCCGCCGGCGCGCACCGCCTCGAGGCCGCGCCCGATGCCGGCGCGGCCGGCGTCATCGCGCCGCGCGCACAGGGCGAGCAGCGCCTCCACCACGCGGCGCTCCACGAGCGCCTCGCCGCCCAGCGCCGCGCGCGCCGCCTCGTGAAGCACCAGAGCGCGCAGCGCGGGCGCCTCCGCGGCGAGCGCCGCGACGCCGAGGGCGGCGAGGTCCCCGGGCGCGAGCGGCCGGGCCGCGCGGGCGGCCGCGGCGGCCGTCGCGGCGGCCAGCACGTCGGCCTCCGCCGCGGCCATCGCCGCGGTGGCCGAGAGGGTCTCGGCGACCCGCGGGTTGAGGCGCGCCAGCGCGGGGAGCACCTCGAGACGAAGGGCGTTGCGCGCGTAGACGGGCCGCGCGTTGGTGACGTCCTCCCCGTACTCGACGCCGCGGGCGCGGCAGTACTCGCGGATCTCCGCCGCGCCGAGGCAGAGGAGCGGCCGCGCCAGCTCGCCGTCGCGCGGCCGCATGCCCACAAGACCGCGCGGCGACGCGTACTTGGTCAGGCGGTACAGAATGGTCTCGGCCTGATCGTCGCGGTTGTGGCCGGTGGCGACGACGTCGCAGCCGTGGGTAACGGCGAGCGCCCGCGCGCGCTCGTAGCGGAGGCCCCGCGCGCGGGCCTGGAAGGCGGCGCCGCTCAGCCGGCGCCGCAGGCGCACGACATGGAGCGGCGCCCCGGCCGCCGCGCAGGCGCGCGCGACGATCTCGTGATCGCGATCGGAGTCGGCGCCGCGGGCGCCGTAGTCGATGTGCAGGGCCGAGAGGCGCAGCCGCAGGCCGAGGCGCGCAGCGACGCCCGGCAGCAGGGCGAGTAGCGCCATCGAGTCGGCGCCGCCGGACAGCATCAGCAGCACGTGCTCACCGGGCCGCAGGACGCGCTCGCGCTCCACAAAGCCGGCGACGCGCCGCTCGAGGCGGAAGCCTGCCGCATCGGCGCCGGCCACGGCGGCCCGTCAGAAGGAGACGACCTTGTCGCTGCGAGACGTCGCGGCGGCGAGGTCGTGGATGGTCTGGGCGCGCACGCCGGGAACGACGTCGTCCTCGGCCAGGCCGCGAGCCGTACAGCAGGCGCCGCAGCACGATACGTCAACGCCCCCTTCGAGGAGGCCCAGCAACATCTGCTCGAGCGAGGCGTGGGCGCCGCGGGGGTCCTGCCCGGCGCGCGCCGCGTGCACGGCGTCGCCCATCAGGAAGACCTCGACGTGTTCGTCGCGCAGGGCGAGCGCCTCGGCGAGACGAAAGGCGTTGTATGGCCCTTCGCTGCCGTAGGGGGCCGTGCTCACGACGATCAGCACCGACATGACGCCTCCTCTCGGGCCGTGCTCACGGCCTCACCGCGGATCCCGGCCGAGCATAGCAGACGGGCAGGCGGCGACAAGGATGCGGGGCGGCGGGCGGCCTGCGGCCGCCCGCCGCCCCAGGGCCCACTCCGTGGCCTCTCCCGGACCTTCGATCCCGTCACGGGCAGAGGCGGGGACCTCGAGGAAGCACCGGCATACCAGACCGGCGATCACCGCGCCCACGATCGGGAACACGATGAAGAGCCACAGCTGACTGAGCGCCCAGCCGCCCACGAAGAGGGCCGGCGAGAGGCTACGGGCGCGGTTCACCGACGCGTTGTCCACCGGGATGCTGAGGGGAAGACAGCCCTCCGTCCCCACGCGTTCACCGGCCGCGAGTCGCTTGCCCGCACGCGTCGTCTCGCGCATCAACCGGCGCGGTTCCGGCAGCCGCGGCCTGGTCTTCCGGCAGCCGCAACTGCAGAAGACCGTGCGGGTGGTCACCGCCCACGGCATAGGTGCTGTGCGAGCGTATTCCGTTGGCGATACCGCTGGCGGTACTTCCAACGGTATCGTTGGAAGTCCCGTCAACGGCTTCGGCCGCTTTCGACCATGCCCCCGCCGGCGGGCCGCGTCCGCTGAGCGCGAACGTCAACGTTGACGCGACCGTCTGAGGGGAACACAGCCCTTCCACGCTCGTTTTCACCCGCCGCGGGTGGCGCGGCCGCCAGGGAAACTGATGAGATGGATAGGCGTGAGCGCCAGACCGATGGCCAGCGGCGCGAGCGGAAGAAACAAGAAGGGCGTCCGCACGGGCGCCCCGGAAGGCTTGGTAGCGGGGGCAGGATTCGAACCTGCGACCTTCGGGTTATGAGCCCGACGAGCTACCGGACTGCTCCACCCCGCGACGTGACTGGACTACGTATTGTATACCCGGCCTCGCGGGATTGTAAAGTGCCGGGAAGGGCTGGGCCGCTTGCGCGACGTCAAGGACAGGCGATAGCTTCCGATACACTATGGTGAAGCCATGAGACGAGATCGAGCACAGGCGAGCGCGCGTCGGGCCGCGATGACGGTCGCGTCCGCTTGCGCGCTGGGCGCGGCACTCCTCACGTTGCTTCCCGCGGCGGCCCTCGCGACCCCCGCCGCCGAGGACCTCGAGGCGCTGCAGGCACAGGCGAAGCAGGCGCGCGCCGAGGTCGCGCGCCTGGACCTCGCCGCCCAGATCACCGTCGAGAAGTACAACGTGGCGCGCTCGCAGCTCGACGACCTCAACGTGCGCCTCATCGCGACGCGCCGCGACCTGACGCGCGCCCAGCTGCAGCTGGACGTGGCTCGCGCGGTGCTCGGCGAGCGCATGGCCGACATCTACAAGAACGGCGGCGTGAGCGTGCTCGACCTGGTGCTGGGCGCCTGGGACTTCACCGAGATCGACACGCAGATCGACTACTTCCGCCAGATCAGCCAGGTGGACGAAGACACCGTCACGGGCATCGAGGCGCTCACCCAAAGGGTGGGCAAGCTGGCCGCTCAGGTCGAGAAAGACCGCGCCGCGGCGCTCACCCGCGAGATGGACCTGCGCGAGAGGCGCGCCGACGTGGAGGACCAGCTGGCGCAGCGGCAGGCGCTGCTCGCCGATCTCGACGCCCGCGTCAGGGAGCTCATCGAGCGCCAGGCGCGCCTCGACGCCGCCGCGTCGCAGCGCCTCGCCGCCGCCGTCGGCATCGACATCGACACCATCAACGGCAGCGCCGCCCAGATCGCGCTCGTCAAGGAGACGATGAAGTACCTCGGCATCCCCTACGTGTGGGGCGGGGCCTCACCGTCCGGCGGCTTCGACTGCTCGGGCCTCGTCATGTATGTCTACGCCAAGTTCGGCGTGAGCGTCTTTCACGGCGCCACGCTGCAGGCGCGCCAGGGCACGCCGGTGCCGCTCAGCCGCGTGCAGCCCGCCGACCTCGTCTTCTTCGGCGATGCGAGCTTCTACAGCCACGTCGGCATCTACGTCGGCGACGGCCTCTTCATCGAAGCTCCCCACACCGGCGACGTGGTCAAGGTGAGCAGGCTCGACGGCCGCGGCTGCGCGCTGGCCTGCCGGTACCCCATCCGCCTCCCGTGAGCACGGCCGCGGCGCCCGCGCCGACCACGCTCCGCGGCGCCGGTCTGTCGCCGGCGTCGCCGGCGAGGTAGACTGGCGTCATGCAACCCAACGGTCTGTTTGTGCTCGCGGTCGGTCTCTGCAGTTTCGCGGTCGTGTGCGTCTTCGCCGGCTTCACCGCCGTCAAGGCTTTGCGGCTGCTGAAGCGCGGCCTCAGGGTCTCGCGGGTGGCCGGGCCGCTGGCCGCCGATCTCGCGCTGCGCGCCGAGCAGCTCGCGAAGCTCGGCGACGACATGGCGCACCAGACAGAGCAGGTCGTCGCCAGCGTCGATCGCCTGGGGGCTTCGACGCGCCGCCTGCAGGTCGTCCTCCAGGCGTTCAGCGACAGTCTGGCCCCGTACCGCCGGGTCAAGGACTACTTCGGCCTTTAGGGACTATCCCGCCAGGTCTGCACGCACGGATGCGCACGGGGGCGTGCCCTGCCGGCACGCCCCCGTGCGTCGCGCTCGTCCGCCGGCCTCGTCCGCCGGCGCCGACGTCTCAGAGCGGCGGCAACGCGCCCCAGCCGCGGATCTCGTAGTAGTCGGCCAGCATGTACTCCATCTCGGCCTGCGGGAAGGTGAGCGCCCCCTCGTCGTCCATGGGCTTCTCGGTGACCCAGTCCGGCAGCCGCTCCGACTCGCGCCCGATGCCGCGCGCCGCGTTGAAGTCGTGCGTCATCGTGGCGATGCGGTTGGCGATGCGGTGCAGGTCCTCTTCGCTGTGGTCGGCGCCTATGACCGCGTTGACCACAGCGGTGATGTACGGCCACTGCACGAGGTCGCGGTAGAAGCGGCAGTAGACCAGGCAGTCCATGATCGTGAGCCGGTCCTCCCATTCGCAGTAGATCGCAGCCTTGCCCTCTATCTCGCCGTACTGGGTGACGCCTATGAGCTCGGGCTTGTACATGGTGGCGCGCAGGTGGCAGGCGCCGCGAGCGGTCGTGGCGAACCCCAGACCCATGCCCTTCATCTTGCGGGGATCGTAGCCCGCCGGCTCCATGCCCTTGACGTGCACCGCGATGCCTTCGAGACCGTACTCCTTCTCGACCCGCAGGATACCCTCGGCCCAGATGTCACCGATGCCCTCGCGCAGGCACATCTTGCGCAGAAACCCGGCAACGCAATCGGGGTCGCCGAAGTCCATCTTCTCGTCGATGAGACCCCGCTGCGAGGCTTCGATGGCCAAGGCACAGAGGTTGCCGGCGCTCATCGTGTCGATGCCGAGGCGGTCGCAGATGTCGTTGAGCCACATGAGCTCGGCGAAGTCGGTGATCTCGCAGAGGCCGCCGAACACGTAGGCCGTCTCGTACTCAGGGCCTTCGCACTCGAGCCCCTTGTGCCGGCCCTCGAAGACGAAGTTGTGCTTGACGCACTTCATCACGCACGGCGGGCAGACCTCGTTGCGCGTGCCGTGCTCGGCCAGCATGGTCTCCACGGTGATGCGCTCGAAGCCCTCGACCGTGCCCTTGCGCCAGTAGCGCGTGGGGAAGGCGTTGACGCCGTTCATGATGCGCACCATGTTCATCGTGCCGCCGCGCTGGTAGGCCGCTACGCCGGGGTCGTCCTTGGTGCGCTCGACCAGGTCCCTGACCGCGGCCTTGTAGTCGTCGGGGCGCGCGACCTCGACCTTCTTCTCGCCGTGCCAGACGATGCCTTTGAGGTTCTTGCTGCCGAAGACGGCGCCGGGACCCCCGCGACCCAGCTGGTGCCAGTAGTTATTGTTGACGCAGGCGAAGCGCACGAGATTCTCTCCGGCCTGGCCGATCACGCACGCCTGGGCCTTCTTGTGGGGGGTGCGCTCGAGGATCTTGTCCTCGGTGACGAAGGCATCGAGGCCCCAGAGATCCTCGGCGCTGTGGAATTGAACACCCTCTTCGCTGACCTCGAGATAGACACGACCGTCGGCCTTGCCCTCGATGATCACCACTTTGTGACCGGTCCTGGCGAACTGCGGGGCGAGATTGCCGCCCGAGTAGCACTCGCAGTAGGCGTTGGTGAGAGGTGAGGCGAAGAAGAGGGAGTAGCGATTGCTCCCCAACATCGACGTGCCCGCCATGGGGCCGGCGACGAAGATGAGCTTTGCCTCCGGGCTGAGTGGGTCGACTTCCGGGCCGACCTCCTCGCAGAGGTAGTGCGTACCGAGACCCTTGGCCCCGATGAGCTCCTTGATGAGCTCCGGCGGCACGGTCTCTTCTCGGAAAGTACGGGTGGTGAGGTCGATGCGGAGTAGATCGCCCATTCATGCTCCTTTGCAGTGCCCTGGCGTCCCCGACGCCCCCCGCCCGAAGACCGCCCCCGATCGGCGGAGCCGGCTCCGTCAGGACAGTGGGACATCCCGCAACGGAAGGAGCCGCGCTCGGACGTGCGTCCGAACGCGGCTCCATTCTGGCATGTTCGGCGAGACGCGGCCAGTGGACGCCGCGGAGCCGAATGCGTCGCTAGGCCAGCACTTTGTCCAGCGGCGTGTACTCCAGCTTGTGAGCCTCGGCCACCGACGGGATGGTGAGCTTGCCACGGTAGACGTTGACGCCGAGCGCGAGGGCCGCGTCGTCCCTGACGGCCTGCTCGAGGCCCTTGGCGGCGATGGCGAGCCCGAAGGGAAGCGTGGCGCCGGCGAGAGCCATGGTGGACGTGCGAGCCACGGCGCCGGGCATGTTGGCGACGCAGTAGTGGATGACGCCGTCGACCACGTACGTGGGATCGGTGTGGGTGGTGGGCTTGGAGGTCTCGAAACAGCCGCCCTGGTCGATGGCGACATCGACGATCACGGAGCCAGGCAGCATGTTCGAGAGCATCGAGCGCTTGATCAGGTGCGGGGCCTGCGCGCCGCCGGGAAGCAGCACGGCGCCGACGACGAGGTCGGCGTGCTCGATCTCTTCCTCGATGGCGGCCTCGGTGGAGAGCACGGTCTCGACGCGACCGCCGAAGACGTCGTCGAGGTAGGTGAGGCGCTCGGCGCTCTTGTCCATGACGACCGTGCGCGCGCCGATGCCGACCGCCACCTTCGCCGCATTCGTGCCCACTGTGCCGCCGCCGATGATGACGACCTTCGCGGGGGGGACGCCGGTGACGCCGCCGAGGAGCACGCCGCGGCCGCCGTTGTTCTTCTGCAGATGAGTGGCGCCGGCCTGGATAGCGAGCTTGCCGGCGACCTCGCTCATCGGGAAGAGCAGCGGGTGGGCGCCCTTCTCGGTTTCGACAGTCTCGAAGGCGATGGCACGGATGTCGGCCTCGATCATGGCGTCCGTGAGCTGCCGCGCGTAGGCGGCTGCCATGTGCAGGTACGTGTAGAGGATCTGGCCCGGCTTGAACTTGTCGTACTCGCTGGGAATAGGCTCCTTGACCTTGTAGATCATGTCGGCCTCGGCGAACACGTCGTCGACCTCGGCCAGCGTGGCGCCGGCGGCCTCGTAGGCGGCGTCGTCGAAGCCGCTGCCGACGCCGGCGCCGTTCTCGACGAAGACGGTGTGGCCGGCGCGCACGAGCTCCTTGACGCCGTTCGGAGTGACCGCAACGCGGTACTCCTCGTTCTTGATCTCCTTGGGGACACCGACGATCATGACTCCTCCTCGTTCTTCATCCCGATTGTCGCGCTCTTGGTGCGAACGCTCATAGTCGCGTACACGGTTTGGCAGTCTAGCACATGAGAACGCCCAGATAAGCCCAGAAAGAGAAGGAAACGCGCACAACCGAACGGAACGTGAGGCGGCGCGCCCTCCTCCGTCGGCGGCGGCGCCCGCCACACTGGCCGCCGCTCTCCCCGCTCGTATATGTTTACCACGGCCGACGAAGGGAGTCGTTGCATGGTCAGGCCCGAGCGAGTCCACGACGGGATCGCCGCCGTCTCCTCCTCGCGCGGCGGCACGGTGGGCGTGGCGGCCCGCGATCTGGCGAGCCAGGCGAGCGTCTGCGTGTACGCCGCCGAGCTGTACGAGCACCTCGAGGAGCCGGCGTGAAGGTCACCGGCGCCCGTATCCTCGTGGTCGGCGGCGTGCACCGGCTCGGCGGCGCGCTGGCCCTCGACCTGGCCGCGCACGGCGCCGCCGTCTGCGTGTCGTCGCGGGCGGCCGGCGCAGAGGCCGACGCGCAGGTCGGCGCGCTGCGCGCCGCCGGCGCGCCGGCGGCCGCCGCGGTGGCCGGCGACGTGCGCCGGCCCACGGCGGCCGCAAGCCTGGTGGCCGCCGCCGCGGCGGCTCTCGGCGGCCTCGACGGACTCGTCTATGCCGCCAGCGGTCCGTTCGCGCCCAGGCCCCCCGAGCGTCTGGACGAGGCCTCGTGGGACGCCTCGCTGGACACCATCGCCAAGGGCTTCTTCTTCACGGCCGTCGCCGCCCGCGGGCGCTTTCTGGGCGGCGCGGCGGCGGGCGGCGTGATCGTCGCCATCACCGACTACCTGGGTCTGCAGCCGTGGACGGCGTTCGCGGCGCACGGCGCCGCCAAAGCCGCCCAGATCCACCTCGTCAAGGAACTGGCGCGAGCTTGGGCCGCCGACGGCGTGCGCGTCTGCGGCGTCGCGCCGGGGCCGGTGGACCTGGAGGACGACGAGCACAGGGCGGCCACGCTGCGGGCGGCCGCGAAGGTGGCGGCGGAGCGCCTTGTGGCGCCGGCGGACGTCGGCGCCGCCGTCCGTTTCTGTCTCGAGACCGACGCCGTGACGGGCGTCAACGTGGTGGTCGACAACGGCTCGCTGGTGATGTCCTAGGCGGTCTTGCCCTGCCTGGTCGCCTGGTCCATGAGCTCCTTGGCTTTGAGAGCCAGCCAGAACTCCATGCGGTCCTGCGCCTGATCGAGGTCGCGGCCGGTGATCTCCTCCACGCGCTTCATGCGGTAGCGCAGCGTGTGACGGTGCACGTAGAGCTTCTCGGCGGCGTCGCCCCAGTGGCCGTTGGCCTCGAGGAAGCAGGCGAGGCTCTTCACGAGGTCGCTCGAGCTCTGCTCGTCGTAGTCCTGCAGCTTGCCGAGCACGCTGCCGTAGAAGACCTGCAGTGAAAGGGTGTCCTGCAGGCCCAGCAGGAGCCCATAGGAGCCCAGATCGTCGAAGCTGGCGATGACGCCCGGCTCGCCCTTGACCCTGCGGATCTTGATGGCGTAGCTGGCCTCGTAGTAGCTCTGCCGCAGATCGATGAGCTGGAGGTGCGGGCGGCCGATGCCGACCGACACGCTGATCTCGGGGAGAAGCTGGTCGATGGCCGCCTGGAGCTCCCCGGCAAGCGCGATCACCGCGCCGCCGGCGAGCTTGCCCGGCTGCACGAGGATGACCACCGAGTCGCTGCGCGACGCCGAGATGAAGAGGATGTCGCGCTTCGCCATGAACTCGTCTACCGCCCAGTGGAGGCGCTCCTTGACGTCCTGCACCATGGTCTCCTCGCGCTCGCTGCGCGCCTCGACGGGTACCGCGAAGCCGTCGATATCGAGAAGGACGATGAGGTGCGGGGACTGCGGATCGAGGCCGAAGAAGGCCAGACGGCGGGCGATCTCCTCCTCGTAGAGGTCGCTGGCGATGAGCTCGTCGAAGAAGTCGCCGGCCAGCCGCTTCTCGGTCTCGGCGACGGCCTTCTTCTTGACCAGCTCGAGCGCCGTCACGGTGACCACGTTGTGCAGGATGATGCGGTCGTACTCGCTGAAATCGCCGCTGTCTTTGACCACGGCGAGGAAGGCGCCGATGCGATGCGACGCGACCACGGGGTAGACCTGCACGCCCGAACCCACGCCCTCCATGCTGAGGGCGAAGTTCTGGCGATCGGCGCGGCGGTCGCTGATGCGGCCCCAGAGGTCGGCGATGAGCTCGCCGCCCAGGCGCCTGCGGTAGGCGGCTTCGCAGAGCACCACGCCGTGAAAGTCGAAGAGGACCGCCGAGCAGCCCACCAGGGCCGAGAGCGTGGAGAGGATGGCCTCGAGGCCCTTTTCTTCGAGCACGATCTTGGTGAGCTTCTCGTGCACCGCGAGGCTGCGCTGCAGGAGCGAGTACTGCTCGTTGACGATCTTCGAGGCCACGGCCTCGGTGATGGCGATGAACGGCACGTGGTACGGCACCTCGAACAGCGGGAAGCCGTACTCCTCGGCGACCCTGATGAGCGCCGGCGGCACCTTGTCGAAACTGAAGCCGGTGCCGAAGCCGAGCCCGGAGAGGTTGTGATCGATGAGCCGCTTGAGCTGCTCGATCTGCTGGGCCTCCGCGCCGACGAAACCGTAGCCGGTGGTGAGGAGGAGCTCGCCGCCCTTGAGCCACCTGGTCGGGTCGGGGACCTCGGTGATGTGCACCCAGCGCACCGGGTTGCTGGTGGACTTGGCGCCGGCCAGCAATCTGAGGTTCAGGTCGGGGATCTCGAGGATGTCCTGGACGCTGATCATGGCCCGCGATTCTACATCATGTCCAAGTACAGCGCGAGAGCTTGCGACATGATGGCCGAGGGCGCTTTGTACGTTCTGGCAGGCCCGAAGGCGTGACCGTCAGCGTCGCCGCAGCACGCGCCCGGGCAAGGCCCCCGTGTGCTCGCCGGCGGCGATCACCGGTTCGCCGTTGACCAGCACCCAGTCCAGGCCTTCGGGGCGCCGGTGCGGGATGTTCTCGAACGGATACGCGTGCGGATACAGATTGGTGGCCCGGTCGCGCACCTTGTCGAGGTCGAAGACCACGATGTCGGCGCGCAAGCCGGGGCGCAGGACGCCGCGGTCGAGGAGCCCGAAGCGCTGCGCCGGGAAGGAGGTCATCTTGCGGATGGCCTCCTCGAGGCGCAGCACCGGCTCGTCGCGCACGTAGCGTTCGAGGACGCCGGGGTACTCGCCGTAGCTGCACGGCCAGTACAGCGCCGGATCGTCGAGCTCGTCCGGCGGCGCCATGACCAGCCCGTCGGACGACACCATCGCGAGCGGGCTCTGCAGCAGGGCGCGGATGTTCTCCTCCTCGATGTAGTCGAAGAGGCCGACGATGTCGTCGTCCTCCTCTACGATGAGGTCGAGGAACGTGTCGAAGCCGTCGGCGCCCCGCTCGCCGGCGATGTCGGCGACGGAGCGGCCGCGCAGCTCCGGGTGGCGGCCGGCGTGGAACACGACCACGCGGTCGAAACGCCCGTGCCTCACCAAGCCCGCGTAGCCCGCGCCGGGCAGGGCGTCCTCGAGCACCTCGCGGCGCAGCGCGGTGCGCGCCCCGGGGTCCGAGAGCAGCGCGATGAGCGCGTCGTGGCCGAGGTCGAGGACCGGCTGCGGCAGCGCGCGGGAGAATCGCGGCGCGAGGTCGGTGTGCACGTCGTTGTCGGTCGTCGCGTCGAGCCCACTCCGCCGGGCCTCCTCGATCAGCGCAAGGTTGGCCGAGGCGTCCTCGGGGGCGCCCCACTTCGGGGCGTTGTGCGAGACCTCGACGGGGACCCCGGCGGCGCGCCCGAGCTCGAGCGCCTCTGCGACAGCGTTCAGGATGGTCTCGCGCTCGCCGCGCACGTGCGTCGTGTAGATGCCCTGGTGACGGGCGACGACCTTGCAGAGCCGGAGGAGCTCCTCCGTGCTCGCGAAGCAGCCGGGCGGGTAGACGAGGCCGCTCGACATGCCGTGTGCGCCCGCACGCAGAGAGGCGTCGAGCAGGCGCTCCATGCGCGCCAGCTCGCGCTCGGTGACGGCTCGCTCGGCGAAGCCCACCACGGCGAGCCGCAGCGCCCCGTGGCCGACGAGCGGCGCGACGTTGATCGCGTGTCCCGATCTGCCCAGCGCCGTCAAATACTGCCCGAACGTGCGCCAGTCCCAGGCGACGCCGTCGAGACCCCAAGCGTAGTGCGCCCAGTTCTGGACGGCGTCGTCGCGGTGCGCCTCCGTGAGCGGCGCCGCAGACATGCCGCAGTTCCCGATGACGTGGGTCGTAACGCCCTGGCGGACGGCCGTCTCGGCGCGCGGGTGCAGGAGGATCGAAACGTCGGAGTGCGTGTGCGGATCGACGAACCCGGGCGTGACGTAGCGGCCGCCGGCGTCGATGACGGCGCGGCCGCGCAGCGCCCCCGCCGCGCCGATGGCGGCGATGCGCCCTCCGCGCACGGCCACGTCGCCGTAGTACCACGGATTGCCGCAGCCGTCCACGACGCGGCCGTTGGCGATGACGAGGTCGTGTGAGGTCACCGGTGTCCGGGCCTCACATCTCGTACATCTGGTAGGGGCTCTCGCAGGGCGGGCCTGCGCACACGTAGATGCGGCGCTCGTCCAGGTCGCAGATCATGCTGCCCACGGTCATGCCCTGCTCGGCCAGCGGCTCACTCTCGTCGGGATGCCCGCAGATGGCCAGCTCCGGGGACGGATCGTGGCAACGGAGCGCGCGCGCCACGAGCTCCACGGGATCCTCGCCGCGGGCGATGCCCTCAGTCAGGATCCCCTCCGCCGTGGCCAGGCGGATCGTCGATTCCTCGTAGGTCACCGCCTCGAACGGCGCCATCTCGGCGGCGACGTAGTGGTTGGTGTGCGCCATGTAGCCGGCGGACGAGTGGTCCATGAAGGCACTCGCCGTGGCGGAGGTCTCTACGTCCCACAGGCGGCCCTGCGTGTCGGCGAAGAAGTGGTTGGTCCCCCGGGCTCGCGCGACCAGCAGGCCGTGGTCGCGGGCGGCCTCGAGGGTGGCGCCCTCGAGGGAGGCGCGCCGTACGAAGGCGTTGGGCACGCCCATACGGTTGTCGTTGCTGTGCACCGAGTTGCTCACGTTGCCGACGCCGTGCGAGCTCATGCCCAGCATCAGCAGGTAGGGCGCCCCGGCGATGCCCATCAGCCGCGTGCCGTCAGGAACCGTGAGGTCGAACAACACGTTGTTGGGCGCGTCCACGACGTACCAGTCCATGTTGTGGCCGATCACATGCCGGCCGGCCGCTGCGACCGCGACCGCAGTGCAATGGTCGCCGCCGTGCGGCCCGCCCGGCGCGAGCGTCCGCTGGCCGCCCTCGCCGGCCTCGTTCGCGGTGAGCTCCTCGGCGCAGTTCGGCACCAGCAGCTGCGAGAGCGGCAGTCCCGCCCCCTCAGCGACCCCCTCGAGCTCCTCGAGGTGCAGCGGCGTCCAGCGGCGGGCCTCCTCCGCGTGGGCCAGCGCCAATCGCTCGGCCTCGGCGAAGCTCAGCCGGCCCTGCGTCATGGCGGTGAAGTTGTCGCGGAAGAAGGCGATGGAGGCGTGGATGGCGTCGCGGGCGCCCTCGCCGACGGCGCGCCCGAGCTCCCGGTAGGAGCCCCGCGCCTGGATGTGCACGAAGGGGATCGGCATCCTCTGCGTCCTGTCACTCGCCCGATAGAACCGCCGGGCGGGGATCCTGCCGCCCACCCGCGTCTAGTCTACAGCCCGAGCGCGCGGCGAGGGTCCGGATACTCGTGTACGCCGGTCTCCGCGGCGCAGCTCGCGATGAGCGCGCACAGCTCCTCGAGAAGGTCGTCGGGCAGCCCCAGCGGCTCGCGTCCTACAATCGCGGCGACCTTCTCGGCGGCCAGGTCCACCACGCCGCCGCGCTCCGCGGCCAGCCACTCGTTGAGACCGCCGCGGTAGCTGAGGAGCGGCGCGACGAACTCGCTGCGGATGTATCGCCGCGTGTGCTTGGTGCCCAAGAAGCCACGCCCCGAGAGCACGCCGTCGACCATCGCCTCGACGTCCAGGGCGTCCGCGTCCCAGGGCCTCTGCGCAATGGCGTAGAAGACGTTGTTGAGCACCTCGTCGTCGATGACGAGGATCTCGAGGCAGCTGGACACGCCCGCCTGGATCTCGCCGATGCCCGAGAGCAGGCGCGGGCGGGCGGCGACGCCGAGCAGGGCGTTGACCGCGCGCTCGTAGCCGAACTGCGCGTCGACCACCTTGCTGTCGCTGCAGGGCCCGTAGCAGTCGCAGGCGAGACCGTACCGGCGCGCCAGGAGGACGGCGGCCACCGAGGCGACGCCGGTCTCGGGCGTGCCCGAGACGACGACGCCGCTGCGCGGGTCGACGGCGCTCAGGCGCGGCCCGTAGTACACGGGCGTGCCGGGCGCGGCGAGCTGCGTGAGCACCACGCCAGCCAGCACCTCGGCGTTCTGCTGCGCGAGCGCGGCGGAGAGGGCGCCCGGCGCCGTCGTCGCGGCCGCCGGGCAGGGGAGGATCTCGACGATCGCGCCACCGCGGCGCACCTGGGCGACAAGGGCGTCGCTGACCTCGCCGCCGAGCACGAGAGGGCTCACCGGCGAGAAGGCGAGGTCGATGGGGTACACGCCGTTGGAGCCGTCCGCGCCGGTGACGACCACGGCCATCTCCTGCAGATACCGGGCTTGAAACGGGTGCGAGATCCCAGGGCCGCCGATGGCCTTGTCGGTCTCGCGGGCGAGCACCAGGTACGAATACAGCGGCTCGAGCAGGTCGGGCACGTCCGCGGGCTGCCACAGCGAGGTCACCTGGCTCTGGTTGACCAGGCTGTGCATCACGCGGCAGGCGCGGACCTGGTCATCGAGCTGCGCGCGCCGTGCGGCGCCGCTGCGCGGGTCGATGACGTCTCGCGCGCCGCCCATGTTGTGGACGTAGGTGACGCCCGGCTCGGCGTCCAGGACCAGCGACTTCTCCGGGTCGCGGGCCGCCAGGCTGTAGGACGCGGGGCAGGCGGCCACGGCGGCGGCGACCACGGCCCAGGGCACGAGCACACGGTCGGCGGCGGAGACCGTGCAGCCGGCCGCCAGGAAGAGCTCCCTGGCGGCCGGCGACTCGACCTTGACCCCCGCCCGTTCGAGCAGAGCGAGTGAGGCGAGGTGCATCGCCTCGATGGCCTCGTCGGGCCAGATCTGGATCATCGAGTCGGGCATCGGCTGTCGTCCTCTCTCGCCGAGCGACGTTCGCCCCTGGGCGCTGCCGGAGTCACACGCTCTCGACGGCTCTGGGGCGGCGCCGGAACCAGACGAACCCGACGACGACCACGGCGGCGATCACGGCCGCGGCGACCAGCACGTAGACCCACGGCGAACCGCCGCTCGGGGCCGCGGCGACGCCGGCGGCGCGCGGCTTGAGGCCCAGGTAGGTGGCGCGCGTGAGGTTGAAGAAGGGCGCCCCGTCTTTGACCGGCACGGCGTCGTAGCCCGTCCACTTGTCTGTGCGGAACGCCTGCAGGTTCACGTTGTACCAGAGGATCGCACACGGCGTGTCGCGATACAGGATGGCCTGCATCTTGTCGGTGAGCGCCTTGCGCGCCGTGGGATCGTCGGGCCCGGCCGGGTCGAGAGCCTCAGCCTGGGCGACGTAGAGATCGTCGTACTCGGGGTTGGAATACTGGCTGTCGCCCCAGTCGAGGATCTGCGTGGTGGTGAACGTGGACAGCATGAATCCGGGGTCGATGTCGCCGCGCCAGCTCCAGATGAACAGGTCGTAGTCGGCGTCGTCGTACACCTCGTCGCCGAAGGCGCCCTCGTCCTTCTGCTCAAGGCGCAGCCTGACGCCGATGTCGGCGCACCAGGAGACGATCATCCTGCCGGCCGCCTGGTCCTCGGGGTACTCGTTGAGGGTCACGAAGCGAAAGTCGAGCTTCTTGCCATTGGCGTCCTCGCGCACGCCGTCGCCGTCGCGATCGGTGTACCCGGCGTCCTCGAGGATCCGCCTGGCCTTCTCGGGGTCGTAGGCGACCGTCTGCGCGGCGGGCGCCTGCCAGTGCCAGATTCCCTGGACCGGCGAGATGAGCGATGTGCCGGGGACGGCCAGACCGGCCATCGAGGTGGCGTTGATCTCGTCTCTGTCGATGGCCAAGGCGATCGCCTGTCGCACGGCGACGTCGCGCAGCCGCGGGTCGCCCCTGGACTTGGGGCTCGCCCAGCAGTTGAAGCCCAGCTCGTGGAAACCGATGGCCGGCGCCGCGACCGCCGTCGTGCCGGGCAGGCTCTTGAGGATCTTGTAGTACGTAGCCGGCCAACTGACGATGGCGTCGAGGTCGCCGGCCTTGTAGTCCTGGATCATCGCGTCGGGGTTCCGGCTGATGACGAAGTAGACCTCGTCGATCGTCGGCGGACCGCCGAGCTCACGCGGGTAGTCCGGGTCGGCCACGAGCCTCATCCACTTGCCCTTCTCCAGTTCGGCGACCCGGAACGGGCCGGAGCCGATCATGGGCCAGTTCTTGAACCCGCCGAGGTTCTCGGGGTCGGCCTTCTTCCAGATGTGCTCGGGCAGGATGGGGATGGAGAGGGCCAGCATGCCGGCGTTGGGCCGGCGCGTCTCGATGACCAGCGTCGCGTCGTCGGGCGCGGTGACGCTGGTCACGCCGCTGAGGTACTGGGCGTAGGCGGCGTCCTGCGTCTCGCGGATGAGGTTGTAGGTGAAGGCGACGTCGCGGGCGGTCAGGGGCACGCCGTCCTGCCACCTCATCCCCTCGATGATGTGGAAGGTCCATGTCTTGCCGTCGGCCGAGATCTCCCAGCGGCGCGCCAGCTCGGGAACGGGCTTGTACTCGCGGTCGTACCCGGTGAGGAAGTTGTAGCCAAGGCGGAAGCACTCCCACGACGGGCCGCTCCAGGCGCTGAACGGGTTGACGCCGTCGAAGTCCTCGAGGATGCCGATCTTGTAGACGGTCGCGGCAGCGCCCGGTGACGGCGCGGCCGCCGCGACGGCGACAGGGACGACCAACAGCACGGCGAGGGCGATCACGACCCCCACGGCGGTCAGACTGCGTCTCATGCCTGGCTCCTCATGGCGCCTTTCGCGCCCGGCCAGACGGCGGCGGCGGTCGCCGGCCGGCGACCGCCGCCGCCGTCTGGCCGTCCTACTTGTCGATCCTGATGCAGGCCGCGTAGTGGTCGCCGGTGATGTGCACGTCCGGCGGGTCGATCTCTTTGCAGGCCTCGATGACCTCCGGGCAGCGCGGGTGGAAGCGGCAGCCGGAGGGGATGTCGATGGGGTTCGGGGTCTCGCCCTTGAGGATCACATGCTCGCGCCTGGCCAGCGGGTCGGGCACCGGGATCACGCTGATCAGGGCTTTCGTGTAGGGATGCTGCGGGTTGGCGACCACCTCTTCGGTCTCGCCGATCTCGACGATGCGCCCCAGGTACATGACGGCGATGCGGTCGCTGATCACCCAGGCCAGCGAGAGGTCGTGGGTGATGAAGATGTAGGTGACGCCGAGCTTCTCCTTCTCCTCGACCATGAGCTTGAGGATGTCGTTGCGGATGGAGACGTCGAGGGAGGCCACGGGCTCGTCGGCGACGATCACGTCGGGCTCGAGCACGGTGGCCCCGGCGATGCAGACGCGCTGGCGCTGCCCGCCGGAGAGCTCGTGCGGGTAGCGATAGAGGTACTCGGTGGCCGGCCGCAGGCCGGCCTCGTTGATCGCCTTGATGACGCGCTCTTCCTTTTCGCGCTCGCTCGAGCAGACGTTGTTGACCTCGAGCGGCTCGGCGACGATGTCGAAGATCGTCTGCTTGGGATTGATCGAGTTGTAGGGGTCCTGGAAGATGATCTGCGCCTTCTTGCGGTAGGCGCGCAGCGTCTTGCTCGCGAACTTCTCGACGGGCAGCCCCTTGTAGAGGATGTGACCGCCGGTGGGGTCCTCGAGGCGCAGGAGGGTGCGGCCGGTCGTGGTCTTGCCGCAGCCCGACTCGCCGACCAGGGCGAGGATCTCGCCCTGCATGACCCGGAAGCTGACGTGGTCGACGGCCTTCACGTACTTCTTCTCGGTGGCCACCATGGACTTGAAGAAGCCCTGCTGGATGGGGAAGTAGACCTCGAGGTCCTTGACGTCGAAGAGGACGCCGTCCTTGACCGTCGCCGAGGAAAGATCGTCGGCGTGGACCGCGCCCTTCTCGTAGAGATCGGTGCGCGCGGGAGTGCTCTCGGTGGTCGCCATCGTCACGCTCCCTTCAAGTCCGGTGCTGCTTCGTCGCCCCGCACGAAAGCGTCACTACGTTGGCTTTTGGCGTGCACGCATCTCACGAAGTGGCCGGCCTCGACCTCGACCATCCCCGGGTGCTCTGCCTCGCAGCCGGCGACCTTCTCGTCGCAGCGTGGGCAGAAGCCGCAGCCCGGCGGAGGACTGACGAGGTTCGGGGGGTCGCCCTTGATCGAGCTGACCATCTCGCGCTTCTCGTGGATGTTGGGGAAGGCCTTGATGAGCTGCCGCGTGTAGGGGTGCGTCGCGTTGTTGAAGATGTCGGCGGTGGTGCCGCTCTCGACGACCTCGCCGGCGTACATGATGACGCCTTTGTCGCAGGTCTCGGCCATCACCGAGAGATCGTGGCTGATGAGGATGAAGGAGAGGTCGAGCTCTTTGCGCAGGCGCCCGATGAGCTCGAGGATCTGCGCCTGCACCATGACGTCGAGGGCCGTGGTGGGCTCGTCGCCGATCACCAGCTTGGGGTTGCAGGCCAAGGCCATGGCGATCATGGCGCGCTGGCGCATGCCCCCGCTGAGCTGGTGGGGAAAGTCGTTGACGCGCTTCTGGCTGATGCCGACGAGGTCGTAGAGCTCCTTGACGCGCACCATGGCCTTACCCTCCGAGAGGCCCTCGTGCAGCTGGATCGGTTCGGCGATCTGCTTGCCCGTCTCCTTGACCGGGTTGAGGGCGTTCATGGCCCCCTGGAAGATGATGCTGATCTCCTTCCAGCGGATGCGGCTCATGCCGTACTCGGTGCGCTTGGCGAGGTTGCGGCCGTCGAAGAGCACGTCGCCGCTGACGATGCGCCCGTTCTCGGGGAGCAGCTTGAGGATCGAGAGCGCGGCCGTGGTCTTGCCGCAGCCGCTCTCCCCCGCGAGGCCCAGGCTCTCGCCGGGCTCGAGGTCGAAGGACACGCCCTGCACGGCCTTCACGTCGCCGACCCCGAGCTTGAAGTAGGTGGTGAGCTCGCGGACCTCGAGGATGCCCTTGTGGGCGAGGCGCTCGGCGGGCTTCTTGTCGGGGGCCTTGGCTTTGGCCTTGGCTTTGGAGGGGCTCATTCTTCGCCCCCTTCCTCGTCGTCTGCGATGTGGCCGCCGACCCAGCCGCCGCCCTCCGGGCGACCGATGCTGCCACGCGCCGGTTTGTCGAAGTCGGGCATGGCGTCGTCGGTCTGCTGGCCCGGCGTGAAGACGCCGCCGCCGCCGCCGACTCCGGCGCCGCCCATGGCCACCACGGGCGTCTCGCCGCGGGCCGTGAAGCGGCTCTCGGCGCCGCTGTCCTCGCGCTTGCGCAGCTTGGGATCGAGCACCTCGTCGTAGGCCGTGCCGATGAAGGTGAAGGCCAGTACGACGAGCACGATGGCGATGCCCGGCGGGAGCAGGTACCACCAGGCGGGAAGCCCGGCGGCCCCGTTGACCCAGGCGTAGTGCAGCATGGTGCCCCAACTGAAGTTGAGGGGATCGCCGAGGCCGAGGAACGAAAGCGTGGTCTCGGAGAGGATGGCGATGGCCACGACGAGCACCAGGTTGGCGAAGATCAGCGGCATGACGTTGGGCAGGGCGTGCTTGCGCATGATGTGCCAGTTGCTGGAGCCGATGGCGCGCGCCCGTTCGATGAACTGGAGCTCGCGCACGCGGAGCACGTCCGAGCGTACCACGCGCGCCGTGCCCGGCCAGCTGGTGATGCCGATGATGATGATGATCATGAAGAAGTTCTGGCCCCAGGCGGCGGCGAGGACCATCGCCAGCGGCAGCCAGGGGATGACGAGGAAGGCGTCGGTGAGTCGCATCCAGGCCTCACCTTGCCAGCCTCCATAGAACCCGGCGGCGATGCCGATGCCGGCGCCGAGCACGGTGGACATGAAGGCGGCGAGCAGACCGACCATGAGCGATATTCGCGAGCTCCAGATGAACTGCGCCAGCACCGACTGGCCGACCTGGTCGGTGCCGAACCAGTTGTAGTACGACAACGTGGGCGGGTGGTACGGGCCGAGCAGCTCACCGCTGGCGTCCTTGATCTGCGCGTTGGGGTCGAGCAGCGCGTGATCGATGAGGAACGGGGCGAGCAGGGCCATAGCCAGGAAGACGACGAGGATGCCGAGGCCGACCATGCCCTGCCAGTTGCCGCGGTACAGCCTCCACACCTGGTGCGTGTTCCACACCGTGAGCTCGGCGCGCTCGGGGTTGCCGAGCGCCCAGAACCAGGCGGCTGCTCCGCCGAGCACGACGACGACCGTCTGCAGCACCCAGTTGTAGGCGATGACGTTCTGGCCGGCGGACCAGCCGGAGGCGCCGCCGCCGGCCAGAAACGCCCACACCGCGAACACGACGCCCATGCCGATGAGCGCCAGGCTGAAGGCGCGGGCTTTGCTCTTACGCACCAGCCCGAGGACGCCGAAGCCCACGGTGAGGACGGCGCCGAGCACGAGGACCCACGCCGGGTACGAGCCGATGCGCGCCGAGAAGAAGCCCTTGAGAACGGCGGAGAGACCCGCCTCCAGCGGCACATCTTTGGGGTACATGAGCAGTTCGAGCACGATCCATATGGCCGGTGTCCAGAAGAGGACCCAGTTTCTGTAGCGGCGGGGGATCATGCGTGCACCCGTGGGTCGAGGTAGTAGTACATGATGTCGGCGATGAGGTTGGCGACGATCACCGCTATGCTCGCGATGAGGAACACCGCCTGCATCACGGGGTAGTCGCGCTTCTGCATCGAGTCGTAGGAGAGCAGACCGAGGCCGGGCCAGTTGAACACGCTCTCCGCGAGGATTGCGCCCGACATCACGAAGCCCAGGTTCATCATCACGATGGTCACCGTGGGCAGCATGGCGTTGGGCACCACGTGGCGCCAGAGCACGGCGTTCTCGCTGAGGCCCTTGGCGCGCGCGGTGAGGGCGAAATCCTCCTTCATCACGCCGGTGATGGAGCTGCGCATGATGAGCTCGTACTCGCCCACGTAGGCGATGGCGAACGTGAACGCCGGCAAAAAGAGGTGCTTGAGCAGCGACTGGAGATAAGCGAAGCCGCTGAGCTCGACGCCCGGCTCTTCCATGCGCCCCGTGGGGAACCAGCGGAGCTTGGTGGCGAACAGCATGATCATGAGGAGGCCGAACCAGAAGGTCGGCATGGCGTACAGCACCATCCCTAAGTTGGTCGTGACGACGTCGTAGACCCCGTTTCTTCGCCACCCCGCGAACACGCCCAGGATCATGCCGACCACGGTGGCGAAGATCGTGCCGACCCCCACGAGCAGGACCGTGGGCCAGACGCGCTCGGCGACGACCTCGGTGACGGGGCGCTTCTCCGCGAAGGACATGCCGAACCTGCCTTGCACGGTGTCGCCCCAGTAGAGCACGAACTGCTGCCACATGGGCTTGTCGAGGTTGAAGGTCTTGCGCTGTTTCTCGACGGCCTCAGGCGGCTGCTTGCCCTTCGGCAGCAGCAGGCGCGCAGGGTCGCCGGGGAGGATCCGGAACAAGGCGAAGTTGAACGACGCCACCAGGATGATGGTGAGTACGGCGTTCAGGATCTTCCTCACGAAGTATCGTCGTTTGTCCACTGCGCTCCGGGCCCGCCGGACGCCCAGCCGCGAACGGCCGCGAGCCCTTACCTCCTTCTCACATCCGCGATTGCCGGACCCACGTGGTGGTGATGTGACTGAGAAGCGAGCCGCTCACGTCTGCTGCAGCTTCTTCACGGAAGCACCCCCGGTGCGACGCCGTCCCGGCGGCCGCGACGGCCACCGGCGCTCGCCCCATACTAGCCGCCCGAAGAGAGGCGCGGCAAGAGACTGGGCCTTATGCTCCGTCGGGCAGCCGCGCCTCGCGCCCGTGCTTGCGCATGGTCGCGACGAGGCGGTCGAGCGGCAGGGCGTGCGCGACCTGCGCGTCGCGGCCGACGGTGGTGTGAGCCGCGCAGAGCGAGTTCACGACGCTCTCCGCGGTCGCGTCGACGGCCGCCTCGAAGAGCCCGTGCATGTGGTCGTTGGCGACCGCCGTGAGCTGCAGCGGCGCCGTGCTCGCGCGCGGCACGCGGTGCGCCGTGGAGAACGCGACCATGATCTCGCCGCTGCCATCCGAGGCGTAAGAGCCTGTCAAGGCCAGGCCGAGCGCGCAGCGCTTGGCCAGACGCTCGCACTGGCGGGCGCACAGCGGCGCGTCGGTGGCGAGCACCACGATGCAGGACCCCTCGCGGTTCTCGACCGGCATGAGGTCGGTGATCTCGCGGCCGACGGGCACGCCGTCGACCATGAAACGATGGCGCACGCCGAAGTTGGTGAGCGCCAGCACGCCCACGGTGAACGGCAGGCCGTGCGCGGTGATCGCCCGCGAGGACGTGCCGATCCCCGCCTTGAAATCGAAGCACGTCATGCCGGCGCCGGCGCCGACGCAGCCTTCGGCCACGGGGCCGCCCGTAGCGCCGTCCAGCGCCTCGCGCACGTGCTCCTCCTTGACGTGCATGCCGCGCAGGTCGTTGAGAAAGCCGTCGTCGCACTCGCCGACGACCGGCATCACCGCGTCGTCGATGCCGATCCGTGGGTCGTGGTCCATCATCCAGCGCACCGTGGCGTCGTACACGGCGCCGGCGCTCTGCGAGTTGGTGAGAAGCACGGGCGTCTCGATGAGGCCCCACTCGCGGATGGCGCTGATGCCGATGACCTCGCCCACACCATTGGCGGCGAAAGCCCCGGCGACCACCCGCTCGTGCCACACGTCGTCGCCGTGCGGGAAGACCGCGGTGACGCCCGTGCGCGCGGGCCCGCTGCCCGGCGGCAGCTGGTGCCCGCCCCACGAGACGGTGCAGTGCCCGACGCGCACGCCGGGCACATCGGTGATGGCGTTGAGCGGGCCGGTGGGGAGCGCGCCGACGCCGACGCCGAGGTCGCGCAGTCGGCAGCGCTCCGGCCCGCTCATCCCTCTACTCCAGGATGCCCGCGCGGTGCGCCTTGAGATAGCCGCCGCAGAAGTCATCTTCGCCGCGCAGCGCCTCGATGGCCTTGATGTTGGCCATCATGGCCTTGTTGCGCACGTCGAGCACGGCGCCGTCGATGCCGAGGCCCGCGCACATGGCCACGAAGGTGCGGTTGAGCAGGGCGCGGTTGGGCAGGCCGAAGCTCACGTTGCTGAGGCCGCCGGTGGTGCGCACGGGCAGGCGCTCCTTGACCAGCTTGAGGGTGTCCATCGTGACCTGGGCGGCCGTGGAGTCGGCCGAGACGGCCATGACCAGCGGGTCGACCCAGAGGTCCTCGCCGGGCAGCCCCGCGCCGGTGCAGAGGTCGTACAGCTGCTTGGCGACGGCGAAGCGGTCTGCGGCGGTCGGCGGGATGCCCTCGTCGCTCAGGCACAGGCCGATGACCGGGCACTTGTACTTCTCGACGAGCGGCAGCACGGCGTCGATGCGCGCCTGCTCGCCGCTGATCGAGTTGATGAACGGGGCCTTGCCGCCGGCGTCGATGATGGCGCGCACGCCGGCGTCAAGGGCCACCGGGCTGGCGGAGTCGACCATGAGCTGCACGTCGGTGACGCTCATCACGGTCTCGATGAGCCAGGTGATGTCGGCGACCTCGTCGCCGCCGGCGACGCCGCCGTTGACGTCGAGCAGGCCGGCGCCGGCCTCGACCTGGTCGGTGGCCAGCGTCTTGATGAACTCCGCGTCACGCGCCTGGATCGCCGCGGCGACCTGCTTGCGCGTCCCGTTGATCGATTCACCCATCAACAGCATCTCAACAACCTCCACGACGGTTTTCCGGGACGTAAGTTCGTTGAGTATATGTGAACCGTGAGCCCACCGAGAAGCGAGAGGCGCGGCGCGGCCCGCCGGACGCCGCGACCTGGAGACTCCGCGCCTTCAGGATGGCGGTACCAGCCAGTCGGGAGCGGCGCGGCGGCCCTCGCGCGCGCGCCGCTCGCCGGCGACCTGCGCGCGCTCGCGCCGCCGCTCCGTGACGCGGCGGTCCTTGACCACCTCGACGCCATCTCGTCCCCAGAAAAGCAGGCGAAAGCGCTCGTAGAGCCGGTCGCGCCCGGGGCCGGTGACCACAAGCGTGTAGGTGGCGGTGTCGGCACACGCATCCATGACGTGATCATACTCGCTTCGTCAGGAGGCGGTGCACACGGTCTGCGTGCGCCTGAAGAGTGCGAGCGCCGCCGGCGCCGGGAACGAAGCCGGCCGGCGGGGCTCCGCCGCGCCGCGCGCCGCTCATTCTTCGAGGGCGCGGCCCCGCCGGTGCCTGACGATCAGCGCCCCGACGCCCGCGGCGACGACGACGGCGATCGCCACGGCAATCCAGATCGAGCCCGACGCCGAGCCCTCGCTCGTCGCGGCGGCGGCCTTGGGCTTCAGGTCGACGTAGCTCGCCCGGCTGATCATGTTGTCCCAGACGCTGCCGCTCACGTAGGGCGCCCAGCCGTCCCACTTCGCGACGTTCACGGCCTGCAGAATGGCCGGGTAGTCGAGGACGATCATGGGCTGCTCCGCATACATGATCGCCTGCATCTGTTTGAGGATCGCGATGCGCTTCCGCGGGTCCATCGCCTCGTACTGCCGGGTGTTGAGCCGGTCGTACTCGGCGTTGGACCAGTTCATCTCGTTGTAGTTCTCGATCTGGTCGGTGGTGAAGCAGGCGGCGGAATCTCCGGGGTCGATGTAGCCCATGAAGTCCCAGAGCGCGAGGTCGTAGTCCGGCGCGTAGGTGTTGCCCTTGTAGTTCCAGACGCTGTCGCCGAGAGCGCCCTCGTCGACCACGGTGAGCTCGATCTGCAGGCCGATCTGGCGCAGCCAGCCGGCGATGAGCTTGCCCTGGATCTGGCTCTCGGGCGAGATGTCCCTCGTCCACAGGCGCAGCTTGATGGGCTTGCCCTTGTCGTCGCGGATCCCGTCGCCGTTCGTGTCGCGGTAGCCGGCCGCGTCCATGAGCTGCCCGGCCTTCTCGAGGTCGAAGCCGATCGTGTCCGCGGGCGCGGGCTGGTAGTACGGGTCGAAGCTCGCCGGCCAGCCCTGCTTGGGGTAGATCCCGTACCCTGGGTCGGCCTTACCGCCCCAGCCCAGATCGGCGCACTTCCGCCGGTCGATGGCCCAGGCCATCGCCACGCGGAAGCGTTTGTCCTTGAGCACCGGGTTGCCCAGTGAGTCCGGACTGTCATAGCAGTTCACGTCGATGTACTCCCAGTTGTACAGGGGGTACGGGATCGCCTTGATGGCAGGGTCGCTCTCGAGGGACTTGAACTGCGCCGGCGGGATGACCTGAGCCCCGTCGATGGCGCCGCTCTTGAGGTCCTGGACCATCGTGTCGGAGTTCGTGTAGTACTGGAAGATGATCTCGTCGATGCCCGGCCTGGCGCCCCAGTACGACGGGTTCCTGACCATCTTGACGTACTGGTCCTTTTTGAGCTCGACCGTCTGGAACGGCCCGGAGCCAATGATCGGCGGCGGGTTGCGGAAGGTATTGGCCGCCGCCTTCGGGTCGATCCTGCTCCAGAGGTGCTCGGGCAGCACGTAGATGTACACCTGCGTGAGCAGCATGTTCGCCTTGGGCCGCGAGCAGATCACCTTGAGCGTGGCGTCATCGATGGCCACGGCCTCCTTGACGCCGCGCAGGTACACGGCGTTGCTCATCTCGTTCTTGATGATGTAGTTGAACGTGAAGGCGACGTCGCCGGCGGTGAGTGGTTCGCCGTCCTGCCACTTCACCCCCGGGCGGAGATGGAAGGTCCAGGTCCTGCCGTCCGCCGAGGTCTCCCAGCTCTGCGCGAGACCGGTCTCTCTGGACGGTAGCCCATCGCCGCCGATGCCGACCAGCACATCGTAGTTCAGCAGCCATATCTCGTACGACGCGCTGTAGCCGATGAACGGATTGAGGTTGAGCGGGCCCTCGTTCCAGCCGAGCCGCAACGTCACTGTGCCGCTCGGCGACGGAGAAGCGCTGCTTCTCGCCGTCCCGGGACTCCACACCGGCGCCAAGACGAGCAGCAGCGCGAATGCCGCCGCTGCGATGGCGAGGCGCCGACCGAGCGCGCCGCTTCCCCTGACCTTCATGTCGCCCCCCGGATAGCCGTCTCTGGGCCGGACGGTCCCGCGGCGACCCGGCGGGCCGCGCGCTGGTACGCACAGTAGTGTCGGACTACGGCGCCGGTCAAGGCTGCATCCCGCGGTGGCGTCGTTGCGCCGCGAAGCGCAAGCGTTGAAGCTCCGCCGCTCGCCGTCAGGCGCAGCGGCTCACGCCGTCCTTCTTACATCATCCCTGGAGGCATACCGCCGCCCATGCCGCCACCCATGCCGCCGCCGGCGGGCTCGGGCTTGTCGGCGACGATGCACTCGGTGGTGAGGATGTTCTTGGCGATCGACGCGGCGTTCTGCAGCGCCGAACGGGTGACCATGGCCGGATCGATGATGCCGGCCTTGGTCAGGTCCTCGTACTTGCCGGTCTCGGCGTTGAGGCCCTCGCCCGCCTTGAGCGTCTTGACCTTGCTCACCACGACCGAACCCTCGAGGCCGGCGTTCTCGGCGATCTGACGAAGCGGCTCTTCGAGGGCGCGCACGATGATCTGCTTGCCCGAGCGGAAGCCGACATCGTCGGACTTCATGTCGACCTTGATCGCGGGGATGGCGTTGACCAGCACGACGCCGCCGCCCGGCACGATGCCCTCTTCAAGGGCGGCGCGGGTGGCGTTGAGGGCGTCCTCGACGCGGTGCTTGGTCTCCTTCATCTCGACCTCGGTGGCCGCGCCGACCTTGATGACGGCCACGCCGCCGGCCAGCTTGGCGAGACGCTCCTGGAGCTTCTCACGGTCGAAATCGGAGTCGGTGTTCTCGATCTCCGCTTTGATCTGCTTGATGCGGCCCTTGATGGCGTCGGTGTCGCCGGCGCCATCGACGATGGTGGTGTTGTCCTTCGTCACGACGACCTTGCGGGCGCGGCCGAGCTGCGAGAGCTGGGTGTTGTCGAGCTTGAGGCCCATCTCCTCGGTGATGACCTCGCCGCCGGTGAGAATGGCGATGTCCTCGAGCATGCGCTTGCGGCGGTCGCCGAAGCCGGGGGCCTTGACGGCGACGCTGGTGAACGTGCCGCGCAGCTTGTTGACGACCAGGGTCGCGAGAGCTTCGCCCTCGACGTCCTCGGCCACGATGAGCACCTGCTTGCCGGCCTGGATGACCTTCTCGAGCACGGGGAGCAGATCCTGGACGGAGCCGACCTTCTGGTTGGCGATGAGGATGTACGGATCCTCGAGCACGGCTTCCATGCGCTCGGGGTCGGTGACCATGTACGGGCTGAGGTAGCCCTTGTCGAACTGCATGCCCTCGGTGAACTCGAGGTCGAGGCCGAAGGTGTTGGACTCCTCGACGTTGACCACGCCGTCCTTGCCGACCTTCTCGATGGCGTCGGCGATGACGTCGCCGACGGCGCGGTCGCGGGCGGAGATGGTGGCCACGCGGGCGATGTCTTCCTTGCCCGAGATCTCCTTGGACTGCTTCTTGATGGAAGCGACCGCCTCCTCGACGGCCTCCTCGATGCCCCGCTTGATGGCCATCGGGTTGACGCCGGCGGCTACCATGCGCAGGCCCTCGCGCACGATGGCCTGGGCGAGCAGGGTGGCGGTGGTGGTGCCGTCGCCGGCGATGTCGTTGGTCTTGGTGGCGACTTCTTTGACGAGCTGGGCGCCCTGGTTCTCGAAGACGTCCTCGAGCTCGATCTCACGGGCGATGGTCACGCCGTCGTTGGTGATGGTGGGGGCGCCGTACTTCTTGTCGAGCACTACATAGCGGCCCTTGGGGCCGAGGGTGATCTTGACGGCGTCGGCGAGTGCGTTGACGCCGCGCTCCAGGGAGCGCCTGGCCTCGTCGGCGTACTTCAGTTCTTTAGCCACGCTAGTTCAGCCTCCTCTCTACTTTGTGACTACGGCCAGGATCTCGCTGGCGCGCAGGATCAGGAGCTCGTCACCATCGGCGGTCTTGTACTCGGTGCCCGCGTACTTGCCGTAGATGACCTTGTCGCCCTTCTTGACGTCGACGGGGATACGCTTCTCGCCGTCTTCGTCCCACTTGCCGTCGCCTACGGCGACGACCTCGCCCATCGTCGGCTTCTCTTTCGCCGTGTCGGGCAGCACGATGCCGCTGGCCGTCTTCTCCTCTTCGGCGACGGCCTTGATGATCACGCGGTCTTCAAGCGGCTTGAGCTTCATGCAGCAACCCTCCTCTTCATTTGTCCGGAATCTGGCACTCTCAGGGCGAGAGTGCTAAGTCTTGCGGGGTCGTTATCGTATGACCGATCCGGGCAGATGTCAAACCCCCGCCGGCACGCGCCGGCCGCGACGGGGATACGCCGAGAACGACCGCTTTTTGCACGCCTTCTTCGATGTCGTTTCGGCGCCTGCGCCACTTGGCAGGGAGGAGGTGGGAGTGCTCGACCCGGCACTCTGTGGCGCCTGACCCCCGCTGCGAACGGCCCAGGGGCGGGCTGACGTGGGTTGCGCCGACGAGCTGGGGAACCGGCTCGGATGTCGCAGACCAGGTGCACCGCACGGTACACTCCGCGCATGCGCATCCTCATCCAGCGCGTGAGCCGCGCCTTGGTGACCGTGGACGGCGAGAACGTGGCCGCGATCGGCCGCGGGTTTCTGGCGCTCGTCGGCGTGACGCACGGCGATGCGGCCGTCACCGCCGCCAAGCTCGCCGCCAAGACGGCCCGGCTGCGCATCTTCGAGGACGCCGCCGGGCGCATGAACCTGGCGCTCGCGGATGTGGGCGGCGAGGTGCTGGCCGTCTCGCAGTTCACGCTCTACGCCGACGCCCGCAGGGGCAATCGGCCGAGCTTCACGGACGCGGCGCGGCCCGTGCAAGGCGAGGCCGTCTACGCAGCGTTCGTCGAGGCGCTGCGCGCCGCGGGCGTGCCGGTCCAGACCGGCGTCTTCGGCGCCCACATGCGCGTCGATCTGGTCAACGACGGCCCGGTGACGATCCTGCTGGAGGCGTAGGGCATGAAGGACTCACGACCTTGGGGAGGTTGCGGTGGGACTCAGATCCGGCCTTGAAGAGAGAGTCGTCGGCGTGGTGCGGGAAGCGCGCGACGAGCTCGTCGCCCTGGTGAGCGAGCTCGTCGCCTGCGACACCACGGCCAGAGACCCGGGCGAGCCGCCGCGCGAGGAGGAGCGGCTGCAGCGCATCCTGGAGCGGCGGCTGCGAGCGTCCGGCGCCGAGACGGAGCTCTGGGAGCCGGCGCCGATCGGCGCCGGGCATCCCTACGTCGCCGCGGAGCTCGACTTCGTCGGGCGGCCGCAGCTTGTCGCGCGCCTCCTGGGGAGCGGCGGCGGGCGCAGCCTGTTGCTCAACGGGCACATCGACGCCGTGGCGACGGGGGCGCACGAGCTGTGGAGCGGCGATCCCTTCCGCGCCGAGGTCCGCGACGGCAGGCTGCACGGCCGCGGCTCGTGCGACATGAAGGGCGGCCTGACCACGCTGGCGTTCGCCGTCGAGGCGCTGCGCCGCGCGGACGTGCGGCTGCGCGGCGACATCGTGTTCTGCAGCAACACCGACGAGGAGTCTTCGGGAGTCGGCGGCTGGGCGGCCGTGCGGCACGGGGTGGCGGCCGCCGCCGGAATCTGCGCCGAACCCACCGGCTTCGACGTCTGTGCCGCCTGCCGGGGAACCACGACCGGCGTCCTCACCGTGCCCGGTCGCGCGGGGCACGCCGAGATGCCGCAGCCTCACTGGCGGGCCGGCGGCGCCGTCAACGCGATCGAAGAAGCTCTGCCGCTCATCGCGTCGCTGCGGCGCCTGCGCGACGACTGGCGCACGCGGCCAGACCAGCGCCACGCCCTCCTCAGCCCCGGCAGCATCACGCCGACCATCATCCGCGCCGGCGAGTGGAGCGTGACCTACCCGGACTCGTGCGCGATCACCTGCGATCTCGACTACCTGCCGGCCGGCGTGGACGAGGCCGGTACGGGCCAGCCGGCCCACCAGGAGGTGGAGGACTGGGTGCGCGCCGTGGCGGCGGCCGATCCGTGGCTCGTGGAGCATCCGCCGAGCTGGGAGTGGATCGACGACTGCCCTCCCGCCGAGGTCCCCGTCGATCACGGCATCGTCGTGGGCGCCCTCGCGGCCGCCGGCGACCTCGGCAGAGTCGGCAGGATCACGGGCCTCGATTCCTGGCACGACGCCGCCACCTACACGCTGCTCGGCGGGACCCCCACGATCTCCTTCGGGCCCGGGCAGCTCCTCGTCGCGCACTCAGTCGACGAATACGTCCCGGTCGACGACCTCGTCGACCACGCCGCGGCCGTGGCCCTGCTGCTCATGCGCTGGTGCGGCGTCTCGAGCCCGGCGGGCGGGCGAGACACCTCGCGCGCTGGGTAACGCCGCGGACGGCGGCAGGCGAAACGGGCCTTCTGGGTCCGGCCCGCGAACGTGCGCGAGGGCCGGGAGCAGCCAAGCTGCTCCCGGCCCTCGCCGTTCTCAGGCCGTGACCGCGATCAGTCGGGAGTGACCGACGGAGGCACAGCCGGCGCCGCCGAGGCGTTGCTCTCCGGCGGGCCGTCGTAAGCCTCGACCGACTTCGCCAGCGCGTAGCCCGCGAGAATACCGGCGATCCAGCCGAGGATCACGGGCAGCGCCCAGATCTTGAGCAGATCGAGGCGGTGCCATTCGTGCGTGTAGCAGTAGACGAGTCCCAGCACCGCCGACACGAGGACGAGCAGGCCGCCGAGCGCGGGGTTCCAGAGTGTGAGAACGCCGCCGATCACCATGACGATGCCCAGACCGAGGAGCAGGCGCGGGCTGGTGACGAGGATGCCGACCACGTGCCAGGATGGCCCGAGCTTCGGCTGGGCGGAGTGAATGTACAAGCCCATCGCGAGAGCGGAGATGCCGGCGAGGACGCCAACCGCCGCCGCGTATCTGAAGATCGCAGCCTGTTTCATGCCTCTACTCCTTCGATGGCCGCGCCGAACTGGGTGAGCTCGCCCTCGGGTGTGACGGTGGCGCCCTCAAGAGCCGCGTCAGTGGTGCCGTGGTAGAAGTACTTGAAGACGAGGTAGGCGATCGGCCCGCTGAGCACGCCGATGAGCCCGCCGACGAGGTAGTCGGACCCGTTCGTGAACAGCGCGAACACGGCGATGGCGATGGGGATGGCGACCCAGATCGTGAGCGCCCAGGTGGGCAGCGGTACACGGAACGGCCGCGGCGCATTGGGCTCCCTGATGCGGAGCACGATGGCGGCGATGAACACCAGGATGTACGCGAACATGAGCAGGAAGACGTCCATCACGATGAGCGTGGTGAAGTCGCGCGAGATGAGCGCGCAGTTGACGATGCCGTACGCGAGGATGGCGACCCACGGCGTTCCCCAGCGCTTGCTCGTCATGCCGAAGAAGCGGAACAGCAGCCGGTCGCGCGAGATCTGGAACACCGGACGGGCGCCTGTGGCGAGATACCCGGCGTACAAGCCGATGTTGGAAGCGATGGCCGAGGCGAAGATGAGCCAGCCGAGGAACGCTCCGCCCACGATCTTGGCCGCCACGATGTAGTCGGTGCCCCCCGAGCTGGCGTCCGAGACCATGTCTGCCCAGCTGCCGGCGCCACCGGCACGGATGAGCGCCGCGACCGTGATGAAGTAGGTCACGATGACGATAGGAGTCCCGACCATCAGCGCCTTCGGGATCACCTTCTGCGGGTTCTCGATCTCACCGGCCAGTGTACTCATCGACTCCCAGCCGGCGTACATCCACATCATCACGGCCAGACCGAGGTTCATGCTCTCGACCACGTTCTGGCCCGGCGGCATGAACGGGCTGAACACCTGGCCGGTCCCGCGCAGGAACCCAAGGATGACGAACAGTACGAACGGGACCATGACGACCACCTGGATGACGATGAGCGCCCAGCCCGTGATCTCGAGGCCGCGGATGTTGATGAACGTGAACACCGCGATGATGCCGACGCCGACGAACCAGCGCTGCCAGTTGGTGAGGTCGAGCTGGCTCTGGATGTAGCCGAGGGCGAGCGCCACGTAGACGGCGGAGTCGATGAACACGGAGAGGCTCCACCACCAGCCGCTCTGGAAGCTCCAGTACTCGCCCATCGCCCGGCGCACCCAGCGGTACGAGCCGCCGGCCTCGGGGATCATGGAGCCCAACTCGGACGACACGAACGCCATGGGGACGCTCCACAGGAACGGGAGCACCACGATCATCAGGAGCGTGAGGCCCGGCCCGGACGACGAGACCACGTCCTCCATACCGAACGAGCCCGAGCAGGTGAGCGTGAACACCACGACGACCGCGGTGAACAGACGCATCCTGATCCGCTTCAGACCCTCGTTACGCAACATCTCTGTCATCCGGACCCCCCGAACCAGGCTGCGCGCCTTCTAGGCGAGTGCCTCCGGCGCCAGCTTCCACAAGTCGATGCCGAGCTTGTCGTTCTCGGCGTAGTCTATAGGAATATCCACGACCACAGGGCCACTGCTTGCGAGAGCCTTGGCGAGGATGCCCGGCAGGTCGCCGGCGCGCTCCACGCGCACGCCGTCCACGCCGAAGGCGTGGGCCAGGCCCACGAGGTCGGGGTTGTCGAAGCGTGTGCCGGCGACGTGGCCGAACTTGCGCCGCTGGTGCATCTCGATGAGGCCGTAGCCGCCGTCGCGCCACACGAGGATGACGAACGGCAGCCTGAGCCGTTTGGCGGTCTCGAGCTCCTGCACGTTCATCAGAAAGCCGCCATCGCCGGTGATACACACGACCTTGCCGCGGCCACGGCCCACGAGAGCCGCGGCCATGGCCGCCGGCAGCCCGAAGCCCATGGCGGCGAACCCGTTGCTGATGACCACCGTGTTGGGCTCGTGCGCCTCCCAGAAGCGCGCCACCCAAAGCTTGTGGGCGCCGACGTCCGAGACCAGGACGTCCTTCGGCGCCAAGGCCGCGCGCAGGTCGCGGAGCACGCGCTGAGGCTTGACCGGCAGATCGTCGTCCGACCCCGTGTCGAGCAGCGCCGAGAAGGCCCGCCGATAGGGCTTGGTCTGGGGATGCGCGACCTCCTTGCCCTGCACCAGCCCGGCGAGCTGATACAGGATGCGGCTGAGATCGCCGATGAGCTGCACCTCGGGCACGTAGTGCGCGTCGATCTCCGGCGGCACCGTGTCGATGCAGACGATCGTCTGGCGCCCGTCGGGGTTCCAGGCCGAGGGCGGCCACTCGATCATGTCGTAGCCGACGCAGACCACGAGGTCGGCGCGCCCCATGATCCCCTGCGGGTAGTTCTGGGCGCGCAGGCCGGCGGTGAACAGAAAATGGTCGGATGCCGCGTCGACCACGCCCTTGCCCATGAACGTGGTGATGACGTGCAACCCTGTCTCCTCGCAGAAGGCGCGCAGCGCCTGGGACGCGCGCTGACGCACGACGCCGTTGCCGACGAGCATCACCGGGGTCTCCGCGGCCTGCAGCGCCTCGACGGCGCGCAGCAGGCTCACGGGATCGGCCTCGGCGAGCGTCTCGGGGCCGGGCTGCATGGGCCGCCCGACGATGCTCGTTCCCATGACGTCGGCGGGGAGCTCCAGGTGCGTGGCCCCGGGCTTCTCGGCGGCGGCGGTGCTGAACGCCTTGCGCACCGCCTCGCTGATCATGCGCGGGTCGTGGACGCGGGCGTTCCACTTGGTCATCGGGCGCAGCATGTCGACGGTGTCGATGAACTGGTGCGTCTCCCTGTGCATGCCCACAAGGTCGATCTGCCCGGTGAGCGCCACGAGCGGCGCGTTGTCGAGGTTGGCGTCGCCGATGCCGGTCGCCAGGTTGGTGGCCCCGGGCCCGAGGGTCGCGAGGCAGACGCCGGGGTCGCCGGTGAGGCGCCCGTAGGCGTCGGCCATGAAAGCGGCGCCCTGCTCGTGGCGCGTGGGGACGAAGGTGATGCGCGCCGACCGGTCGAGGGCCTCGTTGAGGTCGAGGGTCTCCTCGCCGGGGATGCCGAAGACGTACTCGACACCCTCGCTCTCGAGGCACTCGACGAAGAGCTCGGCGGCGAGACGAGGCGCGTCCTCAGCGGTCACGCGGGGAAAGACGGGTTTTGGCCTGCGTCCCATTGCTGCCGGGAGTCTAGCAGAGCGTGGCGGGCGGGACTCCCCGCCAGATGGAGTATGGCAGGGTCCCCGTCAGGCCGGGTCGGCAGGGCGGGCGGCGCGCGGCCGTCTTTTGGCCGGCCGCGCCGCCCGCGCCTCGCTGTCACTGGCGAAGGCGTCGAGATCGAGGTACGTGGGCCAGGGGAGCGCCGGCAGGAAGCCGGCCGCCAGGCCGATCATGCCGGCGTTGTCGGTGCACAGGCTGAGCGGCGGCAGCGCAAGCTGCAGGCCCTCAGCCTCACAGCGCTCGGTGAGCGCCCGGCGCAAGCCGGAGTTGGCGGCCACGCCGCCGGCGATGGCGACGCTGCGCAGGCCCTCGCCGGCGGCGCAGGCCAGCGTCTTCTCCACCAGCTGGCTGACGATCGCGGCCTGGTACGAGGCGGCGATGTCGGCGCGATGCGCCTCCACCTCCGCCTCGTCGCGGCCGCGCAGGTCGTAGAGCAGGGCCGTCTTGAGGCCGCTGAAGCTGAAGTCGCGGCCGCGGGGCATGGCCTGCGGGAAACGCACGAAGCGCGCGTCGCCGGCGGCGGCGGCCAAACGATCCAGCTCTCTGCCGCCGGGGTAGCCCAGCCCGAGCAGGCGCGCGCCCTTGTCGAAGGCCTCGCCGGCGGCGTCGTCCATGGTCCGCGCCGCCACGCGGTAGGCGACGCCCTCTTCGACCACGGCCAGCAGCGTGTGCCCGCCGCTGGCCACGAGGCAGACGAACGGAGCCTCCACGCCGAGGGCGTAGTTGGCGGCGATGTGCCCCTGGATGTGGTTCACCGGGATCAGCGGCAGGCGGCGGCGGTAGGCGATGGCTTTGGCCGCCGCCAGCCCCACGAGCAGCGCGCCGATGAGGCCCGGGCCTTGCGTCGTGGCCACGGCGACGAGGTCGTCCCAGCCCACGCCGGCGGCGCTCATCGCCTCAGCCACGACCTCGTTCACGAGCTCGGTGTGGCGGCGCGACGCCACCTCCGGCACGACGCCGCCGAAAAGCGCGTGCAGCTCGTTCTGCGACGAGACGACGGACGAGAGGACCTCGCGGCCCCGCACGAGCGCCGCGCTGGTGTCGTCGCACGAGGTTTCGAGGCACAGCACAGGCCCGGCGGGCGGGGCGGCCGCGTCCGAGGGGCCGGACGAAGGGTCAGACGAGGAGCCGGTCACGCGCTTTCCCCTTCCCAGTCCTTCCACATGATGACGGCGTCCTCGCGATCGTCGCTGTAGTAGCCCGGGCGCACGCCGGTGGCGACGAACCCGAAGCTCCGGTACATCTGAATGCCCGGAGTGTTGGAGACGCGCACCTCGAGCGTATGCCCGCGGTGCTCGCGAAGCTCGGTGATGGCGAAATAGGCATCCAGCAGCTCGGCGGCGATGTGCCGGCGGCGGTACGGCTCGTCCACGGCGATGTTCATGAGGTGCCAGACGTCCACGAACATGTCGGCGACCACGTAGCCGACGATCCGCCTGCCGACCTCGCAGACGAGGTCGATGCCCGTCTCGCGGGCCATCTGGCTGGTGAAGATGGCCGGCGACCACGGCATGGTGAACGTGCGACGCTCGATCGCCGCCACCGCCTCGAGGTCGGTGAACTGCATGGGCCGCACGAGACGCTCGCCGCCGCGCTCGTCGGGCACGGCTTGGAGCGTCACGGCGCGTCGCCTGAGGCAGCAGGACGGGCCGCGCCGCCGCCCGCCCAGCGCGCCGCGTCGGGAGCCCGACCGTAGAGCGGCAGCACCGCGTCCGCGCCGCAGACGAGGCCGGGCGCCGCCTGAGCGACGGCCCGGCCGACCATCGCGGCCGTGGGCGCGGGGACGCCGTCCGCGACGCGCGCCGTGGCCGGAAGCAGGTCGCGGTACAGCATGGCGCCGTCGCCGCCCACGAGAACGTCGCCCAAGCGCAGGAGCCACGCCGCGAGCTCGCCGGCCGGCACGACCGTGACCTGCTCGACGAGGCGCACGCGGCCGTAGGCCTCGGCGGCGTAGACGGCCGCGAAGACTTCACGGCGCTTGCCGTCGATGAGCGGTACGAGCGGGTGCTGGGCGGCGGACTCCGGCAGGCGCGCGAGCGCGAGCGCGAGCGCGAGCGCCGTGGGGACGCCCGCGAGGCGGACGCGGCCGTCCGCCTGCGCCAGGGCGCGCGCCGTGGCCACGCCGATGCGCAGGCCGGTGAAGGCGCCGGGGCCGAGGCCGACGGCGACAGTACTGATTTCCGACCAGCTCGCCGCGGCCGTCTCGAGCACCTCGTGCACGCCCGCCAGCAGACGCTGCGTATGGGCAGGGCCCTCGAGGGCGACGGTCTCGGCGACGACGGAGCCGTCGGCGGCGCAGAGCGCCGCCGAACACGCCGTCGTCGCCGTCTCGAGCGCGAGGATCACGAGACGCCCCGCATCACGGCGGTCGCGAGCTCGTCCGCGGCGGGCTCGCCCACCTGGATCCCCTCGGCGGCGGCGCCTTCGGCGGCCGCCTGCTCGAACGCCGCGGAGGCGTGCAGCCGCGCCCCGCGACTGCGAGGCGTCCGGTGCAGAAGCTCAAGGCGCACGTCCGCCGCCGGAAGAGCTTCGCCGCCGGCGGCCGGCCACTCGACGAACGTCACGGCGTGTGCGCCGAGATAGTCGTCCCACGCGAAGAGCTCCACGTCGGCGCCGCGGCTCAGACGATACAGGTCGAGGTGGTGCAGTGCCTCCCCCTGCCGGCCGCGGTAGCTCTGCGCCAGGGTGAACGACGGGCTCGTGACAGCGCCGCGGACGCCGCGGGCGCGCATGATCGCGCGCACCAGCGTCGTCTTGCCGGCGCCGAGGTCGCCCTCGATGGTCACCAGGGCCGGGGGTTGCAACAGTCGCGCCAGCACGCGCGCGAAGCGTCGCGTCTGCGCCGGCGAGGCGAGGGTGAGGGCGACCATCTAGAAGAGGCCGAGCTGCTCCGGCTTGGCCGGCGGCGCGTCAGGCGCGGCCGGAGGAGCGGCGGGCGGCGCGGCCCGCGGCGGTTCAGCCGCTTCCGGAGGCGCGGCGGGCGGCGCGTCGGGCCGGTCGGCTGTCGCGGCCGCCGGCACGCCGTCCGCCGCCGGCGCGGCCGCCCCCGCCTGTGGCGCCGCGTGCGCGAGCAGCTCGGGGAGCCGCTGGAAATCCTCTTTGAGCGTCGTGAGCATCGCCGGCGTATACAGCGCCGCGGCGGGGTGGAGGATCGGGTACAGATACAGGCTGTGCCCGGCGATCACGGTGGCCTGCGGGCGGCCGTGCACGCGCGTGATGCCCGTGGGGTCACCGGTGAGCAGCTTGGTGGCGTGGTTGCCCAGGGTGCAGATCACCTTGGGCTTGATGAGCGCGATCTGCCGCCACAGGTACGGCTGACAGGCGGCGATCTCCTCCGGGCTCGGGTCGCGGTTGTTGGGCGGCCGGCTCTTGAGCACGTTGGCGATGAACACCTGCTCGCGGGTGAGCCTGATGGCGGCGAGCAGTTGCTCGAGCAGCTTGCCGGCCTGCCCTACGAAGGGCCGGCCCTGCTGATCCTCGTGGTAGCCCGGCGCTTCGCCGACGAACATCAGGTCGCTGGAAGGGTCGCCCTCGCCCGGCACGGCCCTTGTGCGGGTGGCGTGCAGCTCGCAGAGGGTGCATGCCTCGACCTCCGCGCGGAGGGCGGCAAGCGCGGCGAGGTGGTCGTCAGTGGCAGGTGCCACAGGAGGAGCCGGCGCAGGAGGAGCAGCTCTTGCTCGCGCCCCCGCCGCCGAGATCGGACGACGACGAGTGCACGGCGAACATCGACAGCAAGCGGCGCACATCGCCCGTGTGGCACTCGGGGCACGCGGGCCTGACGCCGTTGCGGATGAGCTCCTCGAAGGTGGTTCCGCACTGGTTGCAGCAGAATTCGTAGATCGGCATGGCCGTAGTGTACACGACGGCCAGCGCAGGGACGATTGACCGCGCGCCCGCGAGGGGCTACTCTCGGTAAGGCTTCGCTCCCAGCCTTGCGCCGGAGACGAAGACACCGCCTGTGCTCGCGCAGGCCTGCGGCAGGCGCGGTACCGCCCCCTCGGGCGGACTGCAGCCGGAGAGGTCGAAGGCTTGGACATCGACGCGTATCGCTTCTGCGTGATCGGCTTGGGACGCCTGGGGTCGACGCTTCTCGCCGGCCTTCTGGAGGCCGGGCTCACCGTCGCCGCCGTGGGCGTCCACGCCGACGACGACGCAGACCTCGGCATGACCCCCAGGCGCGTGCGGGTCGCCGACGCCGCCCTTGAGGCCGACGCCTGGTGGCTCACGGTCCCCGACGACGAGATCCACACGGTCGCCGCGCGGCTGGCCGCGTCGCTGCCGGCGACGCGTCGTGGCGGCCGCGAACCCCTCGCCGTCCACTCCAGCGGCCTCGGCTCGATCCACTTGCTGAGGCCCCTCTTCGAACAAGGCGTTCGCGTCCTCTGCCTGCACCCTCTGCAAACGTTCACCGGCGAGCCGCGCGCCGAGCTGCTGCGCGACGTGCCGTGCGCCGTGACGGCGCACGAGGAGCGCGACCTGCGGCTCGGCGAGGAGCTCGCCCGCCGCCTTGGCATGCGCCCCTTCCGCCTCGCCGACGACAAGAAGACGCTGTATCACCTCTCGGCGGTCGTCGGCTGCAATCTGCTGGTCACCCTCGAATCCGAGGCCAAGCGCCTCATGGACGAAGCCACCGGCGGCAAGGAAGGCCTCGACCACCTCGCGCCGCTCCTGAGCACAACGATGAACAACCTGCTGAGCAGCGGCGACCCGGCGCACGCGCTCACCGGCCCGGTGGCGCGCGGCGACGTGGGCACCGTGCGCGCCCACCTGCGCCTGCTGGACCGCGAGTCGCCGCGCCTGGCGCGCACCTACCGCGCGCTCTCGCTCGAGGCGCTCACCCTGGCGGCGCCGCGCCTCGACGACGAGCAGGTCCGCGCCCTCAAGCGGCTGCTCGACGAAGGCGCGGCCCGGCCCGCCGCCGCGCCCGCCGGCCGCGGCGCCGGCGGAGGCGCCGCGTGATCGTCGCGCGCACCGTCGCCGAGACGCGGGCCGCGCTGCGCAGCCTGCCGCGGCCGCTGGGCTTCACGCCCACGATGGGCGCCCTTCACGAGGGCCACCTCAGCCTCGTGGACGCCGCCAAGGCACGCTGCGCCTCCGTCGCCGGCTCCAGCTTCGTGAACCCCACACAGTTCGGACAGGGCGAGGACTTTGACGCATACCCGCGCGACGAGGCCCGCGACCTCTCGCTGTTCGAGGATCGCGGGGTCGACCTGGTCTTCGTCCCGGCGGCCGCCGAGATGTACCCGGGCGGCTTCGCCACCGGCGTGCACGTGAGCGGGCCGCTCACGGAGGCATACGAGGGCGCCTCGCGCCCCGGCCACTTCGACGGTATGGCGCTCGTGGTCGTCAAGCTCCTCGGCATCGTGCAGCCGGACGCGCTGTTCCTCGGCGAGAAAGACGCCCAGCAGCTCGCCGTGGTCCGCCGCTTCACGCGCGACCTCGACCTGCCTGTGGAGGTCGTCGGCGCGCCCACCGTGCGCGAGCCCGACGGCCTGGCCATGAGCTCGCGCAACGCTTACCTCACGGCGGAGCAGCGCGCCTTCGCGCCCGATCTCTATCGGGCGCTGCTCGCCGGGCGGGCCGCCGCGGGCGCGCCCGGCGCAAGGCCCAAGGACGTCGTCGTCGCGGCCACCACCGCGTTGCTGATGCCGGCCCTGCCGATGGGCGACGCGGAGCGCATGGCCGCCCTGCGCGGCGAGGCTCCGCCGGCCGCCCCGCGCTTCGATCTGGACTACCTCGCGATCGTCGATGCCGATACGTTTCAGCCGCACACCACTTTCGGGCCGCGCTCCCTGCTCATCGCCGCGGCCCGTCTCGGCGCCATCCGTCTCATCGACAATGTCACCTTGTCTCCCAGCGCGTACCCCGCCACGGACGCGACAGCCTGAAAGGAAGGACCCCATGGCAACGGTCATCGTCAACGGTCAGAAGAAGGCCCACGTGCGTGAGGGCCTCGCCGGCGTCATCACCGGCTCTATCGGATTCGCCAGCCGCGGCGACACCGACATCGTCAAGATCACCGGGGAGGTCGCCGAGGCAGTCAAGCAGACCGGCCTCAGCGACGGCACGGTGACGGTGTTCGTGCCCGGCGCCACAGGCGCCCTCACGACCCTCGAGTTCGAGCCCGGCGTCGTGGAAGACGTGCAGAAGGCGCTCGACGTGCTCGCCCCCGCCGACAGGTTCTATCAGCACAACGTCAACCTCGGCGACGGCAACGGCCACTCGCACGTGCGCGCCGGCCTCGTGGGACCGTCGCTGACCATCCCCTTCGTCGATGGCCGGCTCACCCTGGGCCGCTACCAGAACATCGTCTTCTGCGACTTCGACGCGCGCCCCCGCGAGCGCAGCCTCGTGGTGCAGGTGATGGGCGTATGAGCGCCGCCGACGCTTCGCCGGGCGGCCCGGTCGGCGATCCGTCGAAAGCGCGCCCGCTCGTCCAGGTGGCGCTCGACTTCGTCGACCTGCCGCGCGCCCTCGAGGTGGCCCGTGAGGCCGTCGCCGGCGGCGCCGACTGGATCGAGGCGGGCACGCCGCTCATCAAGGCCGAGGGCCTGGCCGCCGTGCGCGCCCTCAAGGCCGAGTTTCCCGAGCACACGATCGTCGCCGACATGAAGACCATGGACGCCGGCCGCACGGAGGTCGAGTACGCGGCCAAGGCCGGCGCCGACGTGGTCGGCGTGCTCGGCGCCGCCTCCGACAGTACCATCAAGGAGTGCGCCGAGGCGGCGCGCAACTACGGCTGCAAGCTCATCGTCGACATGATCGAGGTCGCCGATCCCGTGGCGCGCGCGTTGCGCGCGCAGCAGCTCGGCGCCGACTACATCGGCATCCACACGGCCATCGACCAGCAGATGCGCGGCGAGAACCCCTTCGAGACGCTGCGCGCCGTCGCCGAAGCCGTCGTGATCCCCGTGTCGGTGGCTGGCGGCGTCAACAGCGAGACGGCCGCCGCCGCGGTCGCTGCCGGCGCCGCCATCGTCGTCGTGGGCGGCGCGATCATCAAGTCGGCCGACGCGACCGCGGCCACCGCCGAGATCCGCCGCGCCATCGACGAGCGCGTCTGCATCGAGACGACGCTGTACAAGCGTGCCGGCGAGGCCGACATCCGTTCCATCCTCGAGCAGGTCTCGACGGCCAACGTGAGCGACGCCTGGCACCGCCAGCCGAGCCTGCCGGGCATCCGGGCTTTGCTGCCGGGCGCGCACATGTGCGGCCCGGCGGTCACCGTGCGCACCTACGCGGGCGACTGGGCCAAGCCGGTGGAGGCGATCGACCTCTGCAAGCCCGGCGACGTGCTGGTCATCGACGCCTGCGACGCCGCCCCCGCCATGTGGGGCGAGCTGGCCACGCACAGCGCCATGGTCAAGGGCATCGCCGGACTCGTCGTGTGGGGCGCGATCCGCGATACCCCCGAGATCGCGCGCCTCGGCTTTCCCGCTTTCAGCAGCAAGGTGTGCGCCAACGCCGGCGAGCCCAAGGGCTTCGGCGAGATCGGTGTGCCCATCGTGATCGCCGGCCAGACGGTGAAGCCCGGCGACTGGATCGTCGGCGACGACGACGGCGTCATGGTGCTCCCCAAGGAGCAGGCCGTGGAGCTCGCCAACCGCGCCATGGACGTGCTCGAGAAGGAGAACCGCCTGCGCGGCGAGATCGACGCCGGCAAGACGCTCGCCGAGGTCGCCTACCTGCAGAAGTGGGAGAAGGCGCGGTAGGCGCAGGCTGCGCGCAGCGCTCAGCGCGCTTTCGCTCTCACCGCAGCCGGCGGCTGTTGCCCATCTCGATGACGTGGGGGCCCTTGGTGATCAGGCAGTCGCCGTAGCGCACGATGGGCAGCTGCGACAGCGCCTCGATGACGCCGTAGCAGAGGAAGCAGCTCTGCGGCGTCACCGGGCGTCAGGTCAGGCTGCCCTTGCAGGCCCACGCCTCCTTGAAGTCGTCGCGGTGCACGGCGCCGACCACGTGGGCGGTCACAGGCTCGTCGTCGTAGTTCGGGCCGGGCACGACCTTGTAGGTCATGTGCAGCGCCCCGCTGTCGAAGTCGGAGACCGAGCTCGCGCTGAGCGCCCGGCACTCCTCGTCGCCAAGGCGCCGCAGATCGTACAGCTCGGCCTCGAGGAAGCACGTGCCGTTCTCGGAGACGCGCCAGCCCCAGCGGTCCTCCCCCATCCAGGGGTCGTCGATCTCGACGACCAGCTTGGGGTACCCGAGGAGCTCGCGGCCCATCACGACCGGCGGGAACTTGTTCTCCCAGATGACCAGCGACAGGTCGCCGTCAAACCTGTCCACCTCGCCCTCATACCTGGCCGCGACGCTGACGCTCACGAGGTTGTAGCCCGTGCCGCCCATCTCCTTGATGCCGCGGCACGTGCAGTAGGTCACCATGACGAGGGGGTCGTCGGGGACGACGATGCCCGGCGGCATGTACGGCTCGACGGCGGCCTTCTCCGTCACGAACGTGATCGTGAAGCTCGTGTTCTCCTTGTAGTGGATGGTCCGCTGGTCGCCCCAGATGGGGTTGGCGGGGAAGAGCGTCGGCATCGTCAGGCTTCTCGGTCCTGGCGTCTTCATGGTCTGTCCTCCTCGTCGAAAGGCGTCACATCGCCTCTTGCTGTTCGATCATCAGCGCCCAGCTCTCGCCGCACGTCTTGCCGCCGTCGACCACCAGGTTGGCGCCCGTGACGAACGAGGAGTCGTCGCCGGCCAGCCAGAGGGCGGCTTTGGCGATGTCGTCGGGAAGCCCGGCGCGCGGAATGGGCTGGTAGTGGGAGAGGCCCTCCTCCGCTCGATTCATGGCCGCGGCAGCCTCCGCCTCGGACAGCCCTCGATCGCGCGTGAAGATGGGCGTGAGGATCGCGCCCGGGCACAGCGAGCTCACCCGCACCCCGCTCCCGCCGAGCTCGTTGGGGACGCAGCGCGTGAGGTGGTTCACGGCGGCCTTCACGGCGCAGTAGAGGTGCGGCGTGTTCTCTGCCATCAGGCTGCCGATGCTCGAGGTGGTGATGATACTGCCGGACCTCTGCCGCTTCATCACCGGCGCCGAGTGCTTCATCCCGAGAAAGGCGCCCTTGAGGTTGACCGACGTCAGACGCTCGTACTCCTCCACCGTGACCTCTTCGATGGGCCGCAGGTCGCCCGAGACGCCGGCGTTGTTGAACATGCAGTCGAGGCGGCCGAAAGCCGCGACGGCGCGGTCCACGGCCGCCTTGACATCCGCCTCCGCGGTCACGTCGGTCGGCTGGAACAGGGCGGCGCTCCCGAGCTCGCGCGCGAGGCGCTCGCCGGCTGCGGCGTCGCGGTCGGCGATGACGACCTTGCACCCTTCCTCGACAAAGAGCCGCACCGACGCCGCGCCGATGCCGCTGGCCCCGCCGGTGATGACCGCCACCCTGCCTTCGAGCTTCCCCATGACGATGTCTCCTCTCGCTGTGGTCTGACCGATCTGCTTGCCTGGGCCCTGCCCGGCGGACCTGTGACCGGGATCGCCCCATTCCTCGGCAGCGGCGCCGCGAAACTGGAGTCCCTGCCCAAAGACGAGCGCGGTAGTCGCCGCTTCGTGACGCCGCGAGACTCCGAGCACTGTCGCTCCCCTGCGGAAGTGGGAGAAAGCGCTCCAACGCGGGTACCTTACTCATCAGTCACCCACGCGGCTACGCGACCCGCGGGCGGGTAAGATGGGTGAGGAAGAGTCGTATTCCCGTCAGACGAGACGAGGCGGTGGCGTCAACGTTGACGTTCGAGCTCTGCGGACGCGGCCCGCGGGCGGCGCATGGTCGAGAACGGCCGAATCCGTTGACGGTACTTCCAAAGATACCGCTGGAAGTACATCCAACGGGATCGCCAACGGGAGACGGTCGCACAGAGACTATGCCGGGGGCGGCGACCACGGCCTTCCGCGGCTGACGGAAGACCATGCCGCGCCTGCCGGAGCCGCGCCGGTCGAAGCGCAAGACGACGCCCGCGGGCAAGCGACCGGCCGGTAGGAATGAGCGTGGGAAGGCAGTCTTCCCATCAGGCGACCGGCGAGGAGGAGCGTGGTGAGCGAGGAGTTCCGCGACAACGAGAGGACCCGAGAGGCCGGCGAGAAGTCGGAGCGGCTCCTGGAAGACACGTACCTCAGCGGCGCCGTGGGGATGGGCGCCGCCGGGCCGAGGCTTTCGGCCTCCGCCCTTCACGGCGCCAAAGACGACGGCGCCGGCGCCCAGGTGCACGAGGACCACTCCTGGAAGAGCCACGCCATGGAGGAGGGCGACGCCGGCGACGGGCCCGCCGCCTCCGGCGGCGGCGGCTTGCGAGCCACGCTGCGCCGCTGGTTCGGGCGCTGACGCGCCTGTGCCGGCGGCGAGCAGCGCGCCACCGTGCGCAGCTTCGTCAGGCGCTGACGCGCCCGTGCCTGCGGCGCGCCCGAAACCGCCACCGCCCGGCTGGGCGAGCAGTCCAGCCGGGCGGCAAGGGGACATCGGGCGCCGGAGCGTCCGCGTCGTAGTACATTCGTCTATGCCGATCATCGGGGTCGCGCTTCCCGACGCACATGGGCATGCGGAGCAGACTGCGAGGGTACACGGCCTCAGTCGTCGCCGGGGGCGGACTTCGGGCGCGGCGGCAGGCCGAAGGCGCGCACCGCGCTGTTCCGCCCCGCGGCGGAGGCGACGCCGGCGCGGCGCGGCCGGCGGCCGAAGCGCACCAGATGCCCGGTGCAGCGGCAGTCGCCGGCGCCGAAGCGCGGCGGGCGGCGGACGGCGCCGGGCAGCGCCGCCAGAGCGCCGGCGAGCGCGCACTCACCCTCGGCGCCGTCCACGAGCCAGGCGCGGCGCGCCGGAAAGGCCGCGAACAGGTAGTCGGCATGCCAGCGCAGCGGCTTGAAGGGCGCGAGATGGCGCGCGACGCGCGCCCGGCGCGCCCGCGCGGCGCTGCCCACGTAGCCGTACCAGCCGCGCTCGAACACGATCGGGCCGAGCGCACCGACCGGAACCGTCGCGCGCCGCGGTACGTAGGTCAGAACAACGTACAGACGCGGTGCGCCGACGTTCAAGGACGGCGCCTCAGCCGCGCGGCGGGGCGCCGTCAGGCGGCTTGCCGCCGCGCGGCGGCACGGTGCTGCCGCGCAACCGCCGCGAGCCGCGCGACATGCCGCCGCGCCGCGGCTGACAACTCGGGCAGTAGTGCGTGCCGCGGCCGCCCACCTCGAGCCGCCTCACCGTCGCGCCGCAGACGCGGCACGGCTCGCCGGTGCGCTGGTAGACGCTGAGGATCTCCTGGAAGCTGCCGCGGCGGCCGGCCGGGTCGATGAAGCTCTCGATCGACGAGCCCTCGTGATCGATGCCGGCCTGCAGGGTCTCGAGCAGGGCCGCGTGCAAGCGCCGCGCCTCACGCGGCCCGACGCTGCCGGCCGCGCGCAGCGGGTGCAGCCGCGCGCGGAACAGCGCCTCGTCGGCGTAGATGTTGCCCACCCCGGCGATGCGTCGCTGGTCGAGGAGGAACGACTTGAGCGGCGCGCCGCGGCCTTCGAGCGCCCGGCGGAGGTAGGCGACGCTGAAGGCGTCGCCGAACGGCTCCGGGCCCATGCGCACGAAGAACTCGTCCTCGGCCGCCGGGTCGAAGGCCCAGAGGCGGCCGAAGCGCCGCACGTCCTGAAACGCCAGGTCCGTCTGCGGATCGAGCCGCCAGACGAAGCGCGGCGGCCGGTCCGCCGGCCCCGGGCGAAACAGCAGCTGGCCGGTCATGCGCAGGTGGATCACGGCCGTCGTGGGGCCGGCTCCCAGCCCCGGTGCGCCGGCTCGCGCGCCCTCGATCGCGCTCAGGTCGATGACAAGGTACTTGCCGCGACGCCGCAGGCCGACGACGCGACGGCCGGCGAGCAGAAGGCGCAGCTCCGCCTCGCTCTGCGCGCTCACCAGCGCGTCGTTGATGACGACGTCGCGCACCACGAGTCCCAGCAGGCACGTGAGAAGCCGCCGACGGACGGTCTCGACCTCGGGCAGCTCGGGCATCAGTCGTCCTCCGGGGGGCGAGGCGCCGCACCGACGCCATCCTCCCGCTCCCCCCACCAATCCGTCAGGAAGGCACGGGCTTCCTCGGCCGTCGTGATCTCGCCGGCCTCGACCTCCTCGTCGAGGGCGTCAAGCGCCTGCCCCACCGCGACGCCGGGCTCAAGCCCAAGCAGCTCCATCACCTCGTAGCCGCTGAGCACCTGGGGCACGGGCGCCTTGCCGACCGCCGTCCACACCGAGCGCGCCACGCGATAGTGCCGCGCCATGGAGGTGAGCGATGTCTTCTCGCCACGCGTCGCGAGCCGGTCGCACAGCGAGACCACGACGGACTCGAACACCCAGGGGCTCACGTCGCGGCGGTACCGCGCCAGGGCACGCCGCGTGAGCGGCTGCTCGCGCACGAGGAAGCCCAGCCGCAGATGCCGGCGGATGAGCGTGCCGAGATAGGCGGCAAAGCGGTTGCTCATCCGCAGACGGGCCGCGATGGCGGTCGCCATCTCGCGACCTATCTCGTCGTGGCGCCAGAAGAGCACCCAGCCCTTGTCGTCGACCTCGCGCGCCGCCGGCTTGCCGATGTCGTGCAGCAGGACCGCCCACGACACCGGCACGAGCGGCGTCACCCCAGGCAGGCCGGCGTCGGAGGGCGGCGTCAGGTGCCCCACGCCTCCGAGCTGCTCGACCACGCCGCGCACGTAGGTAAGGGCCTCCAGGGTGTGCTCGAACACGTCGAGGTGGTGGTATGGGTTCTGCTCCACCCCACGCAGCCCATCGAGCTCGGGCAGGACCACCGCCAGCGCCCCCCATACGGCGAGGTCGCGGAAGGCCGCGGCCGCGTCGCCGGTGGCCAGCACCGCCGAGAGCTCGTCGCGGAGGCGCTCGCCGCTGACGGCCGCGAGGCCGGCGGCGGCGCGCAGCGCCGCCGCCGTCGCGGCCGCGTCCGGCAAGAGCTCGAACCCGCGAGCGAGACGGGCGAGACGCACGACCCGCAGCGGGTCGTCGTCGAGCGCCGAGGGCGAGCACAGACGCAGGCGGCGCGCGGCGAGGTCGTCGAGGCCGCTCAGCGGATCGACGAGCTCGCCGCCGTCGAGCGGCCGGGCCATGGCATCGACCGTGAAGTCGCGGGCGCCCAGATCGGCCTCCAGCCGGGCGCTTCGCGTGGCCGGGTCGGGCGGCCCGGCCACGGGTGCGGCCGCCCGGTCGCGCAGCAGAGCGACATCGACGTGCGTTTCGCCGAGCACGAGCCGCCAGGCGCCGAAGGCGTCCGACGAGGCGAACACGGCGCCGCCGAGCCGGTCCGCCAGGCTCCTCGAGAACGGCTCGGCGGCGCCGTCCACGACGATGTCGATGTCGCGGACCGGCCGGCGCAGCAGCTCGTCGCGCAGGCAGCCGCCGACGAGCCAGCCGGCTTCGCCGGGGCCCAAGGCGGAGCGGGCCGCCGCCGTGACCTCGTCGGGCGACGGCGGGGGCGCACTCCCAGACGGACGGCCGCTCACGGGCGCGTCAGGCCACGGGGCCGGCGCCGCGGTAGCGGCGCACCACCCGCGGCCCCACGTCGCAGGCGACCTCGTAGTTGATGGTCTGCAGGAGCCGCGCCACCTCCTCGCAGAGGATGCGCGGCGCGTCCAGAGCGTCGTGGCGGGCGCCGGCCGCTCCCGTCCACACCTCGCCGGCGCGACCCCCGACGCCGTCTCCCGCCGCGCCGAAGAAGACCACCTCATCGCCGGGCCTGCCCCAGTCGTCGGGCAGCCGCACCGTGAGCTGGTCCATGCTGATGGTACCGCTGATGCGACACCGCCGCCCGGCGATCAGCACATCGCCGCGGTTGGTGAGCAGCCTGCTCACGCCGTCGGCGTAGCCGATGGGCACGATACCGATGCGCGCCGGCGCGTCGGCGATGAAGCGCCGCCCGTAGCCCACCGAGTCGCCGGGCGCGACCACGCGCACGCCGGCGACGTAGGAGCAGAGCTTCATCGCCGGCCGCAGGTCGTCCTTGAACGGATCGTCGTTGCTCGGCGCCAGGCCGTACATGGCGATGCCGGTGCGGATCATGCCGAAGTGGGTGCGCGGCCCGCGCAGCGTCGCCGCGCTGTTCGCCGTGTGGCAAAGCAGGCCGGGGTAGAGGGCCGCGAGCTCCCCGGCCAGCGCGGTGAAGCGGCCGAGCTGATACTCGAAGAAGGTGGTGTCGGCCTCGTCGGCGGTAGCGAAGTGGCTCATCAGACCGACCAGCCGGCCATCCTGGGCAGCCGCGGCGCAGAGCACCCGGGCCTCCGCCTCGGTGACACCCAGACGGCCCATGCCGGAGTCGAACTTCACGTGAAGGCGGGCGCCGAGCCGGCGTGCCGCGGCGAGAAACGGCGCCGACCACACGACGACGTCGGCGCCGGCCGCCACGGCGGCCTCCAGCTCCGCGCCGGTCATGGGCCCGAAGATGAGGATCGGCGCCGTGAGCCCTGCCGCGCGCAGCTCTTCCGCCTCGGCCACGGCGGCGACGCCCAGCCAGATGGCGCCGGCCTCGAGCGCCGCGCGCGCCGCGGGGACCGCGCCATGCCCGTACCCGTTGGCCTTGACGACGGCGCAGAGCACGGCGCCACCGGGCAGGTCGCGCCCCAACCGGCGTACGTTGTGGCGAATGGCCTCGAGGTCGATCTCGGCCAGCGCCCGCTGGCGGCCGGCCAGCATCTACAGATCCAGGAGCTTCATGATGTCGTGGCGCGTGATGAGACCGACCACGGCGTCGTTGTCGTCGACCACCGGCACGCGGTCGAAATGGTGACGCGACATGATCGTCCCGGCCTTGCGCGCCGGGTCGTCCGGGCCGACGGTCTTGACCTTGTCGCGGTGGGTCATCAGCTGCCCCACGTTGGCGGCGGCCGCCTTCTCCAGTTGCTCCTTGAACTTCTTCTGGCTGCCCAGATAGATGATGCTGTCGAAGAGCTCGAAGTAGTGCGGGTACTGGACGTCGGCGTCGAGGGCCATGAGGTCGCCCTCGGTGACGATGCCGGCCAGCTTGCCGTCCTTGACCACGGGCACGCCGCCGACGCGCTTCTCGCGGAACAGGGCGGCGAGGTCCTTGACGGAGAGCTCGGGGTCGACGGTGATCACCGGTGTGGTCATGATGTCGCGGGCGAGGGCCTCGCCCTCGTCGGGCTGCTTAGTGGTGCTCATGCGCTTCCTCCTGTGGGCCGGCCTTGAGCCGCTCGACGGCGGCCGGCAGGAACTGGATGACGTCGCCGGCGACCATGCCCTCGGCGCCCACGGCGTTCTCGGCGGCGAGGTCGGCGGCCAGGCCGTGCAGATAGGCGCCCAGGCAGGCCGCCTCCGTGGCGCCGAGGCCTTTGGCGAGCTGGGCGACGATGACGCCGCTCAGCACGTCGCCGGTGCCGGGCGTGGCGAGGCCGGGGTTGCCGGTCGGGACGACGTAGGCACGTCCCGACGGATCGGCGACGATGGTCGCCTCGCCCTTGAGGAGCACGGTCGCGCCGCTGCGCCGCGCGGCGGAACGGACACTCTCCAGGCGCTGGGCCGCCACCTCGTCGGCCGGACGGCCGAGCAGGCGGCCCAGCTCGCCCTCGTGAGGCGTGAGCACCGTCGGCATCTTGCGGTCGGCAAGGAGCTCCGGCCGGTCGCCAAGCGCGTAGAGCCCGTCGGCGTCGAGGAGCAGCGGCCGGTCGAGGCCGAGCAGCTCGCGTACCAGCAGATGCGCTCCGTCGGCGCGGCCCAGGCCCGGCCCCACGGCCACGGCCTTGAGCCCGGCGGCCTGCTCGAACAGCGCGCTGCGCGCCGCCGCCGTGAACTGCCCGTCGGCGCCCGGAACCTCGACGGTGATGACCTCGAGGAAGGGCTGCCCGCCGCCCGCCCCCTGCGGCAGGGCGGCGTGCACCAGCCCGGCCCCCGCGCGCAGCGCCGCCATGGCCGTCATGTGGGCGGCGCCGGTCATGCCTCTGGAGCCGCCGACCACGAGCACGGCGCCGACCGAACGCTTGTGGTCGAGCGCGCCTTTGAGCACCAGCAGAGGCTGCAGGCCGGCTTCCGTGAGCAGCCAGACGTCGGCGTCGTGGTCGCACAGCGGCGGGATGCCGATCGGCGCGACCACGACCTCGCCGCTGAACGTCCCGCCGGGCGTGACGAAGTGGCCGATCTTGGCGGCGTGCAGCGCCACCGTGAGATCGGCGAAGACGGCCGGCCCATGGATGGCGCCGGTGCTCGCCCCCACCCCGCTGGCGATGTCGATGCTGACCACCGCCCCGGGGGCCTCGTTGATGAGCTCGATAGCCGCCGCGGCGGCGCCCTTCGCCTCCCCCGTGAACCCCGTGCCGAAGATCGCGTCGATGACCACGTCGGCCATCTCGACGATCATGACGGCGTCCTCGGCGGGAGCGCCCTCGGCGTCGAACGCCTCGCGGACGGCGACGCCGAGCTTGTCGAGGATGTCGAGATTCAGCTTCGCGTCGCCGGCGTACTCGCCGGCGGGGGCCAGCGCGAACACCGTGACCTCCACGCCGGCGTTGAAGAGCTCGCGGGCCACCACGAAGCCGTCGCCGCCGTTATTGCCCTTGCCGGCGAACACGACGGCCTCTTCCGGCTCGTACCGCTCGAGGATCTCGTCGGCCACCGCCAGCCCGGCGCGCTCCATCAGATGACCTCCGGGGATGCCGACGCCCTGGATGGCGGTGACGTCGATCTGCCGCATGACGTCCGCGGTGTACAGGCCGAGCAGCAGAGACTCATCCATCGGCGTCCTCCTTGAGGGCGGCGGCCACGGCGTATGCCATGCCACCCGTATGGCTCAGCGAAACCTCGACGCGCGTGACCCCCAGATGGGCGGCGATGCGCGCGACGTCACCGTGCAGCGCGATCAGGGGCTTGCCCCCGGAGAGTACCTCGATGTCGCGCCACACGAACCCGATGATACCGATTCCGAGCGCCTTACCCACAGCTTCCTTGGCGGCGAAGCGCGCCGCGTAGCGCGGAAAGGGGTCGGCGAAGTCGTCGCAGTAGGCGCGCTCCTGCTCGCTGAACAGACGCGCATAGGCCTTCGGCAGACGCTCCAGCAGGCGCCGGATGCGGGCCGCGGAGGCGGCGTCGATGCCGAGGCCGAAGAGCAGGCCGCCGGGCGGGATGGCGGGAAACCCGCCCGCCATGTCTCCCGGCGTCCTCACTCTACCGTCACGGTCTTGGCCAGATTGCGCGGCTGGTCCACGTTGAGGCCCTTGATCGCGGCGATGTGGTACGCCAGAAGTTGCAGGGGCACCACGGTGAGGATAGGCGCCAGGTGATGGTCGCACTTGGGTACCCAGAGCACGTCGCGCGACAGCTCGCCGATGACCTCGTTACCGTCGGTGGCCACGGCGATCACGTCGGCGCCGCGGGCGCGCACTTCCTCGATGTTGCTCACAAGCTTGGGGAACACGGGCCCGTCGTCGGCGACCACGACCACCGGCGACTCCTTGTCGAGCAAGGCGATGGGGCCGTGCTTCATCTCGCCGGCGGCGTAGGCCTCGGTGGGGATGTAGCAGATCTCCTTGAGCTTGAGGGCGCCCTCGAGGCAGACGGCGAAGCCCATGCCGCGACCCAGGTAGAGGAAGAAGCGCTCGTCGTGGTAGCGCTGCGCGATGCGTTCGACGGCGCTGTCGCGCTCGAGCAGCTGCTGCACGAGCTCGGGGACGGCGCGCAGCTCGTGGCCGAGCCGCTTGAGCTCGTCCTCGGCCCTCACGCCACGCGCCCAGGCGAGGCGCAGGGTGAGCAGGAGCAGAGCGGCGACCTGGGAGGTGTGCGTCTTGGTCGCCGCCACGCCGATCTCCAGGCCGGCGCGCGTGTACAGGACGTAGTCGGCCTCGCGCGTGGCCTGGCTGCCCATGACGTTGCAGAGCGCGAGGACGGGCGAGCCGGCCTCCCGGGCGAGCCGCATGGCGGCCAGCGTGTCGGCCGTCTCGCCCGACTGCGTGATGCCGATGACCAGCGTGTCCGGGTCGAACACGGGCTCGCGGTAGCGGAACTCGCTGGCCACGTCGATCTGCACCGGCACGCGCGCGAGCTGCTCGATAGCGTAGCTCACGATGAGGCCCGCGTGATACGAGGTGCCGCAGGCGACGATGAAGATGCGCCGCAGGCGGCGCAGCATCTCGTCGCCCATGCCGACCTCGCTGAGGTCGATGCTGCCGTCTTCGCGCAGCCGGCCGGCGAGCGTGTCGCGCAGCGCCGCCGGCTGCTCGTGGATCTCCTTGAGCATGAAGGTCTCGAAGCCGCCCTTTACGGCGGCGGCGTCGTCCCACGGCGCCACCGTCTGCTCGCGCACGAGCGGCGCGCCAGCGACGTCGCAGATCTCCGCGCCTGCGGCGCGGAGGGTGACGACGTCGCCGTCCTCCAGCACGATCACGGTGCTGGTGTGCGCCAGAAACGCGGGGATCGCCGAGGCGAAGAACATCTCGCCGTCGCCGACGCCGACGATCAGCGGCGCCTGGTCGCGGGTGCCCACGACGATGTCCGGTTCGTCCGCCGACACGGCGCAGAAGGCGTAGTGGCCGTCCAGCAGGCCGACGGTGTCGCGCACCGCGGCGGTCAGGCCGCTACCGATGCGCTCCTCGATTAGGTGCGCCACCACCTCGGCGTCGGTTTCGCTGCTGAGCGTGTGCCCGCGCTCCGTGAGCTGGGCGCGCAGCTCCTTGTAGTTCTCGATGATACCGTTGAGCACGATGGACACGCGCCCCGTGCAGTCGTCGTGCGGATGGGCGTTCTCCTCGCTGGGCCGGCCGTGCGTCGCCCAGCGCGTGTGGCCGAGACCGACGGTGGCCTGAGAGGTGACGGACCCGGCCGCCGCGAGCAGGGCGTCGAGGTTGCCCACGGCGCGCACCGTTTCGAGGCCTCCGTTCTCCACGAGGACGATGCCCGCCGAGTCGTAGCCGCGGTACTCCAGCCGTTTCAGGCCGTCGAGGATGATGGGCTTGCCCGGGCGTCGCCCGGCGTAGCCTACGATGCCGCACATGCGTGCTCCCTTCTGCGGGTACGGCGCAGGCGGGCAGGCCGCGGGCGGCGCCTTCGAGCCGCTTTGTCGCGCCGTCGCCGGCGGGTTTTGACGACTCGATACCGACCGTGCCGGGCCGGGAGGCATCCGCCGGGTCTTTCGATGAACCTCCGCCTCGTCACCCGCGCGGGGCAGCCCCTGCGGGGCTTCGCGCGCGGGCCAGGCGCTCAGGCTGCTCTTCGGGTGTCCGCGCCGCCGGTCTGCTGTAAGGCCGTAGTCTACCGCATCAGTTGCGCGGCGGCCCCGGCGCGCCTCCATGGCCAAGCGGAGCGATACGTGCCACACTGGCGAGAGCACGACGGCCGACCGCTGCGCGGAACACGGCGCCTCAAGTCCAGGCGTGGCGGAGAACGGGGGTGACCAGGTGACGCGTGAGGAAGTCTTGACGACGTTGGCCCAGAGCCGGCCGGACCTGGACCGATTCCATGTGGCGAGCCTGTCCATCTTCGGTTCCATGGCTCGCGATGAAGCGTCGGCCGACAGTGACGTCGATGTGCTGGTTGAGCTCGATCCGGACGCCGTGGTCGGCCTGTTCGAATTCGCGCGGCTGCAGCGGTACCTCACCCAGCTCCTCGGTCGACGCATCGACCTGGCGACGCCCGACGCGCTCCACAAGGCGCTTCGCGCGAGCATCCTCAGCGAGGCCATCCGCGCCGCGTAGGCATTGGCGCCTCCGCGTCACCGACATTCTGGAGTGCGTGGCTTCCAACGAGGAGCACACGCGGGATCTGGACTACGACACGAGCGAGCCGGCGGACGAGACGTGAGTCCTGGTCGTTTGCGCCGCGGCCGTAGCGTTCACTCTTCGCTAGCGGCCGCGAACTCCTCATCGTGATTCTGTGACAGATTGCCGACGCCGCTGTGGAAGCCACCTACGGCAGCGAGCGATCGTTCCCATCGCGCATCCAGGGATTCATCGGTTTCACGGGGCTCGTCGGACATCGATATCACTCTCCCGAGGATCCTTCGGGGTGCGACGTCTTGGACTTCTCGGCTTTCGGCGCCTTCTTGAAGGCGCCCTACATGCCCTCGACGTTCGGGTAGTCGATGCGTGCGCTGGCGACGAGCTGGGCACGGTGAGGAGCTCGATATCGACGGTGACGGGCCGGAAGGCGTCCGCGCCGCCGGTCTGCTTTGTGCCGGCTATTCTACCGCACCGGCGGATGGGCCGACCGGCGAGAACCCCTGCTCCGCGAAATGCCGGTCGAAGGCGAGGCACTCGCGGACGTCCAGACGCCGCATGACTTCGAAGCTTGTGCAGTCCACGATGCTCAGCTGACGACGATCGGCGACGAGCAGAGCCTCGGTGGCTCGCTCGTGCTCCTCTTTCGTCACCCAATGCACGACCACAGGATCAAGGACCTGACGCACGAGTCTGCGCACCGCGAAGACACCGATATGTCGCTGCAACACCGCGCACGACTCCACGACAACGTAGTTGCTGGTCACCACAGACAGGAGCTCCTCCGCTACCCGTCGCCAGCGAACCACGGCATCAGCATGCATGTCGTCGCCGTCGTCGAGCAGGGCGATGAAGAACGATGTGTCGGCAAAGACACTCACTCAGACGACGCCGCGGCGAACTCGTCGTCGTGCGTCTGCGAGAGGTCGCTTCGGCCCGAGCGAAGACCGCCCACGGCAGCCAGTGAGCGCCGCCAGCGCTCGTCGAGCGAGACTCCCGACTCACGACTGACGTACTGGTCGACAGCATCACGGATGACCGCCGCCATGGAAACGGAGCGTTCGCGCGCCAACCGTTTCACGGCCGCGGCCTCGTCCTCACTGAGCTGGATCTGCGTGCGCACCATATCGTCACCCCAAAGTGTAATCACATTGCCGTCACATGTTATCACCTTGCGACGGCGAAAGCGAGGGCGGGTGATCCAGCAGAGCGGGCGCCGTCACTCCCCCAGCGGCAGCTCGGGGTGCTCCGCGCCCTTGCGCTGCGCCTTGGGCGCCTTCTTGAAGGTGCGGTCCATGCCCTCGACGTTGGGGTAGTCGATGCGCTCGCCGGCGAGGAGCTGGGCCACGGTGAGGATCTGGATGCGCGGGTAGCTGCCCCAACCTTTCGCCGCCTCGTCGGCGACGGGCGTGTCGTAGAAGCCGGCCGAAGCAGCCTCGGTGCGCATGTGCGAGGTGGGCTCCTGCATGGTGATGAGCACGCCGATGGCGGCGCCCTCGCGCTCGACCACGCCGCGCAGGTCGCGCACGTGCGGCGCGCTCGTGTGGCCGGCCTTGACGCTGAGGATGACCTGCTTGGTCTGCGCCCCGGCTTCGTCGTGAAAGTAGAGGCGGCCGTCGATGCCCTTGTCGGCGCCCTTCTTCTGCTCCGTCGGGCGGGCGCCCACCAGCCCCAGCGCCCACCACTGGAACTGCCACGGGTCGGTGGCCGCCAGGGTCTGCGCGTCGGGCACCGAGACCGGCTCGCCTTGGACCTCGTAATCCGTGCCGGCGACCAGGCCGAACGAATCCTTGAGCCGCGTCTTGATGAGCGTGATGGCCAGATGCGTGATGTCGATGCCGATCCAGCGACGGCCGAGCTTCTGCGCCGCGACCGTCGCCGTGCCGCAGCCGCAGAAGGGGTCGAGGACGACGTCGCCCTCGTTGGACGAGGCGCTGATGATGCGCTCGAGCAGCGCCTCGGGCTTCTGCGTCGGATAGCCGAGGCGCTCGGCGGCCTGGGAGTTGATGGGCGGGATGTCGTCCCAGAGGGAAGGCATGGCCGGGCCAGGCATCTCATCGAGGTAGCGAATGAGGTAGGGGACTCCCGATTTCGACCAAGTCAGTCTGCAGTCGGCATCGAGCGCCTCAAGCTTGTCTCGCGTGGTGCGCCACCCCCACGGTGGGGTGAACCCCTGGTATTCATAGGCAAGGTTTGGGCGCGGTCCCATGCTGGCGGACCGGATGATGTTGTCCAGCCGATAGCGACGGCCAGCGGTATCGAGGTGGGAATAGTGCGAGTCGACGTACTTCTGATTGTGCTGTGCGTGAAGGGCGTTCCACGTTGGACTTGAGCCACGCGAGTAGTACAGCAACGTGTCTTGGATGCTGGCGAATCTCTTCGAGTCGTTGTGCGAGCCAGTGCGCTTCCACACGATCTCGTTCCTGAAGTTCCGCGGATCGAACACCGCATCCATCAGCAGCTTGAGATAATGGCTCGCCGTCGGGTCGCAGTGCAGGTAGATGCTGCCGGTGGGCTTGAGCGCGCGGCGCAGCTCCACGAGGCGCGGGGCCATCATCGCGAGGTAGGCGAGCATGTTGCTGGGGCCGAGCAGCGTGTGAAAGGCCTGCAGGGCTTTGCTCACCTGACCGCCGGCCTCGACCGTGTTCTTGTAGCTCCACTCGGCGGACAGATCCCACGTCCAGGTGTCTTCGAACGCCTTGATCTGGCTGGCCGCCTGCTCGCCGGGGTGCTCGGCGAAGAGCACGTTGTACGTGGCGTTGCTGTTGAACGGCGGGTCGAGGTACACGAGGTCGACCGACTGGTCGGCGACGTAGCGCCGCATTATGTCGAGGTTGTCGCCGTAGTACAGGATGTTGGGCGCGTCGGTCATGTGGCGAGGCTACCATCAGGGTCGGATGGAGGGAAGGCGCCGACGCCGAGGAGCGCGGCCAGAGGCACGGCGACGAGGGCGGGGTCGAGAACGCGTGCCTCCTCCCCGAGGTACGCGAGGATGCCCAGCTTGAAGCGAGAGCCCAAGTCGGCGCGCAGGGCGCGCAGGCCACTCAGATCCCGGGCGCCGATCGAGGCGACGCTCTTGATCTCGATCGCGACGACGGCGGGGCCGCGCTCGATCACCAGATCGACCTCGGCGCCGGCGCCGGTGCGCCAGAAGTAGTAGCGGCTCTCGCCGGAGAGGCCATCCCAAGCCATGATGTCCGACAGCGCGAACGTCTCGAGCATGGCGCCGTCGCGCCCTGCAGCAGCCGCCGCGGCCCAGTCGGTGAAGCTCGCCGCCCAAGAGACGGCGCCACTGTCGATGGCAAACAGCCTGGGTGACTTGACCAGCCGCTTGCCCAGGTTGATGAAGTAGGGCTGAAGAAGTCGCACCTGATAGGCGACCTGCAGAAGGTCGAGGTAACGGTCGACCGTCGAGAACGAGAGGCCGGCGTCGGCCGCCAGGTCGCTCTTGTTGAGGAGGCCGCCGCTGCGCAGCAAGGCCAAGCTCATGAGGCGGGCAAACTCGGGCACGGCGGTGATCTCGGAGAGCTGGCGCAGGTCGCGCTCCAGGAAGGTGGCGCGGTAGCCATCGTACCAGGCGCGCCGACGTCGCCGGTCAAAGCCGAGCGTCGCCGGCATGCCTCCCGCCAGGGCCCGCTCGCGCGCCGCCGCGGCGGCGCCCGCGGGCGGCGCCGGCAGAGCCGAAAGGAGCTCGCCGGCGCTGACGGCGGCGAACGCGGCGTCGATAGTGGTCGGCGGCGGCGCCCGCATGATCTCGGACCAGGCGAGCGGCAAGAGCTCCAGGTACCCGGCGCGGCCGGCCAGTGACTCCGTGACCGTGCGCATGCTGAGCAGGTTGGCGGAGCCGATCAGCAAGAAGCGGCCCGGTCGCTGGTCGCGGTCCACCGACAGCTTGACCGCACGCAGGAGGTCGGGAGCGCGGTGCACCTCGTCGATGACCGTGAGGCCGTGCGCCTCGGCGACCAGCCCATCAGGGTCTGAGGACGCCATGGCGAGGGTGGCCGGCTCGTCGAGGGTGAGGTACGTGCCGCCGATTTGATCCAGCACCTGGCGCGCGAGCGTCGACTTGCCGACCTGACGCGCGCCGGTCACGACCACGACGCGGAAGAACCCGAGCCGCCACAACACGGCTGAAGTGGCATGGCGAGGGATCGTATCCATACCTAGCATTTTCACCGCAGGCTGGTGAAATTGCAGGGTATGTCAACCCGGCGACTGTGCCGCGGCGCAGCCGCGACACGGCGTATTGCCCACCTTCCCGCGGCCGCGTCCTGCGGCTACTCTGGTGAAGCGGCCGGGCTCGCCGCCGACATCGTCTTCACCGCTGATCGCGACGCGTAGACTCAGGCCGACTCATGATCTCCGCTGCATGACCCCGGCGGATCACGCAGGAGCGCCCACGCCGAGCAGCGCGGCCAGCGGCACGGCGACGATCCGGTCGTCCACCTCGCGTGCCTCGCCGCCCAGATTGGCGACGATGCCGAGCTTGAAGCGCGCCCCGAGGTCGCCGCGCAGGGCGCGTAGCCCGCTGAGGTCGTTCCACCTGAGCCCCGAAGCGCTCTTGAGCTCGATCGCCACGACCGTCTCGCCGCGCTCGATGACGAGGTCGACCTCGGCGCCGGCGCTGGTGCGCCAGAAGGAGTAGCGGGACCGCGCCGACAAGCCATCCCAGGCGATGATGTCCGAGACGGCAAAGGTCTCCAGCAGGCTGCCGTCTCGAGCGCACGCCGCGGCCGCCTGCCAATCCACGGCGTTCGCCGCCCAGGCGGCCGCTCCGCTGTCGACCGCATACAGGCGCGGCGACTTCACCAACCTCTTCGTGGGGTTGGCGAAGCAGGGATACAGCAGTCTGATCTGGTAGGAGACATGAAGGAGGTTGAGGTAGCGATCGATGGTGGGTCGAGAGAGTTGCGCATCCGCTGCGAGGCTGCTCTTGTTGAGCAAGCCGCCGGAGCGGAGCAGGGCGAGGCTGGTGAGCCTGTTGAAGTCGGGCGCGTTGCTGATCTCGGAGAGCTGGCGTAGATCGCGCTCGAGAAACGTGGTGCGGTAGCTCTGGTACCAGCGCCAGCGCAGGCCTACCTCGAGCCCGTAGGCCTCAGGCATGCCGCCGGCCAACGCGCGCTCGCGGGCGCCTGCCGCGCTCTCCGCGCTCGGCAACCGCAGCGTGCTCAGGAAGTCCTGAGCAGAGCCGGCCGCGAACGCGTCGTCAATGGTCGTGGGGCACGGAGCTCCGACGATCTCGGACCACGACAGGGGCAGCAGCTCGAGGTAGATGGCGCGGCCGGCCAGCGACTCGGTCACGTGGCGCAGGCCCAGCAGGTTGGCGGAGCCCGTGAGCAAGAAACGACCTGGCGACGGGTCGCGATCGACGACGAGCTTGACCGCACGCAGGAGGTCGGGCGCCCGCTGCACCTCGTCGATGACCAGCAGTCCGTCGCGAGCTGCCACCAGCCCGTCGGGGTCGCGGGTCGCACGCTCGAGCGTGAGTGGGTCGTCCAGCGTCAGGTAGGTACCGGGAACGCGATCGAGCACCATGCGTGCAAGCGTCGACTTGCCGACCTGGCGTGCGCCCGTGAGGGCGATGACTCTGAAGACGCCGAGGTGACCGACGATCAGGTCGAGCGCGTGTCGCTTCAGCAGCATAGCTCGCATATTGCACGCAACACGTGCGCTTTGCAAGGGTTACTATGAAGTCGCGAGACGACGCCGAGTCATGCGACCGACTCCTTGAGACGGCAAGAGCCGTTCACGGGCTCCGAGAGGATCGCCGCCCGGACTCCGGGCCGCTGCAGCCGGCCGTGAGGCGGTCGCAAGGTTGCCCTGCCGAGTGCGTCTGCTACGATGCAGGTGGTAGCGCCTCAAAGGGGGCGGGAGATGCACCGGGGGTCCCGGATGAACAGCGCTGATCGAGACGGGGGGCTGAGCCAGGCCGCGGCGGCCGGCGCGGAGGGCGCCCCGCGCGGCGGCGCGCCCGGGATGCAGAGCACCCTCAGGGCCGCGGCCATCTCCGGGGCGGCGTGCGCGGTCTTCGCCATTGCGCTCTGGGTCTTGGTCGCGGTCGAACCGAGCGTGGTCCTCATCGTCGGCGCGTCCCTGACCACCTCACGCGCCGTGACCGGTTTCCTCGTTGTGGCCGGCGTCCGTCTCTCCCGCCGCCACACACGCACCTTCCCGGAGGGCCTCTACAAGCTGGAGAACCTCCTCGCCCTGGTCATCGGCCTGCTGATCGCGGTCGGCGCCTACGAGCTCGGCCGCTACGCGTTCTCGGCGGCGCTGGAGGGGAGCTATCTCATCCCCGACCCGGGACAGTCCCTCATCTACATCGGGGTCGCCACCGTACTGTCTCTGGCGCTCGGCGTCTACAAGCTCCGCGTGGCCCGAGCGCAGGACTGCGTCGCTTTGCGCGCCGACGCCGGCCACTCCTTCGTCGACTTCGCCGCCGGCGCCTTGTTGTGCGCAGGTTTGGCCCTCGACCTCGCCGGCGTGCCGATCGCCGATTCCGTGGCCGCCGTGGTCGTGGCGGCCTGCATCCTCTGGGCCGGCGGGTCGATCGCCTATCAAGCCGTCAGGGTGCTGCTCGACGCCTCGGTGAAGCGCGGCGTGCTCGATGAGGTCCGCGAGATCGCGGCTGCAGACCCCGGGGTGAGGGAAGTGCTCGAGGTCGACGGGCGCAACTCCGGCAGCTTCCGCTTTCTCACGCTGCGCCTTGCCACGGTGACGGACGACGTCGCGCAGGCGGAGGAGGTGGCGGCGAGCGTCAAGGCCGCGGTCCGCGCCCGGATCCGCAATGTCGACGAGGTCGTCGTGGAGCTCGTCGCGGCGCAGACCGGTGGGGAGCCCGCGGCAAGCGCGGCGACGGCCGCGGCGGTGGCGCCCCAGGCGACTGCGGCGGCCGCGCCCGCGGAGGCCGCAACCGGCTCGCCGGCCAAGGCGACCACAACCGCGCCCCGGCGCCTGCACCTCTCGGCCACCGAGTGGGCGGAGGTCGTCTCGGTGTTCGCGTCCGCCGGGATGGCGGCGGCGATGATCGCCGTGGCCATGAGCGCCGGCAGCGTCGCCGTGCTCGCCGAAGGCACCGACAGCGTGACCGACGTCGTCACCTCACTCATCGTGCTGGCCGGCATGCGGCTTGCCGCCCGGCATACCAAAGGCTTCCCGCAGGGCCTCTACAAGCTGGAGAACCTCATCGCCGTCGGCATCGGCGTGCTTGTCCTGTTCAGCGCCTACGAGCTCGCGCGAGAGGCCATCGCACGGATCCTTTCGGGAGAGGACAAGATCGAGGGCCCTCTGCTCGTGATCGTCGTGATGGCGGGAGTGATGGCTGCCAAAGCTGGACTTGCCATCTACAAGTCCCGCGTGGGGAAGGCCAACGGTTCGCCGAGTCTCCGGGCCGACGCCCGCGCGACCTGGACCGACGTGTTCGCCAGCGCCGGCGTGGCCCTGGGTGTCGGCCTGCAGTGGGCCGGCATCCCTTTCATGGACAGCATCGCCGCCCTGGTGGTGGCCGCGCTGTTGGCGTGGAGCGGCGTCCAGGTGCTCCGCGACGGCCTGCGCGTGCTCCTCGACGCCTCCCTGGAGGAGGACGTCCTCAAGCAGGTGCGCACCTGCGCCGAGTCACAGCCGGGCGTGAAGCGCGTCGCCGCCGTCCTGGGCCGCAACTCGGGCAGCTACCGCTTTGTGACCCTGCGCATCGTGCCGGACGGGGTCGACCTTGCCGGAGCGGAGCGCTCGGCCGCGGGAGTGGCGGTGGCCGTGCGGGAACGGGTCAAGCGCATCGACCGGGTGTCTGTCGAGCTCGTCGCCGACTGAGGCGGCCGCATGGGGGCAGAGGCCGAGGCGGAAGAGGGGGCGACGTTCTACTTCACGCCGCCGGAGCCGGCTGCCTCGGCCTGGATCCCGCCGCGCGGGCCGGCTGCTCCGGCGTCGGCGCCTCTCTTGACAGGGGCCGGGCGCTCCGAGCTGACGGCCGAACGCCGCGAGACCCTGCACGTTCACCACGTGCTGGTGAAATCGCAAGGTATGTCGACCAACCTTGAACGGCGACCGCAATGAGCGCGAGGCGGACGCCGTTTCCAGAATACGGAGGGAATAGTAGAATCTCGGCATGGGCATCTCCATAAAGAACGAGCAGACGGAGCGCCTCGCTCGCGAGCTGGCGCGCGAGACCGGCGAGTCGCTGACCACGGCGATCAGGCGGGCTCTCGAGGAGCGGCTGGCGCGCGTAGAGGGCCGGCGCAGCCCCGCCGACAAGCTCGCCCTGGCCCGTACCGTGCTGCGGCGCGTCGATGCCCTGCCGATCCTCGACCACCGGTCCGCGGAGGAGATCCTCGGATACGACGAGCGCGGCCTTCCTTGAGCGGCCTCGTCGCCGACGCCTCCGCACTGCTCGCCGCGCTGTTCGCGGAGCCGCAACGCGATGCCGTGCTCGTCGCGCTGGCCGAGGCGGACGATGCGCTGCTGTCGTCCTGCAGCCTGCTTGAAGCGACCATCGTGGCGCAGTCGCGGCTCGGGCCCGAGGGGCAGGCGGAGCTGGAGCGACTGCTGGAGGCGTTCGGCGTGGAGATCTCTGCCTTCACCGCCGACCAGGCGACACTGGCAGTCGACGCCTGGCGGCGTTTCGGCAAAGGGCGTCACCCCGCGGCTCTCAACATCCTCGACTGCTGTTCGTATGCGCTGGCGCGAGCGGCGCGACTGCCTTTGCTCGCCATAGGTCACGATTTCGCGCGCACGGACATCGAGCTGGTGGAACTGATCGGCTGACGCCGACTCGCCGGCGCCGAGCGATCGCCGTGAACGCGGGGCGGCGCACGGCCAGATCGCCCGGCGCAGGGTCAGACCAGGTACTCCTCGACCACGGCGACGATGCGCGCGCAGGCGCCCTCGACGTCGTCGTGCGTGGACGCCTCGGCCATCACGCGCACAAGCTCCTCGGCGCCCGAGGTGCGCACCAGGATGCGGCCGCTGCCGTCGAGGCGGCGGGTCTCTTCGTCGACCGCCGCCCACACGGCAGCGGCCTCGTCCAGCTCGCTCTCCACGCGCGCGCCGCCGCTGGTGAGGCCGGCCGTAAGACCCGCTTCGAGCATCGGCCCCGACAGACGCGTGTCGCGGCCGATCACGAACAGCGGGTGCGGGCCGGCCTTCTGCGACAGCACCACCGCCGCCGCACGCCCGACCTGCACGGCGAGCTCGGGGGTGAGCAGCTCGCCGGCTACGCCGCGGATGCCGTCGGTGCCGAAGTAGGTGCCCATGGTAAGACCGGTCCGTGTGCTCGAGGGTGGTGGCGCGCCTGCGCCGATGCTCGGCCATGCTACGCGCGTCGCGCCGGGGTCGCAAACCCCGAGCCCGGCCAACGTCACCCCTGACCTCGCTGCGTCACCCTTACCCCCCGAGGGCTGCGCTGCTACCCTTTGAGCAGATCGCGACTGGCCGCACTGCATCCTTCCACGCGCACTGGAGCACGTGAGCGACGTCTTCGCGTTCATCGACGAGACCGGGGTGCTCGGCCCCGGCTCGCAGCGCTTCTACGGGCTGGGCCTCCTGAAGCTCGAAGATACCGCGCCCCTCACCGAGGCAGTGCACCGCACGTACCAACGCGTGCGCGGACGGCTGGGCAGGACCTCAGTCGGGTTCGAGCTCAAGTTCAACACAAGCCGACCAGCGCCGAGCGGCTCACGCGCCTCTGCGCGGAGTATGCGGCGTTGGCGACACCGCTGGAGGCGGCGAGCCAACGCGAGCGCCCCAGACCCCGCTGATCCGTACCCCGCGAGCCGCGGGACGTCAAACGGACGGATGATCGTTGATTGGCGAGCGCCAAGCCTCTGGGCATGCCACGGACTTGCCATTCTTGAGCTGGACTTCCGACCGCAGCTGGGCATTCGCGAAATGGTGTCGCCGTACATCCTTGATGAAGTCGACCTTGTCTCGGAACACGCTGCCCCGCTGTTCACGCCTACCTGTGCGCGGGTTCTTCAGGTAGCGAACGACACGGACGATCCCGACCCTCCTGCCGAGCTCGTCGCGTACCATCCGCACAGCGGCTCGTGCAGATCGGAGTCGTCCGAAACCACCACCGCGACGTCGTAAAGGTCCTTGAAGCCATCGAGCAACATGAAGGAAGCGAGATCGACATCTGAGCCCTTCTCCTCAGTCCGGTGCATGCGGACCTTCGCGAGAGAAGACAGGTTCCCGGCAGGCTCGGACAGCCTCGCAGGCGCCGTGTGTCTCGTGAACTGACCGAGATGGACCGACAAACGCGCGCATGTCGACACAGCGCGCAGATACGCATCCTGACGGCGGTAGTTGTCGGGGTCACTCGGCAGAGGCTTCACTCTCGCCGTGAAGTACCTGACCGCGACGATGTCAAGCCTTGGCGGCAGGTCGTCGCAGAACCGGCACAGGTCGAGCCACTTGAAGTCGCCAAACTCGCCCTCGGCGAAGGCCGCGTAGTAGAAGTTGAAGCCGTCAATGTACACGGCCGCTCGCGGTGTGGCCTCGATCGTCAACCTGAATGCCCCCCAGAATACGCAGAAGCCGCCCGGAGGCGGCCCTGCACCTCAAGCCGTGACTCGAGGGAAGTCATCTCTATGATACCCCGGGCGTCAAGCCGATGGACGACAGTGCGGCGGCGGCACAGCGCCGCACAACGACGACGGGCCGCCGTAAGGCAGCCCGTCGGGGAATGCGGATCTGTGCGCAGCGTCAGCGCTTGCTGAACTGCGGCTTCTTGCGCGCCTTGTGGAAGCCGGCCTTCTTACGCTCGACCTTGCGGTCGTCGCGGGTGAGGAAGCCGGCGCGCTTGAGCGGCGTGCGCAGGTTCTCGTCGGCCTCGCAGAGGGCGCGGGCGATGCCGTGACGCACGGCTCCGGCCTGCGCCGAGATGCCGCCGCCGTACACGTTGACCCTGACATCGAACTTGCCGCCGGTGTGGGTGGCCTCGAAGGGCATCTGGGCGATGGTCTCAAGGACCTTGCGCCCGAAGTACTCATCGATGGCGCGGCCGTTGATGACAACGGTGCCGACGCCCGGGATGAGGGTGACGCGGGCGACGCTGGTCTTGCGTTTGCCGGTCGCCCGGTAGGTCACTGCATCAGGCACGCCTTACTCCTTGATCTCGAGCACTTCGGGAAGCTGCGCCTCGTGAGGATGCTCCGTGCCCGCGTAGATCTTGAGCTTGCGGAGCTGGGCGCGCCCGAGCTTGGTGTGGGGCAGCATGCCGCGCACGGCGTGGCGCACGATCTCCTCGGGCCGGCGGGCCTGGAGCTTGGCATACGACTCGCTCTTGATGCCGCCGGGGTAGCCGGAGTGGTGGTAGTACATCTTCTGCTCGGGCTTGTGGCCTGTGACGACGATCTTCTCGGCGTTGATGATGACGACGAAATCGCCGGTGTCGATGGTGGGGGTGTAGGTGACCTTGCGCTTGCCGCGCAGGCAGTCGGCGACGACGGTGGCGAGACGGCCCAGCGTGTGGCCCTTGGCGTCGACGATGTACCACTTCTTCTCGATGGTGGAGGGCTTGGCGACGTAAGTCTTCATGCGCTCACTCGTGTCGGTGACAGAACGCGCGCCCCACGTGGACGCGCGAACGAGAACTATAGCCAATCACGTCGAGCGATGCAACACGGGGCGGCGTCGGCTGCACGAGCCCTGTGCGGCGCCCGGCCCCGAGGGCGCGACGGCGGGCGCGGCGGCCCGCCGCCGCGCCCGCCGTCAGCGGTTCAGCCGCTCCCGCGGGAGGTGCTCACCCGCAGCCACCGGACGCGAGCCCGAGGCTCTGCCCCTGAGCGCCGTAGGCGCCTGCGCCTTGGCCGCAGCCGCAGCTTCCCTCGGCCTTGCCGAGGCTGCCACCCTGCGCCTGGATGAGGCCGACCGCGTCGCCGCAGCCGCCGCCGGCGACGTCGCGCAGCTTCTCGTCCTCGAGCGCGGCGATCGCCGGACCGGCGGCCTCGTGCTCCCAGTCGGCCGCGGTCACGGTGAAGCCGTGCGCGGCGGCCAGGCTCGTCAGGCCGGCGATACGCTCCTCGCCGCGGGCGCCCTGCAGGGCCAGCGCCTCGTCTTGCAGGGCTGCGTCACTCTCCAGCTTCGCGAAGAACGCAGTGAGATCCTCGATCGACATAGGAAGTCCTCTCCTCGATTGACGGTCACGAGATGGCGGCGATCTCCGCCAGTCGCCTCTTGAACGGGCTCTTGTTCACGACGCAGGCCAGGGGATCGCGGCCCAGCGGGTCGCCAGTCGCCGCGTACCCGAGCGCCCAGCAGCCCGCGCCGCACGCCCCGAACTCGGGGCAGGCGGCGCACTCCGGGTTCCGCTCCCGCACCTGCGCTTTCGTGGCGGTGAAGCGCGCGCGCAGGTCCTCGTCATCCCACACCTCGCTCAGGTCCACGTCGAGGAGCGACGGCATCTCCTCCTGGACCGGGGTCCCGATGAAGCGCAGGCAGGGCATGAACGTGCCATCCGGCAGCACGTAGGCGACATCGTTCATCAGGTCGCTGCAGTGCGGGTCGTCCGGCGCGAAGCCGGGCGGCGCCTCATCCGCTGTGTCGCCGCGGGACGTGGCCGCCCACTCGTCGTCGCCCGGGGGCGAGCCCGAGTACAGCCGACAGAGGGTCACCCGGAAGGGGCGGCCGAGCGCGAGCCAGCGCCGCAGGATCGTCTCGCAGACAGCGACCTGCTCGTCGAGCGGGAGCTCGGTGTCGGAGCCCGGCCAAAGGCCCATCGGCAGTGGGGCGTCAAGGTGCCACGTGTGCACGCCCGCGTCGGCCAGGACCTCGGGCGTGCGCAGAATGCCGGCGCGCGTCTCGCGGTCGAGGCAGCTCGTCACGGCGACGCGGAAACCGGCCGCCGCCGTCCTCCGGATCACGTCGAGGGCGGCCGCCTCGACGCCGTCGACGCCGCGCATCGAGTCGTGCGTCCCGACGCCGTCGAAGCTGAAGTGGAAGATCGGCTCGGCGCCGAGCTCGCGGAGCCGCGCCAGACTCCGGTCGTCCAGCAGCAGGCCGTTGGTCGAGATCTGGTGGATGCCGATGCGGCGGCGCAGAAGCTCCTCTGCGATCGTCCAGAAGTCGCGGCGCAGGAGCGCCTCGCCGCCGGTGAGGTGCACGCGCACGACGTTCGCGCGTTCGAACTGGTCGAGAAGCTCGAAGGCCGCCTCGGTCGGCAGCTCGCCGTACCGGGCCGCCGGCGCCTCCATGTAGCAGTGCCGGCAGCGCAGGTTGCAGCGCCCCGTGACGCCCCAGTTGACGAAACGAAGGAAACGGTTCGGGGCGGTGCGCAAGCGCTGCCGTGGGTCGAGCGCAGTGCCGGCGGCGCACTCCACCGCCATGCCGTGATCGACCATCTGCGCAAGCGTGGCGACGTGCCGGGATAGAAAGAACGGGGGACTGATGTTGGTCGCGCCGTCGCAGGACCGCGCGACGTAGGCGCCGGTGGGAGAGAGCGGGACCGCCGCCCCCGTGCGCCAGTTCACGAGCACTGCCGGGCGATCGCTGTAGCCGCGCAGCTGCCAGTCGGGCGCGAGCACGGCGTAGCGCCCGCTCGCCTCTCCGGCGTCCGCGTGCGCCACTCCCCGCGTCTCCGTCGCGACGCTACCGGACACCGCCGTCGCAGGCGCGCCGTCGGGAAGCGTCGCCTTGAGAGCATACGGAAGCGCCACATTGGGCCGGACGAGATCCACCTGCGGGGGGGGCGTGGCCATCCCGCCCTCAACCCAGGCGGCGGAGCCGCACCTCGTCGCCGGGCTTGAGGCCCAGCACCTCCTCGGCGGATCCGGCGTTAACGGCGATGGCCACCTGACCGTAGCTGTCGACGAGGACCACGATGTCGCTGGGGCGCACGGCGGCGAAGGTCAGCGCCACGCGGGCGAGGAAGCGTTCGCCGCCACACACAAGCTCCACAGTGTCGCCGAACTTTGCCGCCTCCAGTTGCCGAGCGCGGAGGTTGAGCGCCACGTTGCCGAAACGATCGACGAGCAGCGCGGTGGTCGTCAGGCCGTCGCGGTGCCGGCGCAGCTCGGGGAGCTCGAGCCGCGTGAGGCCGGCGGATGGAATCGCCGCTCCGGCGACGTCGAGCGCCAGCCCATCGGCGAGCCGGGCCGCGACCGGGGCGAAGATGTCGCGGCCGTGGAAGGTCGCCGAAAGGGGCGCCAACCAGAGCGCTTCGTTGGTCAGCTCGTGGGCCGCCTGGACGCCCCCGTCCCGGTCGGCGGCCAGGGTGAGCAGGCCGTTGTCCGGGCCCACAAAGAGGCGGTCGCCGCCGCTGCGCAGGGCGATCGCCCGCCTGGGCCCGCCCACCCCGGGGTCGACCACCGCGAGATGAACGGCTTTTTCGGGCATGTACGGCAACGTGTTGCGGAGCACGAGAGCCCCAGCCAGCACGTTGCGCTCCGGCAGCCCGTGCGTGACATCGATGACGCGCACGTCGGGGGCAATGCGCGCGATGACGCCGCGACACACGCCGGCAAAGTCGTCGGCGTGACCGTAGTCACTGGCGAAGCAGATGGGCCTGGTCATAGTCACAACCTACGACGTCGCCTGCGGCGGCGCAACAGGCCGGCTAGAACGGGACTCGACCCGCGGGCAGACATCGCGCCCAAGCCGGCGGTCAGATCGCTCTGGGGGCGGTCAGCCCGGGAACTCGCGATTGGAGGGTGGGCCAGCGGGGGCGCCGGGCGAACTGCAGATGCCCCCTACGACCGCGTGCAGCGACTCGTCGTCGAGCTCCGCCGCCGCCGCGCCGGCGGCGGCGCTCCTCCAATCCTCGGGGGTCACGGTGAAGCCGGCGTCCGCGGCGAGGCGGCAGAGCCCCGCCACGCGCTCAGCGTCGGCGCTGCCCTGCAGAGCGCGTGCCTGCTCCTGCAGGTCCGCATCGGTCTCGAGCTTGGCGAAGAACGCTTTCAGGTCGTCGATCGGCATGATGCTCCTTTCGCGCGCCACGTCGGCGGCGCGTTGAACGTCTGAGCGGGCTCGAGGCGTTGGGCCTACCCCTGGAACTCGTCCTCGGTGCGCGGGCCTCCGCCGGCCCCGGGTGAACTGCAGAGCCCTCCGACGACCGCACGCAGTGACTCGTCGTCGAGCTCCGCGGCGGCCGTGCCGGCGGCGGCGCTGCTCAAGTCCTCGGGGGTCACGGTGAAGCCGGCGTCGGCCGCGAGGCCGCAGAGCCCGGCCACGCGCTCTCCGTCGGCGCTGCCCTGCAGAGCGCGTGCCTGCTCCTGCAGCGCTGCATCGGTCTCGAGCTTGGCGAAGAATGCTTTCAGGTCGTCGATCGGCATGGTGTCTCTCCTCGTCCGGTCATGCGCTGCTGGCGGCGATCAGCCCTGAAACTCGTGGTCGAGGTGTGGGGCGAAGAAACCCGAGCTCTCACAGATCCCGCCGACGACCGCGCGCAGCGACTGGTCGTCGAGCTCAGCGGCGGCCGCGCCGGCGGCGGCGCTCTTCCAGTCCTCCGGGGTCACGGTGAAGCCGGCGTCCGCGGCGAGAGCGCACAGTCCGGCCACGCGCTCGTCGTCGGCGCTGCCCTGCAGGGCGCGTGCCGTGTCCTGCAGGGCGGCATCGGTCTCGAGCTTGGCGAAGAACGCTTTCAGATCGTCGATCGGCATGATGCTCCTTTCGCGCGCCACGTCGGCGGCGCGTTGAACGTCTGAGCGGGCTCGAGGCGTCGGGCCTACCCCTGGAACTCGCGCTCGGGGCGTGGGCCGAGTGCGAACCCAATCACACCGCAAAGCCCTCCGACAACCGCCCGCAGCGACTCGTCGTCGAGCTCCGCGGCGGCCGCGCCGGCGGCGGCGCTGCTCAAGTCCTCGGGGGTCACGGTGAAGCCGGCGTCGGCCGCGAGGCCGCAGAGTCCGGCCACGCGCTCGTCGTCGGCGCTGCCCTGCAGAGCGCGTGCCTGCTCCTGCAGCGCCGCGTCGGTCTCGAGCTTGGCGAAGAAAGCCTTCAGGTCGTCGATCGGCATGGCTTCTCTCCTTGTTCGGTCATACAGTGGCGGCGGCGATCCCTTCGAGGCGCCGCCGGCGATCAGCCTTGAAACTCGCGACCGAACTGTGGGGCGACGTCCCCCGTGATCTCGCAGACGCCCCCGACGACCGCACGCAGCGACTGGTCGTCCAGCTCGGCCGCGGCCGAGCCGGCGGCGGCGCTCTTCCAGTCCTCCGGAGTCACGGTGAAGCCGGCGTCCGCGGCGAGAGCGCACAGTCCGGCCACGCGCTCGTCGTCGGCGCTGCCCTGCAGAGCGCGCGCCTGCTCCTGCAGCGCCGCATCGGTCTCGAGCTTGGCGAAGAACGCTTTCAGGTCGTCGATCGGCATGGTGTCTCTCCCTGTTCAGTCATGCGATGCTGACGGCGATCAGCCTTGAAACTCACGCTCGGAGTGCGGACCGGACTCGATCCCGGGTGAACTGCAGAGGCCGCCGACGACCGCACGCAGCGACTGGTCGTCCAGCTCGGCCGCGGCCGAGCCGGCGGCGGCGCTCTTCCAGTCCTCCGGAGTCACGGTGAAGCCGGCGTCCGCGGCGAGAGCGCACAGTCCGGCCACGCGCTCGTCGTCGGCGCTGCCCTGCAGAGCGCGTGCCTGCTCCTGCAGCGCCGCATCGGTCTCGAGCTTGGCGAAGAATGCTTTCAGGTCGTCGATCGGCATGGTGTCTCTCCTTGTCCGGTCATAGGGTGGCGGCGGCGATCCCTTCGAGGCGCCGCCGGTACGGGCTCTTCCACAGGGCACAGGCCACAGGATCGCGGCCGAACACGTCGCCGGTGGCCGCGTAGGCCGTTGCCCAGCAGCCGGCGCCGCACTCACAGAACTCGTTGCAGGCGGCGCACTCAGGATTGTGCGCGAGGACTTGGGCCTTGGTGACACCGAGTCGGGCGCGAAGCCCCTCGTCGGCCCATGCCTCGCTGAGGCTGACATCCAGCAACGACGGCAGCGCCGTCTCGAACGGCGTACCGATGAAGCGCGGGCACGGGATCAGCCGTCCGTTCGGCAGCACGTAGGCGGTGTCGTCGAACAGCGCCCCGCAGTGGAGGTCGTCTGGCGTGCAGCGATGCAGCGGCTCCTGCGGCGGCACGTACTCGCCGGGCGCACCGGAGTAGATGCCGCACAAGGTCACGAGCATGGGGCGGCCCAGGGTGAGCCAGCGGTGCAGGATCGGTTCGCACACTGCTGCCTGCTCGTCGAGGGAGAGGCCGGTGCTCGCCGTCGTCCAGCAGCCGATCGCCTGAGGGGCGGTCACGTGCCAGGAGCGCACGCCGGCATCGGCCAGCAGCTCGAGTGCGGGCAGCATGCCGTACCTCGTCACGCCGTCGAGGCAACTGGTGACGGAGACCCTGAAACCGGCATCGACGGCGCGCCGGATCGCGCTCACGGCCGCCGCCTCGGCGCCGCTGCAGCCGCGCATGACGTCATGCGTACCGACCCCGTCGAGGCTGAAGTGCAGGATGGGGTCGGCCTCGAGGTCGCGCAGCCGTTGCAGCGCTTCGTCGTCCAGCAGCACGCCGTTGGTGGAGATCTGGTGGACGGCGATGCGCTGTGCTGTCAACGCGCCGGCCAGCTCCCAGAAGTCCGCGCGGAACAGCGGTTCGCCGCCGGTGAGGTGGATGCGCTGCACATTGGCGCCCACGAACTGATCGACGAGCGCCAGCGCCGCGGCGTTGGACAGCTCACCGTAGCGACCCGTGGGCCCGTCCATGTAGCAGTGGCGGCAGCGCAGATTGCAGCGCCCGGTGACCGCCCACTGCGTGTACTGGATGTAGCGGTTCGGCGCCTCCCGAAAGCGCTGCCGCGGATCCAGCTCGGCGCCGGAGGCGCATTCGTCGGCCAGACCTTCTTCGAGCATGAGGTCGAGCGTCGCCAGGTGCTTGGGCAGGAAGAACGGTGAACTGAAGTCGGTGTGGCCATCGCAGGCGCGGGCCACATAGGCGCCCGCCGCCGAGAGCGGGCGGGCCTCGCCGGTGCGCCAGTTGGCCAGCACCCCGGGGCGGTCGCTGTAACCGCGCAGCAGCCAGTCGGGCTGCATCACCGCGTAGCGCGGGCTCATCGGTTCCTCCGTTCTGATGTGCATGAGCACAGGCTCACCGCAAGTCCTGCAGGGAGCCCGGGAAGGAGCCGTCTTGAAGACCGGCCGCCGCCACAGAGTCGAGCTCGTCGTCGCTGAGCTCGCGGGCCTCCGCCGGCCTTCGCGGCCGTATCTCCGCGACCGCGGCGATCTGCCGCGCCTCCGGCCGGGCATCCGCTTCGCCGCACGAGATCGCAACCAGAAACGCCGCCAAGGCGCCGTCGAGCAACGCCTCGGCAGCGGTCTGCTGCTCCGCCGGCAGACCGCGCGCCGGCGCGACCGCGGCGACCCCCGTCAGCCAGCACAGCGCCAGAGAAACCTGGAGCTCCGCATCTTCAAAGGTCAGCTCGCCGCGCCGGCGACCATGCTCGAGGATCTCGCGGAGGCGCACGCGCAGGATGCCCCACGCGTCGTTCGGCTCGTCGGAGGGCTCGCCGGCGCCTGCCGCACCGGCGGGCGTGACCGCGAAGACCAGCGTGTACCGATGCGGCGCCTCGCGTGCCCAGCCGACCAAGGCCCGACCAGCCGCCCGGAGCTGCTCGGCGGCGGGCGCGTCGGCGGCGGCCGCGGCGGTCAGAGCCGCGGCCAGCGCCTCGAGCGCCGCGGCTCTGACCGCCGCCATCAGACCGTCCTTGCTTCCGAAATAGTAGTGGAGCGTGGTGGTCGTGACGCCGACCCGCGCGGCCACCTCTTTGAGAGTGACCCCGTCCGGCCCCTTCTCCGCGATGAGATCAGAGGCGCTTCTCAGGATGCCGGACACCAGAGCCGGATTCGCCGGTCTGGTCATGATGCAGGTCTGGTCCGCTGCTGCCCGATCATATGCCTAGACGATCTCAGAGGGCGCGTCCTTCTTGGCGGCCGTCTGATCAAGAAGGGGAGGGGCGCCGGAGCCCCCGGTCACGCCCTCCAGCTCGTCATCGGCCAGCTCGTCACCGCGCAAAGCGTCGGTCCCGAGCTTCTCGTCACCTGCATCCGCGAACTTCATGGTTGCCTCCCTCATCAGCGGCCCGGCGATCGGCATGCCGCCTGTGACCTCGATCTTCAGTATCTTCGCCCGATCGCCCTGGATAGATGAGGCCGCTGGCTGTGGGCGCGTCCTCCCTGGCGGCCGTCACATTGCGGTACGTAGTGCTCGACCTAGATGATTCGCGACGGCGCGTCCTCCTTGGCGGCCGACTCAACGATCGGGTTCAAGAGACCCCCGGTCACGCCCTCCAGATCGTCGTCTGCCAGCTCGTCACCGCGCAACGTGTCGGTCCCGAGCTTCTCGTCACCTGCATCCGCGGGCTTCATTGTTTCCTCCCTCATCGACGGCCAGGCGACGGGCTTGCCGCCTGTGACCTCGTGCTGCGATTGTATCATCACATAACTTATGTAACACAACGGCGCGCCGCGGTCAAGCGGTGCCGGCGTGGACGACGGTGTGGGGATAGGGACCTGGCAATCAGTCAGGCGCGGCCGCGGGCGGTGGCGGCGATCGCCGCCACGAGCCCCGCGGCCGTGTGCTCGGAGGCCTCCACGGCGACGGGCAGTCCCAGCGCGCGCAGCGTGTCGCTGGTGACGGGGCCGATGGAGCAGAGGGCGGCGCCGGAGAGCCGCTCGGCGAGCGGCCGGCCGGCGCCGCCGGAGGCGCCACGCGTGCCGGCCGCCGCCATGAGCGCGACGAACTGCCGCGCCGTCGAGCTGGACGTGAAGGTGATATAGGCGGCTGCCTCGATGCGTGCGGCCGGAACCTGCAGGCGCTCCGCCGGCAGGGTGTCGTAGACGGGCAACACGTCCACGAGAACCCCGCTCGCGCGCAGCGCGTCCGGGATCACCGTGCGGGCCAGCCGCGCCGCCGGCATGAGGACCCTGGTCCCGGCGGGGGCCACGCCGCGCTCCTCCAGTGTGGCCAGCAGACCCTCGGCGACGAAGTCGTCGGCGACCACGTCGCAGGCAAGACCGCGCTCCTCGAGCGCGGAGGCGGTCTTGGGTCCCACGGCGGCAACTATGGCGTCGCCGAGCGACGCGAGCGGCAGGCCGAGCTCCGTGAGATACCCGAGAAAGACGTCCACGCCGTTGACGCTGGTGAAGATGATGAGCCCGTAGACGGCGAGATCGCTGACGACGACGCGCACGATCTCGTCGTCGAGCGTCCGGGGCACGATGCGGATGGTCGGCGCCAACAGCACCTCGGCGCCGAGATGCTCGAGCGGCAGGGCCAGAGATGCGGCCTGCTCGCGCGGCCGCGTGACGACCACGGTCTTGCCCTCGAGCGGCCGGCCGTGGGTCATGTCAGAGGGCTCCGCGGACCTCTGCGAGGATCTGGTCGGCGCCGCGCGCCAGCAGGTCCTCGGCGAGCGCGATCCCCAGTCCCTCTGGCGCCTGCGCCGGCCCCGCCAGCTCCCCGCGCACGACGTTCGTGCCATCGACGGAGCCGACGAAGGCGCGCAGCAGGAGCCGGTCGACGCCGAGCTCGTCCGGCGCCTGGGAGACCTCTGCGAACCCCGCGATCGGTACCTGGCAGCCGCCGTGCAGCGCATGCACGAGACTGCGCTCGGCGCGCACGGCGAGAGTGGTGCGCTCGTGGATCAGCGGGGCGACGAGAGCCGCGATGCGTCCGTCGTCGGCGCGCGCCTCGATGGCCAGCGCGCCCTGGCCGACGGCGGGGAGCATCTGGCGGAAGGCGAAGGCGAACGACGCCAGCTTGGGCTGCTCGAGGCGCGCGAGGCCGGCGGCCGCGAGGATCGTACCGGCCATGCCCTGTTCCTCCAGCTTGCGCAGACGGGTCTGCACGTTGCCGCGGATATCGACGATATCGAGATCGGGGCGCAGCGCCAGCAGCTGCGAGCGGCGCCTCAGACTGGAGGTGCCGACGGTCGCGCCCTGAGGAAGGTCATCCAGTGTGCGCAGCCGCGTGGACGCTCCGCCGACAAACACGTCGCGTACGTCCTCGCGCACCGTGAAGGCGGCGATGACGAGGCCCTCGGGCACCTCCGTCGGCATGTCTTTGGCCGAGTGCACGGCGAGGTCGGTGCGGCCGTCCAGCATCGCCGCCTCCAGCTCTTTGGTGAACAAGCCTTTGTCGCCGATCTTGGCCAGTGGCGCGTCCAGCAGCTTGTCGCCCTTGGTCTGGATGACCTCGATCTCGACGCGCAGGTCGGGATGGTACCGCAGGAGCTCGTCGCGCACCCACGCGCTCTGGATGAGGGCGAGCTTGCTGCCCCGCGAGCCCATGCGCAGCGTGCCGCTCACGCGTTGTCCGTGCCGGCGCCGCCGAGGTGATGGACGGCGGCGCCGGGCAGGTCGGGCGGGTCGGCCGTGCCGGGGGCCTCGGCGCCGGGGGTGTCCGTCGCCGTAAGGTCGGCGGCCGCGCCGTCGCCGCTCCGCGGCGCCGACCCGTTGCCGCTGAGGTCGAAGAGGGTGCGCACGGCAGCGACGTAGAGATAGCACTCCTGGCTGCCCGCGACCTCCTTCATCTTCACCGTCGGCAGGTGGAGGATCTTGTTGACGATGCTCGCCGTGAGCATGTCGACCTGGGCGCGCTGCTCGTCGCTCAGGTCGCCGAGCTTGCCGCTGAGACGCTCCAGCTCGGAGCGGCGGATCTGCTCCATCGAGTCTCGCAGCGTGGCGATCGTGGGCACGACCTCGAGGCTGCGCAACCAGTCGTTCACGCTGCGCAGCTCCTCCTCGACGATGCGCTCGGCGTGGTGCGCCTCTTTCTCGCGCTCACCGCGGTTCTGCTCCACCACGCGCTGCAGGTCGTCGATGTCGTAGAGATACGCGTTGCGCACGCGGTCGATCTCGGGGTCGAGGTCGCGAGGCACGGCGATGTCGATGAAGAAGATGGGGCGGTGACGGCGGTGCTTGAGCGCGCGCTCCACACGCTCACGCGTGATGACGTAGTGCGGCGCCGAGGTGGAGCTGATGACGATGTCGGCGGCCGCCACGTGCGCTTCGAGATCCTCGAAGGGCAAGGCGCGGCCGCCGACCCGGTGGGCCAGCTCCTGCGCCGCGGCGAACGTGCGGTTGGTGACGAGGATGCTCTCGATGCCGTGCGCCTTGAGGTGCGTGGCGGTGAGCTCGCTGGTCTCGCCGGCGCCCACGATGAGCACGGTGTGGTCCCTGAACCTGCCGAACACCTGGAGGGCCAGCTCGACGGCCGCGGAGCTCACGCTCACCGGGCGTTCGCCGATGGCCGTCTCGGTGCGCACGCGCTTGCCCACTTCGAGCGCGTGCCGAAACAGGCGGTTGAAGACGACGCTGGTGCAACCGCCCTCGCAGGCCTGCTGAAAGGCGGCCTTCACCTGGGCGACGATCTGCGCCTCGCCGACGACCATCGAATCCAGGCTCGCGGTGACGCGGAACAGGTGCGCGATGGCCCCATCACCAGAGTAGCTGTACAGGCTCGACTCGAGCTCGTGGACGTCGGCCCCGGCGTGGCGCGCCAGGACCGCTATCGACGCCTGGCGCGCCGCCGGCGGATCGCCGGCGTAGGTGTACAGCTCGGTGCGGTTGCAGGTGCTCAGCGCGAGGGCTTCGCAGGCGGCCCCGCCGTCCAGCAGCTCCCGGGCCACGCGCAGGGCGTCTGCCTCGTCCAGGGCGAGGCGTTCGCGCAGTTCGAGCGAGGCGGTCTTGTGCGAGATGCCGGTGACGACGACGAGCACCCGGTCAGCTTCCGTAGGTGTGGAAGCCGCTCAGGTACGGCACGGCGGCGAAGCGGATGACCAGCAGCACGACGAGGCCGCTGATGGCCAGCCAGGCGATGCGGCCGCCGATCCAGTCGGCGCGCATGCGGCCCCAGAGCAGCAGCGCGTAGAGCGCCCAGGCGAAAAGCGCCAGCAGGACCATGGGATCCACCCACCAGTGCGGGACGTTGAAGGTCTCGGCGCGGATGATGCCCGCCAGCATGCCCGCCGTGAGGAACGGCAGTCCCAACAGCGTGGCGTGGTAGATGAGCTTCTCCAGGGCGCCCAGCGACGGCAGCCGCCCGAGGACGCCGCCCGCCTTGCGACGGCGCAGCAGGGCCTCCTCGATGAGGTAGATGATGCCCGCGCCGCCGGCCACGTACAGGCAGCCGATGGCGGTGAGCATCACGATCACGTGCAGGATGACGATGTCGCTCCTGAGCGCCGGCACGAGCTGCACCGGCGGCCTGTAGTCGACCCAGGCCACGGTGAGCAGGATGAGGACCACGGGGAGCACGTACAGCCCGACGGCGCGTATCCTGGTGAACGACTCAAGCACGTGCCACACGAGGGCGACGGACCAGGCGACCATGACCAGCGACTCGTAGGCGCCGACAAAGGGCACGTGACCGGCGCTGAAGCCGCGGAAGATGATGGCCAGGGTCTGGAAGGCGAGGCCCGCCGCGGCCACGACCAGGCCGACCTGGGTGAGCGCCGGGCTCTTGGTGAGGAACTGGACCACGAAAATGGCGAACGCCCCCGCGTAGAGCAGGTAGGCGATCCAGAGGAAGATGACTGAGGCGTGCTCCATACCGAAGAGTATGCGCCTCGCTTAACGCCGGTGGCGCCGGCGGCTCACTCGCCGCCGGCCTCGCCGGCCCCGGCCTGACGCCGCTGGACTTCCTGCTCGAGCAGCTCGACGTCGCGCCTCAGGGTGTTCACGCGGCGCGCGCTGATGAAGTAGTAGAGCACGAGCACGGCCAGGATGACGGCATAGGCCGCGGCGACGAACCTGGCGCCTTCTTCGATGCTCATGGAGTCAGCCTCCGATCGTGTTCTTGAGGTCGGCCACGCGGTCCTTGAGATCCTCGACGGCGAGGTCCCGGCGGATGAGCGCGACCAGCAGCAGGGTCATGCCGAGCATGCTGATGAGAAAGCTGACCAGCATGCTGCCCTCCATCCCGGACCCGCCGGCGCTGATGACCACCGGGTGCAGGCCCTCGGGCAGGAAGCGTGTGGCGAAAAACGTCATGGGCACGTCGATGAAGGCGATGATGGCGAACACCGCGGCGTAGGTGGCCCGGCGCTGCTCCTCTTCGACCACCGAGCGCAGCACCAGATAGGCGATGTAGAGAAAGCACACGAGAAGAAACGTGGTGAGGCGCGGCTCCCAGGCCCACCACACGCCCCAGGCCGCCTTGCCCCAGATCATGCCCGTGATCATCACAAGCAGGCTGAAGAGAAGGCCGAGGCGCACGCAGACGAGGCCGAGGCGGTCCCACTTCAGGTCCTGGGTGCGCAGGTAGGCGATGGCGGCGACAAAGGCGATGCCGAAAGCCACAAGCGCCGTCTCGGCGATGGGCGCGTGGTAGTAGAAGATCTTCTGGCTGAAGCCCATCGACGAGACGTCGATGGGCGCGTAGAGGAAGGCCAGCAGCAGCCCCGCGATGAGGCAGATGCCGGCCTCCACGAAGAGCGCCGGGGCGCTGACGAGCTGCTTCACGCTCACTCTCCTATGGCGAAGTCGTAGGTGCCGTACGCCGCCGCGATGAAGACGACGTCGAAGCCTAGCAGGAACAGGACGCGGGCGAGCAGGCCGCCGAACCCGGCGCCCTCCGCGAAGATGAGCGTGGTCGCCCCCGTCGCGGCGATGAGCACCGGCACGATCAGCGGCAGGAAGATGATCGGCAGCAGCAGGTCGCGCGAGCGCGTGTTCATCGAGATCGTCGCGAGCAGCGTTCCCAGGGCGCAGATGCCCACGTCGGCGAGCAGCAGGACGACGAGGAACGGGAGAAGGTCGCCGACGTAGCTCCGCTCCACGAAGAACAGCGTGAACACGGGCACGGCCACGGCCTGGATGATCAACAGGAAGATGAGGTTGCCCGCGGTCTTGGCGAAGAAGATGGTGACGCGGTCCACCGGGCACAGCAGCAGGCCGTCGAGGCAGCGTTCGTCCTTCTCCTGCGCGAAGGAGCGATTGAGCCCCAGCAGCATGGCGAAGATGAACGTGACCCACAGCATGCCGCCGGTGAAGTAGGTGAGGTCCGCGCCTTCCTTCACGGTGAAGGCGTAGTGGAAGATCACCATGGCCAGCAGCACGAAGAGGATCATGCTGATGAGCATCTCGCGGGTACGCAGCTCGCGGATGAGGTCCTTGCGCAGGATGGCCATGAACTGCCGCAGGCCCACGCTCAGAGCACCGCGCCTTCCTGGACGCGCTCGCGGTACACGGCGCTGAACGACTCGGGGTCGACGCCGGCCGCAGGCTCGTCGGCGATGCGGCCGTTCTCGACGATCATGAGGCGGGTGCCCCACTCGAGGCCCTTGGCGATGTTGTGCGTGACCATCACGAAGGTGTGCTCGTCGCGGATCTCGGTGAGCAGGCCGTCGAGGATGTCGATGGCGCGCGGGTCGAGGCCGGAGTGAGGTTCGTCCAGCAGCAGCACCCGCGGCCGGTGGAGGATGGCGCGCGCGATGGCCAGGCGCTGGCGCATGCCCTTGCTGTAGGTGCGCACCACGTCGTGACGGCGGTGGCTGAGCTCGAGGCGCTCGAGGAGCTCCGTGATGCGCGCCTCACGGTCGCCCACCCCGTACATGTCGGCGTAGAAGCGCAGGTTCTCCTGGGCAGTGAGGTCGAGGTAGAGCATGGGGTCGTGCGAGATGAACCCGATGGCGCGGCGCACGGGCATCGGGTCGTCGCGTACGTCGTGGCCGGCTACCCGGACCATGCCGGCGCCGGCCGTGAGCAGCGTGGCGAGCACGCGCAGCGTGGTCGTCTTGCCGGCGCCGTTGGGGCCGAAGATGCTGAGAAAGCCGCCGCGCTCGAGGCTGAAGGAGAGGCCCTTCAGCACCTCGCGGCGGCCGAACGTCTTGCGCAGGCCCTCGACCTCGATCTCGAGCGGCACGGCAGCCTCCGTCAAGCCGACGCGCCGTCCGGGCGGCCGTCGGCGCCGGCCGTTGGGACGGCCTCGCGCGCCTCCTGCTCCTGACGGCGCGCCTTGGGCCACAGCGACACGGCGGCGCCCACGCACAGCAAGATGGCGCCGATCCACACCCAGCGGATGAGCGGGAAGATGACCATACGCAGCGCGATGCGTTGCGACGTGCTGTCGAACGGCTCGTCGGCGACCACAAAGAGGTCCTCGAACGGCCGCCCGAGGATCACGGCGCGCACCGCCGCCCCGCTCATGGGATACACGTCGGTGTGCGGCGCCAGCGTGCCGACCTGCCTGCCGCCCTGGGTCACGGCGAACGTCGCGATGGAGCGCGTGGAGCTCTGCGGACCCGTGTTCCCCGTCATGCTCCTGTAGGTCAGCGTGTAGCCCGCGATGCTCGCCGTCTCGCCGGCCTTGACCTTGACCAGCGCCGTCTCCTCGTGCTTGTACACGTTGGAGCCGATCAGGCCGGCGACCACGAGGATCATCCCGAAGTGCACGAAGTACGCGGCCGTGCGCGTGCGGCTGCCAGTGAAGGCGCGGCCCATGCCGGCCCAGAGGCTCTTGCCGGGGCCGGCCGCGCGCCGCGCCGAGCGCAGCACGAACTGGACGACGGCGCCCACGGCGAAACCGCAGACCACGAGGCCGACGAAGCCCCACACGTTGGACTCAAAGCCGAGGTACAGCCACAGCGGCGCCGAGAGCACGGCGGTGACCAGCGGCAGGATGAGCGTCTTGCGCAGCTCGGCGCCCTCGGTCTTGCGCCAGGCCAGCAAGGGGCAGACGGCGACGAGCGCCAGCATCACGACGCCGAGAGGCTGGGCGACGGCGTTGTACGTGTCCGGGCCGACGGTGCGGTCGAACGCCAGCGGCACGACCACGGTCCCGAAGGCGATGGCGGCCGCGAAGAGCGTGAGCAGGAGGTTGGTGAGGTAGTAGAGGAAGTCCCGCGACAACAGGCTCTCGACCTGGTCGTGACTCTCGAAGCGGCGCCAGCGCCAGCCGATGAGGGCGGCGGAGGCGACGGCCGTGACGACCAGGAAACCGGAGAGGATCCACACCAGCACGCTGCGCTTCTCGAAGGCGTGCACCGACTGGATGAGCCCGGTGCGCGTGGTCCACGTGGCGAGGATCGTGAGCCAGAAGGTCGCCGCGGCCAAGGCGAGCGCCCAGCGCTTGAAGAGGCCGCGCGCCTTGTAGAGCGTGAACGCGTGGAGCAGCGCGGTGGCGGTGAGCCACGGTACCAGGGACGTGTTTTCGACCGGGTCCCAGGCCCAGTAGCCGCCGAAGCTCAGCACCACGTAAGCCCACCAGGCGCCGAGGCCGATGCCCAGCGAGAGGAACAGCCAGCCGGCGACCGCCCATTTCTGCGAGAGCCTGACCCAAGCCTTGTCGGCGCGGCCGAGCAGGAGCGTGGACACGCCGAACGCGAACGGCACGGCCAGCCCCACGTAGCCGATGAACAGGGCCGGCGGGTGCAGGACCATGCCTGGGTGCAGCAGGAGCGGGTTGAGGCCGAACGGCTGCACGCCGGGTGCGGCCTTCACGAACGGGTTGGAGCCGACGTCGAACACCATGAGGGCCGTGAACACGCCGCCGACGATGCAGAGCACCATCACGGCGCCGCCGGTGAGCCGCTCTACCTTGTTCAGGTCGATGAGGGCGACGACCACGGCGACCACGGCGATGAGCAGCAGCCAGAGAAGGAACGAGCCCTGCTGCCCCGCCCAGAACCCGGCGATCCGGTAGAAGGTCGACAGGCTGGCGTCGGAGTTCTCGACGACGTAGGCGAAGCCGAAGTCCTTCTTGAGGAAGGCCTGAAGCAGCACCGCACCGGCGATGACGGTCGCGAGGAAGAACGCGTAGACGGCGTAGTAACCGTTGCGCAGAAGGTCCGAGCGGTCCCAGCGCACGCCGAGGGCAAGGAAGAGAACGCTCGCCATGGAGAAGGCGAGCGCGGCCCAGAGTGAGTATCTGCCGAGCTCCAGCACCAGCGCACCCTCACTGCCCGGTCTGGGCCGCGGGTGACGCCTTGCCCTCGTACTTGCTGGGGCACTTGGTCTGGAGCTCGTCGGCGGCGACCACCCCATCGGCGGCGGCGTACTTGCCGACGATCACCACATCGACGCCGTCTTCGAAGGCGCCCGGCATCTGCCCGCTATACGTCACCTTGACGGTGTCGGACGCGCCGGTGAGGTCCTGGATGGTGAAGTGCACGCCGCCGGCGTCGCGGTCGATGGTGCCATCGACGACCCGGCCCCCGACCTTGACGTTCTTGCCGTCGTACTGGCCTGTCGTGAGCTCGCCGACCTGCCGGTAGTAGGCCCCCTGCTTCTGGACGAGGAAGACGACGCCGATGACGAACACCACCACGATCACGCCGGTGGCGATGAGCAGACGTGTACGGGACTTCCTATTCACGCGGATACCCCCGGTCGTAGGGCGAGCGGCGACCGATAGTGTAGCCCACCAACGGGCTTCGCGCCATTTCCACTGTCCACAGGATGGTTAAGTCGTGTGAAGGAGGGCGGCTCCGGGCGGCGTAGCTAGCAGCATGCCCATCGACAAACGTCGCGAGAGCAGGCTCATCGCCGTGATCCACGTCGCAGTCTCGGGCGCCGACGTCGCGGATGTCGGACGCCGCCTGCGCCCCGCCCTCGAGCGTCTCAACCAGCTCTTCGCGCCGGCCGTCGCCGAACCGTTCGCCGTGGCCGGCGCCGATCGCGGCGGCGGCGCCCTGGCGGACCCGGCACAGGCGCCGCTCTGCATCAGCGTGCTCCGCGAGAGCCTGGCGCCGCTGCAGCTCAGCGTCGGCGTGGGCATCGGCAGCGTGGAACACGTGCGCGACGCGGCCGCCGACGGGCGCGACGTCTACTCTGTCGCCCGTCGCGCCCTTCAGCTCGCGGTGCGCGACGACGGCCTCTGCCGCTACCTCGGCGCCGGCGAGGCCGGCGACGTGCTGCTGGGCGCCCTCTGCCGTCTCGTCGACCCCCTCATCCGCACGCGCACCCAGAAGCAGTGGGAGGCGATCGCCGCCTACCGCGAACTGGGGCGCCAGCGCGCCGTGGCCGAGCGGCTGGGAGTGACGCGCCAGAGTGTGGGCGATCGCCTGGCGGCCGGTCACCGTCGCGCCGTGGAAGAGGCGGACGCGGCCGTGGCCACGTACCTGAGCTACTTCCGCCGGCAGCCCTTCATGCCCTGATGGGCGCGGCCGGCTGCCGGCCCCGACGCATCCGCCGGCCTCAGCCCTCGGGCGCGGGCGGCGGTTCGGGCATGGCGCAGTCCCCGCCCCGGTCGAGCAGCTTCTCGACGGCGTGCGGCAGCGCCGGCGCGATCATCTTGAACTGCTCCCGGCAGGCGCGCGGGCTGCCCGGCATGTTGACGATCAGCGTCTTGCCGCGGATCCCGCTCACGGCGCGCGAAAGCATCGCGTGCGGCGTCGTGGCGGCCGAACCGGCGCGCATCGCCTCGGCGAAGCCCGGCGCCTGACGCTCCAGCACCTCGAGCGTCGCCTCGGGCGTCACGTCGCGGGTGGTCATGCCGGTGCCGCCCGTGGTCAGGATGAGGTTGACCTTGTTCTCGTCGGCCCAGCGCCGTAGCGCGGCGGCGATCTGCTCGCGTTCGTCGGGCACGATGGCGCGCTCCACGGAGGCGACGCCCAAGGCGCGCAGCGCCTCCTCCAGGGCGTCGCCGCTCGCGTCGTCGCGCTCGCCGCGCGAACCCTTGTCGCTCACGGTGAGCACCCCGGCCACGATGAGGCTCTGCTTGAGCAGCACGATGCCGTGGCCGGGCATGATCTCGCCGCCTTCGATGACGCGCGCGAAGATGCCCTCGCGCGGCATCACGCAGTCGCCCGCCTGCTGGAAGATGGCGCAGCGGTCATGACACACCTTGCCGATCTGGGTGACCTCAAGGAGACACTCGCCGGCGTACATGCGGGCGCCCACGGGCAGCTCGTAGACCACGATGCCTGCGGTGGTGATGTTCTCGCCGAAGGCGCCCGGCTCCACCGTAGGGCAGGCCGCCTTCATCTTCTCGATACTCTCGTTGGCCAACAGGCTCACCTGGCGATGCCACGGACCGGCGTGCGCGTCGCCCTCGACGCCGCGCTCGACGACCAGGGTGATCGACTCCACGGGTTCCTTGCGCACGCCCTTCTCGGCGGCCACGTTGACCGACACGATGCGGCCGTCCACGGTGTGCCGGCTCACTGCTCGCCTCCACTCTGTTCCGCGTCCGCCTCGCGCCGCCACGCGCCGCTGCGCCCGCCGCTCTTCTCGAGGAGGCGCACGGCCGTGACCTCCATGCCGCGATCCACGGCCTTGCACATGTCGTAGATGGTGAGCGCCGCCACGGACGCGGCGAGCAGCGCCTCCATCTCGACGCCCGTGCGCCCGCGCAGCCGCGCCTCGGCGACGACGCTCAGGCCGGGCAGTTCGCCGTCCGGCTCGATCTCGACGGCCACCGCGGTGAGGTTGAGCTGATGGCACAGCGGGATGAGCTCGTGCGTGCGCTTGGCCGCCATGATGCCGGCCAGCCGGGCGACGGCGATCACATCGCCTTTGGGCGCCGCCGCGTCCAGGATCATGGCGAGCGTCGCGGGCGCCATGCGGACGCGCGCCTCGGCGCGCGCCACGCGCTCCGTCTCGTCCTTGCCGCCCACGTCGACCATGCGGGCGCGCCCGCGCGCATCGAGGTGGCTGAGCTCGCTCACCGCCTCACCCGCCGATCTCGGACATCGCGCGCTCGTTGGCGCGCTGCTCGCGGCAGCGGTCGAAGCTCTTGCCCGACACCGCCGCGCGGATGGCGTCGCGCAGCTCCGCGGGACGGGCGATGAGCGGCCGGATGGCGACCTCATCGCCCGAGAACAGGCAGGTGCGCAGGCGGCCGTCGGCGGTGAGGCGCAGGCGATTGCAGCTCGCGCAGAAGTGCTCGGAGACGCCGGCGATGAAGCCGATCGTGCCGCGCGCGCCCGGCGCCTGCCAGTACTGCGCGGGGCCGTGACCGTAGGGACCCTCGTGCGGCGCCAGCTCGTGACGGTCTTTAAGGAGCTGGAGGATCTCGGGCGCCGGCACGAGGCGGCCGTCACCACCGAGCCGGCGGTCGAGCGGCATGAACTCGATGAAGCGCACGTGTACCGCGCGCTCGCGCGTGAGGGCGACGAAGGCGTCGAGCTCGTCCTCCACGCCGTCGAGCAGGAGGGCGTTGACCTTGACCGGCGAGAACCCCGCGTCAAAGGCCGCGTCGAGGCCGGCGAGCGCGTCGGCGAGCCGGCCACCTCGACTGATCCGCGCGAAACGCTCCGGGTCAAGACTGTCGAGACTGATGTTGACCCGCCGCAGCCCCGCGCGGCGCAGATCGGCCGCGTACCTGGGCAGCAGCAGGCCGTTGGTGGTCAGCGAGATGTCGTGGATGCCGCTGGTGCGGCCGAGCATGCCGACGAAGTCGGCGCAGCCGTGCCGCACCAGCGGCTCGCCGCCGGTGATGCGCACCTTGCTGATGCCGCAGCCGGCGGCCACGCGGGCGAACGCCGCCAGCTCCTCGTAGCTGAGGATGTCGTCGTGCGCGCGCGCCGGCACGCCCTCGGCGGGCATGCAGTACGTGCAGCGCAGGTTGCAGCGGTCGGTGATCGAAAGGCGCAGATAGTCGACCCTGCCCTGCGTGTTGTCGGGGATGGCGTTCACGCGAGCCCCAGTGTAGCGGGCCATCCCCGCGGCGTCACTTCTCGAGCATGACCTCGGTGGACTTGATGACGGCCCTTAGGAAGCAAGAAAGAATAACTTGAACAGTAGCGTCTACACACCATGCTGATCGCGCGGTCTCAGGCGGTAGTTCCAGTCGCCGTGGAACTCATCGCGTTCGAGCGCCAGGGAGGCCAGCT
>Ga0247841_10000241_pt1 | contig 149622 bp, 138 predicted proteins | sample LaCruzMarch2015__2_FD_192410 | JGI IMG/M metagenome (GOLD analysis project Ga0247841, IMG submission 192410) | Freshwater microbial communities from meromictic Lake La Cruz, Castile-La Mancha, Spain - LaCruzMarch2015_18m | ecosystem: Environmental > Aquatic > Freshwater > Lake | place: Spain... | reverse complement strand
GCATGCTCCAGCCTTTGCGAAAGAGCTTCACGGCGTCCATACGGACCTGGGAAATGTGCGGAATGGTGGGATATGGCATGTACCTCATTGTGCAACAGGGTGTTGCGAAGGTATTGAACCATTACGCCGTTTTTGCTATTTACATATAAATAGTATATAATACTAGATATGGTTGAAAACAAAAAAACTGTTAATGCAATTTCGCCTGGTCCAAGCCAGTCTAACAATACCCACGTGAGCAAGGACATTGAGACAAATCGGCGCTCATTTAAAGATATCTCAGACAGTGCACCTCCTTGCCCCGCGTCCCTGCAACCACAGAGTGCATGGGACGATCCGGATATCGCATCAAATTACACCGCTGAGGCACAAGAGTTTGACCAGTCTTTGCTAGTGCTTAAGCAAGCCCTTGCGAAAATTCAATTGGAAAGAGGCGATGATATTCTGGATTTAGGTGCAGGTACTGGGCTGAATTCAGTATTAATTAGTGAGCGTTTCGGCGTAGGGAGAAGTATTTACGGATCTGATATTTCAGCGGCAATGCATAATCAAAGTGTGTATTTGAACTATGCGGATTTTCAGATTACAGATCTGGCAGAGGGCGTTCCGCGGCAGTACCGCGAGAAAATTGATCAAGGAAAGATGAGGGTAGGACTAATAAACTGCGTCGGCGCTTTCCATTTTCTCTCACCTGAAGGTATTCGAACTATCATCAGAGATATTGCCCATTGTTTGCGAGTAGATGGCACAGCCGTTCTGACCATGGGCTTGTATAACCAAAGCAATGATTGGACAGGTTTTTGCGATATAGAAACAGACAATGATGTGGTTGGAAAATGCACAACATCGAAATTCAAAATGCATTATTATGACAGGCAGTTCATCAAATCGCTCCTGCAGGAAAATAATTTAGATATTGTAGAATGGAACGAATTCTCTCTCTCAAACAGAGATGCCATCTCTACAGAGGAGCAGCAACCATCGGTATTAGTTGTGTGCAAAAAACGACCTCAACCCCAGTTGTGATAGCGTCCAGAATGGAGCTCTACACTCACATTCACGATACTGACGATATTTCTGGTGTCTTTTCTTCTACGAGAGGGGATTGACCCTGATAATAAACTCCGCCCAGTAAAGAATGAGCTCTTCTAACCGGTGTAAACTTTTTCGCAGAATGTCTACAACGATATTTTGGCTTATATAAGCAAATATTTGGCATGATCGTCATTCACAGATACGTGCCGATTTCGCGTACTCCCATGAATGATTGACTATGAGAATTTTTACGAGTAACTTCATCAATGTTCATTGATATAGTTTCTCGTTTGCATTATGAATAATCCTTGCTGCACAACGAAGAGCGATGCTACTGCTCTTGCCAATAACGCTTCTTTTCTACGAACGATTGGTGACGAGAATCGTCTGCGCATTCTCTGTCTTCTCCAAAAAGGAGAACTGTGCGTTTGCGATATCTGGCGACATCTCGATCTTGCTCAAAACCTGACATCCCATCACCTCTCCGTACTGAAGGAGCTGAACCTTATCAATGCACGGAAAGATGGACTCAAGGTCTTCTATTCCATCAACCAGAAAGTCATGACTCGATATTTTCATTCTCTTACCCATTTCCTATGGCGAACGAACCAATCATAAGCATCGAAGTCCTCGGTTCCGGATGTGCTAAATGTAAGAAGCTGCATGAGCTTACCAAGAGCGCCGCAACAGAGCTCGGCCTCAAGACGGAAGTCATCTACACCACTGACATCGAAAAAATTATTGCGATGGGCGTGATGTCGAGCCCGATACTTTCGGTGAACGGGAAGCCCGTCGTGGTCGGTTCCGTTCCGGACATTCAGACCATTAAGAACCTTCTTTCTGAGCATACGGCACAGAAAATCGCACAAGGCGGAGGCTGTACCTGTGGTTCCTGCTGAGCCATGGATATCTTCCTCCCTCTTCAACTTACCGCCGACTGGCTGGCATACGGTGTGTTCTCCCTCCCTCCGGAATCCCATCTCGGAGAGGCGGTGAGCTTCTTTTTCTATGACACCGCAAAAATCATCATTCTTGTGTACGTCATCTCGATTCTCTCGGGGGTCGTCAATTTCTACCTCCCCGTAGAGCGCATTCGCGACTATCTCGCGACCCATAAGCTCTGGGGCTTGGATTACTTCCTCGCAACCATCTTCGGTGCAATCACGCCCTTCTGCAGCTGTTCGTCCATCCCGCTCTTCATCGGCTTCCTCAAGGCGGGCATTCCTCTGGGCGTCACGTTCGCGTACCTCATCTCTTCTCCTCTCATCAGTGAGATTGCGTTTGGGCTCATGATTGGGCTCTTCGGCATCAAAATCGCGGTACTCTACGTTGCTGCCGGCAGCGTCATCGGCATGATCGGAGGCTTTATCATCGGCAGGCTCAACATGGAGAAGTACGTGGAGGATTTCGTTTGGAGGTCTGGCATGACAGTCTCGACGACGGAAGCGAAGCGCATCGGACTTCAAGAGGCATTCCCCGGTATCGTGCGGGAATCATCGAGCATCCTCTGGGGGATTCTCCCCTATGTCCTCATCGGTATCGGCGTGGGTGCCGCCATCCATGGTTTCGTCCCCGCAAATTTCTTTGAGTTCATCCTCACGCGGCTCGGGCCCTTCAGTCTTCCGGTTGCGGTCCTTGTGGCGGTTCCCATGTATGCCAATCCGGCCGGAGTATTACCGATCTTGGAATCGCTTGTTGCAAAGGGCGTCCCGATGGGCACAGCACTTGCATTCATGATGGCGATTGTCGGCCTCTCACTCCCTGCGGCATTGATTCTCAAGAAAGTAATCAAATTGCCATTACTATTTGCCTTCTTCGGCATAGTCACGGTCGGGATCATTCTTATCGGTTATCTCTTCAATTTCCTCCTCGCCTGATTCACACACACTCTCTTTGTACATTCCCCACTGTAGTCTTCGTTTTGCTGTTCTCCTTCGCATTGTCCGCATGTCAGCAGGCATCCGGTGGCTCTGTGGTAGAGAAAGCTATGGGGGCCCCGCAGAAGCAACGATGTCTTGTGTCCCCAGGTCAAGAGCTGCAGGGATACATCGTGATCATTCACTTAAAGGAAAATTGCGCGGATTTCGCGAGCGCCATATCGGTCCCGATTGGTTACTCAGATATGCTAAAGGATGAGATTGCCTGTTGTTTCTCTTGATTCAAGAGGGTGATCACAGAAAGGTACTTGGAATCAAGTACAGAAGGATGTCCCACCCCTGAGTAATCGCAAGCAATTGGCTCCACTCATTTCGGATACTTTTAACCATTGACATAATACTAAATATATTTCACAATATAAATATGACAGTTCAAACAAGGTTGCTGGAAAAACTGGAGCCAGCGGCATCCGCCTATCGAGTGGCATTCCGTTCGTTTGATATACCAGATAGGAAGGTCTTGCGTGCGACAGCCGGCGAGGTTGTCAGTGTTGCAAAAAAATTGCGTCAGCTTCTTGAAAGCAATAATCCTGATGCACGTTCAAGAGCTGATTCCTTGGCTCTTGAGGAATTGGAGATTATTGAAGATATTGGCCGCAGATTGGTTGCATGTGAAAATCCAGAAAGTCTTTGTTGGGAATTTTATCTTGATCTAGGAGGAGCTTAATCCTCCCCAATATTCTTGATAGCCTCATGGTAGGATTGCATTTGGACATCGCAGATGCAGCATGGAATGAATGTGGACAGCACAAGCGATCGAAGAGACCTTACCTTATTTCCCAGGCTGTTCCGCTCAGCCAATAATCAGCTCTTCAACACAGCGTAAACTTTCTCGCAGGATGTCCATTATCCTCACATCTTGCGACTGTCATACGCCCAATGGAGGAGTGCCTGACGTTGTCTTTTCCTGCATGACAAATCGCCACGATCGCAATTGTTTTTCACCTGCGTGATGTGCCGCTTCATGGCCAGCCATCGACGAATTTGTCGATCATCTTCCTTCGGCATTCGTCGACCTCTGTAGTAGCGACAGTACCACTGAAACCACCCTCGCGGATCGGCCGGATGAATCCATCCTTTCTTCTTCCAAACCGATAGTGGCTGGCTCGCATTCACGCCAAAAAAATTAAGCGACGGATCATGACGTTCATGACAAAGTTTTGCGTGCTTAAACCAATCAGCCGGGAATTCCTCACGGCAGTCGGTCATGTACTTGCCACCAAAGACGCCGAGCGCGAGCATTTGCTTGGGAGTGAGCTGAGGTTTGAAGCGAGGATCAAAGTGAAATCCTTCGACTTCTGTAAGGGTGTATCGGCAGTTTCGCTGCATGAGATCATTCACAGTGACGACGATGTTTAAGGCTACTTTCATCGTGGTGGCAATGGGATGAAGACACTTGTTTTCTCCTTGTACGATTCAAAATCCGACCTGCCTGCATACTTCTTCTCGAGTATCGGAATACCGGAGACGAAGAGAATGAGGAATGTGATCAGAAGCGGACCAATCATTGTGAAATAACCATAAGGAAGAGATAGAGCGATGAGAAAGATCCCCCACCACTGCAGCACTTCACCGAAGTAATTCGGGTGGCGGGAGTACGCCCAGAGACCCCTATCCATGATCTTGCCCTTATTCGCTGGATCTTTAAGAAAGCTCTTCAACTGATGGTCGCCGACGGACTCGAAGAAGAAACCGACAAGCCAGACCAATACACCTCCCGCATCCAGAAGCGTCAGTAGAGCAGGTGTCGATGCGTGAATGAAAAGAACGGGCAAAAGAATCACGTAGAGAAGCAGGCCCTGCAGCATGAATATTTGCAGGTAACTGCGCAGATGCACATACTCCCATTCCTGACGCCAAGCAGCGTATCGACGGTCTTCGGGCTTTTTGAGATTACGTCTTGCAATGTGCCATGTGAGTCTAGTACCCCAGATCGTGATAAGAATATTGACGAGCAGGGAACGCGACGAATGCTCAGACAAAAGAAAGGCGATCCAACTCATGAGAACGAATCCAAATCCCCACGCAATATCCGCTACATCATTCCTCTTTGTCATCACTGCAATCACAAACCAGATGTTCATGTACAGAAACAATGCCAGAGCGATCTGGGCACAGAGCGATATCATGCGATGTTCTGCGCTATGGCGAACGTCACCGTCGCCACCGCTGCCCCGAGCGCCGTGCCCCACGCCATATCGACAATCGTAATGAGCAGCGGCCAGTCCTTCGTCACTGCAAGATTGGTGAGATCGTAGGTCGCATAGGTGACAAGCCCGAAGAAGGCACCGCGCAGGAGTGCGTCAGACCACGAATTCTTCTGCATCGCCGGTTCGATGACGAAGAATACCAACCCTGCGAGAAAGAGGAGGTAGAAGGCAAGAGCGGCGATCCAGTTCACATCGGGTTTTAAGAGTGTGCCAATTTGCTCCCGATAGAATTTCTTTGCAATCAGCCCGAGCCACGTCATGTCGAGCGCGAAGAATATGGGAACAGCGATGGCATAAAGCTTAAGGAACATCGGTTCAACGGAAATTCAAATACGTGATCGTCAGTTGCAGGCAGGTGGCAAATGCGACCCACAGCAGGTACGGAATCTGGGCGTAGGTGATCCACGGTGCATGCGGGAAAATACTGCGCATAGCCCAGATCAGGGTGCCGAGGACCAGCAGGATATCAATGGCCGCAAGGACGTTGCTCCTGAGTCCGAACTGCAGCGGTGTGAATGCAAAATTGAAGAGGAGGTTGAGCGCAAATGGCACCGCAATCATCCAGGCAATCTTCTTTTGACCCGCCATCACAAAGACGGCACCGAAAGAAATAAAGATGCCGATGTACAGCACGGTCCATACCGGCCCGAATACGGAGGACGGGGGGGCCCACGAAGGTTTGATGAGCTGTTGGTACCATGTGTAAGTTTCCATGGTTGCATGGTATCACGAAATTCAACTTCGAAGGCTTCAATTGCTCATGCCAATCTCATCTCTTCATAGCTTTTAACAAAGCTCCGCCTGGCAAGCCGGCGCATGCAAGCTTTTTTTTGCAGGATGTCCTGCCGGTACCCACACATCTCTCTTTCTAATATCCTGCATTTTGGCCCATATTCATCATATTTTCCCTCCCCTTACGTTCTTCTATTCTAAGTTTCGCATCCATATCTTTGCGAACCTTTATTGACAGCGATGCAAGGAGTCTTGAACATGCCAATTATGCGTCACAAGGGTATCCAGGCATCCCGGCTGTTTATGGATCGCATACGGCAAGCGGAGGAGCGGCTCTTCGCCGATCAATTTTCTGAGAATGACGCCAGTATGATGCAGAGCGGCGGACGGCGCTTCTGGCACTTCCGCCCCAGTCATCATATCGCTACGGGGCTCATGACGGAGGAGGACATTATGCTGCTTTCCCAGCCGGGCAAACGGCTCCTGAGCGTTGGTGCGTCTCCGGCGTTTCTGGAGCGAATACTCGTGGAACTCGGTGTTCCTCCTGCGAATGTTCTCTTAGCGGACAATGACCCCGCCATCGCCCAGTGCGCGGGACCGATTCCATTCGTGATATTCGATGCCACGGGAGCGTGGCCGGACATCGGTTTTTTCGATCGGATCATCTTTCCGGAGAGTCTCTGTATCGCCATTGGCGATAGGGTTCGCGAGAGCGGTGTGGAAATTGGAAGTGCGGCAGGGGATCATCCGACGGATGCGATCGAGACAACGTTGATGACGACTCTTCTGCATGCCGCGCTCCAGAGGTTGTGCCCCGGGGGCATCCTTCGTGCCAATGGGCCCATGAGTCATCCCAAGGTCATTCGTGCCGTGAGTGCAATGTTACGAGAGGCGTATCCGGAGATTGTCATTGAGAGCCGTCGGTTCTTTCTATCAATACACAGCGTTCCTGCTGTACATTTTTGATTTCACGAGAGTTCTGAGATAATTGACAACAATAATAATTATTAGCATAATACTCGTATGGAAGTCCTCAACAGGGATGATGTATTTCGGACGGCACAGGACATTTATGAGCGCAAGTTCAATGCTGTTCCGCCAAAGTTAGAACTTTGCTTCGCCGTCGATATCTTCCTCCGCGGTTGCCAAACACAGGAGGACAAAGTTGCGATGCTCGGGGGTATTGCCGAGAAGAGGGCGCTCCATATTCAAGATGGCGCAGAGAGTCCGCTCTCCCAAGACACCATCGATATGATCGATGCCGTGCAAGCGGCTGTGCAGCAGGTGATGGCTCTCATGAATTGATTCCAATAAGAGCGACTTTTGAGGTGGCACCGTATGCGGAAGATGGAATGCACCAGAATTGCTACGGCGCTGGTCGGCAGTCAAATGTGCTACCACCCACGTCGCAAGAGCACCTGATGGATAGCGATCGCCACATCGAAGCGGCTCATGGGACGCGATGGATCCAACTGCGTTGTGCGGTCGGGAAACATGTCGTACTCCTGGGCCGCTCCGGCATAGAGGGCAAACCAGTCGTTGTTAGAGACATCGGCGTACGTATAGGGGAGTTCCGTCGGCAGGGCAAAGGCGTGATTGATCATCTTCAGAAATTCGGCGGTATTCACGGTATCAGCGGGCTTGAAATAGCCGTTCGGATGCCCCTTGATGATTCCCTTTTCAAAGCATCGGACCACGTACTGGGTGAACCACTGTCCGTTGGGGACATCGGGGAAGAGGTTGTTACTGGGTTTATCCTCCACGGAGTCCTCTGTGGCATTGAGCAGGAACTTGGCGGCTTCGGCGCGGTTGACGGGTTGCGCCCCCTTAAATTCGCCGTCGGGATAACCGCTGATAATCCCTTCGTCGTACAAATGGGCTGCAGCCTCCCTCTTGATGCCGAGGCTGGTGATATCGGAGAAGACATTGGCGTACGAGCGCAGGCTGGAATGCGACTCTTCCTGCCGTGCCTGAGAACTCCTGAAGGATGAAGAGGGCGCCGCTATCGCAGAGCGCATACCAGAAGATGCCGCGCCTGCGGATGAGTTGCTTGCGCACGTGGGACGGATCGTGATCTCTCGGCTGCAGTTATTGGCGTTATTGGAGTCATTCCAGGGCGCATTCGTGCATGCCTTGAGCGCGAAGGTGGAGAGTTTTGTACACGCATCTGTCAAACGCATTTTGATGTTGATTTCCTTCAGTTGGCCCACCTCCAAGATATCAACCATGCAGAACACCGTGGCAACGGTTGACGAATGCGGCGCGATGGAGCAGCGCGTATCCAGATTGGTGGGCTCAATCATGTTGGGGTCGTACACGATCGTCAGGGAGACATCATTCGCCCCATCAGGTCCGATGTTCGTTGTTCGGATGGGGAGCGTGAATGTTGTTCCGGGCTCCTGATCCCAAGTCATCGTATCAAGGATGATCTCCGCTTTCAGGTCCGCTGTGGATTCCGTCGGTTCAGCGATCTTGTAGTAGCGATAATTCTGCTGGAGCGTCCTGGAGCAGGAAGCATTGACGATGCCGGTGCTTGCGTACGTGCCGCCTTGATCGCACATCGCGGATATGATAGTGAACAATGTGCCGTCTCCTCCCGACTGCTCAAAGAATGCGTCTGCACCTCTCACGATGAATTCTCCGCCGTTCACAATCAATTGTTCGCCCGTTCGCTGCAGCACAAAACCGGGCTCGCTGTGGATTTCATAGACGAATTTCATGGGTGTCGTGAGAGGCTTATCCAGATCGAAGAATAATTCTTTGGAATCGTAGGAGAAGCTTGCTCTGATGACCCGGGGATAGTTGTCCGAGGGATCGATGGCCGGTGCCGGATTCACCTGGATGGCAATCATGTTGGATCGACCGTCACTGTTTTCGTAGTAGACCTCGCTGTTTCCTTCCATGGCAATCAGGCTCTTGATCCCGGTGCACTCCCACTGTTGATTCGTCATATTCGGTGCCGGAGGAATACTCACGCAGTTCAGTTGATTCGGTTTGAATCCTTGCAGTTCAACCGCTGCTCCATACTGTGGTCCTGCCATGAACTTGATGGTGCCGCCTTCCGCAATTTGAAAGAACGTGGCGGAAGTAGGCCCCCAAAGCCTCCTGTTTTCCGGGTAGCTGTTGGGGTCATCCGCCAGTGCGTGAGGGAGGGCGAACGTCAGAAAGAGAAAAAGTGCTATCCAGTGATTACGCATAAGAAGGGGTGGGAATTGCTGCATATACTACATCTGCGTCGTAATTTTCATGCTCATTTAGTGAAAAAACCACCCGTCTCACGTTGAACCGGGTGGCTTTTTCAAATTTCAAATCACAAGAGCGGCTGCTGCGCTTTCTTCATTTCGCGTACCGTCCACAGCATCGTAGAGAGTTCGCCGCGGGTGATGGGCCCGTTTAAGTTGGCATCGGCCGAGAGGGCCCCTGCCTTGATGAGCGCATCCACGTAATTCTCCGACCAGGGTTGTGAAGGATCGGTGGGATCAGTTGCCAGGAGGAATGCCTTGGAGAGCGCTTTGGCTGCCTGTGCTCGTGTCACCGGAGCATTCGGACGGAATAATCCGTCGCTGTAGCCGCGCATGAGTCCCGCACGCATGGCCGTGCAGAGATCGACACCGTAGGAGGCGTCTTTCTCCACATCGCGCGCCAGCAGGGAATAGTCCGATTCCGAGAGCTTGGGGAAGCAGCGTTCCGATGGCTTGTAGAGACGGCGCACGATGGCAGCCACGAAGGTGGATCGGCTGATGGTGTCATTGGAATTCCACACGTAGGCCACGTTGCGAACGGCGGGCAGGGGAGGGGGCAAAACTGTGGGGAGCGGCTCTTCCGACAGACTTACGGGAGCGGGTTTTGGCGGGAGCATAACGTCCTCCGGAAAGTAGGCCGAAGCAATTTGCGGCAACAGAAGGTTTATGGCGAGCAGAAGGGAGAGGGTGCGTGTGCGCATAAGTGCAAGGGGGAAAATAGGAAGAGCATGGTGCGCCAATACGGCAGAAGGCGCAACGGTCCTTGAACACTTGCGGTGCTCACTCCAGTGAGCCATCTATACCAGTCATTGGTGCGCGGTTCTCAGCGATTCAGCGTTCAAGCACTTGGAGCTTTTCAAGCATACGCATGAAGGCATTGGTCGGATCTTTCAGCTTACTGCCGCAATGCATGGAGAGGCGCAGAAAGTGATGAGTGCTGACGATAAAAGCACTGCGGGTGACACACGACTCCTCTTGTTCATAGAGAATGGTTTGAGTGGCGTTCACGGTTTGATCCGAAAGGATGATGATATCCGATGCTCCGGTAAGCTCCTCGATGGAGTCATGCACATGGAGCATGGGAAAAGCCGTGAGGGAGAAATCAGTCTCCACGCAGGCATTCCAACCCCAGCATGTGCGCTGAGGTCCAAAGAAGAGCTTCCAGGTAGAGCGAAGACGTGGATAGAGAGCGCCATCGTATGTTCCACGAGTGATGAGGATAGGGGAAGGCCAGGTATTGGGGTACGAAAGGACGAATCCTAATTCTTTGTTTCGCACTTCCTTCCATGTGACAGGGTTGGTCACTTCAGCTTCGCTCAAAGATATTTTCTCGGCAGGAGCCTGATCTGAAGGGAGTTTTAAGAGTCGGGCCAGCATCTCTGCAACTTCTCCGCGGGTGAGTACGTGCGCTTGATCGCGTATGGAAGAAGGGATTGCCTGCGCTCCCGCCAGAGAGGCAATGAATGGCTTGTACCATTCCTCTTTTAGAATTTCGAGGTCTGGGACGGTGAGCGGAGCCAGCTTGAAGGCGGTGGAGAGGATCTTGGCTCCTTCGGCAAGCGAGATGGGGCGATCGGGACGGAAGGTTCCGTCTCCATAGCCGGAAACATACGCGTATGCGCGCGCCACACACACAGAGGGCGCAAACCACGCATCCAGCGGCACATCAGAGAATTCCATTCCTAAGCCGTATTGGTCGAGCATGGTTTCATCGGTCAGGCAGCCATCGATGAGTGTTTGCGGCGCCAAGGCAGAGACGAGCATCTTCACAAATTCCGCGCGGGTGACGGGAGAATCCGGCCAGAAAATCACATGCTTTCCCGGCTCTTCAAACCCCTTTACGATGTCGCGCTGTCGCAGGAGTTCTATAGATTGCGCGTAGGGATACGTATCGGGAACATCCGCAAAGAATCCAGCTGCGGCTGCGGTTGGGAGGAGTCCGAGTGAGGCGATAAGGAGAGAGACGATCCAGCGGATGAGAGGCATGCGGTTCATTGTACCATTTGCTATTTCCAAATTGGCGATTTGCGATTTGCGAAATACTCAGTCCATTGCATTCAGTCGTTCCCGGCAACATCGCAAATTTGCAGCAATTCCATTACGCTGCATGCATCCTTCCGCATTACTATGGACCAAGCAGAACTCCAGAAGCGTATCGAAGCGTTCCTCAAGGATCTGGGTATTCCCAGTTTCATCGTCTTTGGATTCAAAAAAGACGAGAAGGAATTTGGCTTCATCTCTAGCTACCGTCAGGTTCCACCCAATGTGGCTATCAAAGGGCTCACATGGGCGCTGAATGATTTCGTGCAAAAAAATCTGTGATTTCGCGATGGTGCAGGCTTGCGCTTCATCTCCCTAAGTGTCATAGATGAGATATGATAAGAACACCTGATTGCTCACGGACGACATTGTTCGTCTCAAGACGCGACGCGATCCCTCCTACGATGTATGCAGAAGAGATTCGTGAGGGGCAGCGCTATCGAGTCTTGAACATATTGCAGGTGGGATTGGGGGTCGCCTATCAATTGGATTCTGCAGAGACGGGTGGAAAGGATGTCATTGTCTTAAAATCTCAATGTGACAATCAACGGGAATTCAGCGTCCAGCCGGATCCATCTGGATATGTCTTTCCGAAATCGGTTGGTAACTTGCAGCATGCGGAGGCCATGCGTTTGCAGCAACGCGCGGCGTGAATTGTTCTTTCACTTGAGCATTTCCTTCATCACCCAGTTTGCAAATCCGATGAGGGCCGCGACTACAATCCAACCCCAAATGCCGCCAAAGATTTCCAGACGTACTACTGTCGGATCCATCTTGAGCACCAAAAATTGCACGAGCCAAACGAAGAGTCCGTTCACCACGATCACGGCCAGAATGGTGGCGAAGAGACGCAGGGGCATTGTCACGATCGCCAATAGTGGCCGCACCAGAAGGTTCAAGAGCGTTAAGAGCGCGCCCACGATGATAATCGCCCGCCATCCGCCGGTGAGCATGAAGTATTGATCCAGGTAGGTTGCCATTGCCCAGACCAACACAAACGTCAGCGTGGCGCGAATGGTGATCTTAAGCGGGAGGGAACTCCCTGAGGAATCTGCCATGGGAGGAAGTGTAGCAGAGGGTGGATGTTCGCGGAATTTTCTGCCTCACCCCCCTATACCCCCTCTCCGCACCAGCAACGATTCCTTCACGGAGAGGGGGAGTAACATTTTTGTATAGTCAAAAAGAAGAGGGCGAAGCAAGGCTCAGCCTTCACTCGTCACACCACTCGCGTTGTCGCACCTTCCAGACTTTCCGCCAGGAGTTCCTGAATCGGTCTCTGGGCGAGTCTTTGTTGCAGCCACTCAATAGCCATTCTACGGTTATCCGCCTTCAGAAAGTCACGATCTTCCGGTGTATGGACCTCAAATGCCGGCGGGGGCAGCGGGTCACTGATGATTTCCATTCCCGGTCGAACGGCTTGAAGGAGGGCAAGTATGCGTGCAAAGCGCTCGTGCATCCCTCCGCAGGTGGTATTGCAAAAGGCGACGGAGTCCACGGCGTACTTTGGGCAATCGTCTTCTCCTTCCGCAATATCTTCCCAATGCGATGCGTTGAGTAGCACGCTATTCAGGTCAGGGTTCATGGTCGGATGTTCCTGCATATCGATCACTATGCCTGCAATATCCCCTTTGATCATGATGCGGGCCATCATATTTCTCATACGTGAAAATATTCCACGCGTGAAGTCATAGGGATGGACATCGATGGGTCGTGCGCGAGGGACGATCAGTAAACCGTTTCCACTCACGATACTTTTAATTTCCATCCTTTCATCGGAAGGATAGGGCTCTCGTTTTAACTTTGGTGGTCGTTGAGCTTCTCCGGATGGTCTTTTTCCTGTTTCACGCTCGTCGGGAGCGTCCATGGATGCTTTTGCAGGCATGGATTTCATCGTATTCCACCTATAGTCATATTCAAGAGGTAATGAGAACCAGACGTTGACGTAAGTTGGTATTTAAATGAAAATGACATTCCTTATCCCTCCCTTCCCCCATGTCACTCACTGAGAACTTCGATCGTAGGAATGCATCCTTAAATCCTGCTCAGGGAGTCAGCGATCATCCTGCGGCGCAAGAAATAAGTGATCTCACTCTTTTGGAAAAAATGTTGGATGCAGTCATCGCGCGTCCGCCGCAGGATGATGAAGCGTTGGGCAATGCGCGTTTTGTTCTTGAATGTGCACTGTCACATCCTTCCGTGACGGCTTCAGTTATAGAAAAGGCAGCGAGAGTCTCAGAAATCGTGTGCAGAGTACGCTTGCAAGTACGCGCGGACATGCGGAAGAGAGCGGTTGCGTGACTGTTCAGAGTTTGGCCAGTCGTACTGTCACCATCTTGCCGTCCACGTCCACGGACTGCGGAGCGCCATCATTCTTTTGCAGCACGGAGTTCGTCTCTTGTTCAATTGCCGCTCCAAAATCTTTGACGATAGAATCCATTCCCTCCACAGAGAGCGCGATGCGATCCATGAATGAGAGCCCCGCCTCTTTGCGGAACTTCTGAACCGTACGGATCAGATCGCGGCAGAAGCCTTCGCACTTGAGCGCCTCTGTGAGTGCGGTTTTCATGCTCACGACGATGCCGTGATCGGAAGCGATGTCCTGTCCTTCGCCACCGCGAAAGACGATCTGCACTTCGGCGGGAGTGAGCACTTCATCTAAGATAAGGACAGAGCCATCGTCCTTCACGGTGAATTCGCCTGCTTTGCCTGCGCGGATGATTTCTTGCACGCGCGCGCCGAGCCTTGGGCCTACTTTGCGGGCGTCCACCTGGGCAAAGGACTCAGCCAGGGCTCCCGGGTCATCCGTGAACTCCAGATCTTTCACGTTGAGTTCCTGCATGAGGAGCATGCGATCTTCCTGCGTGAGGGGGGCTGCCTTGCGGAGTTCCGGTGGCAGAGCCACGGTGGCGTGTTCCAGCGGTTGGCGCACTTTGAGCTTCTTGACGGCACGAATGCCGTGTCCCAACGAAACGACCTGCCGCAGGAGGCGGTTGCGGGCGATAAGTTGCTGTTCTTCTTTGGTGAGAGGGCGCATTTGTGGCCAATCGGTGAGGTGCACGGATCCGTGTTCTTCCGCCACCAGGTTCAAGTAGATCGCATCGGTGATGAACGGACAGAACGGAGCCAGCACCTGGCAGAGAGTAAGAAGCACGTCATTCAGTGTCGCCAGCGCGTCCGCGCGCTCTTCCTCATGACCGGTGAGCTCGGCGGCGGGTGACGTATCTTCCTCATCTAAGGCACCCTTGCCGGCAAAGCGCCTGCGCGAGAGGCGCACGTACCAGTTGGTGAGCGCATCGATGGTCTCGTGCATCTGACTGCATGCAGCGGAGAGATCGTACCGATCCAGTTCCTGCGTGATGCGGTTTACCAGGTCTTGAGCCTCCGCGCGGATGTAGCGATCCAGAGGATGGCCCGAATGTCGTCGGCTCTCTACTGCCTCGAATTTGGCCGCATTCGCGTAGGTCACAAAGAAGCTATAGACATTCCACAGCGGCAACAGGACAGCACGCACAGTTTCTTCCACCAGCTTCTCAGAGAAGCGAAGATCCTCGCCGCGCACGGCGGGGGAGCCCATCAAGGTAAAGCGCACGGCATCCGCTCCGTGGCGATGGACCACATCCAGAGGTTCCGGATAGTTCTTGAGGCGTTTGCTCATCTTCTTGCCGTCTTCCGCCAGTACGATGCCGTTGACCACGCAGTGGCAAAATGCCGGCTTCTTGAAGAGTGCGGTTGCGAGCACCATGAGGGTGTAGAACCATCCGCGCGTCTGATCCATGCCTTCGGCGATGAAGTCCGCGGAGAAACCTTTGGGCTCTTTGCGTTTGCGATTGTCAAAACCGTAGGGGAAGTTGCTCTGCGCATAGGGCATGGACCCGGACTCGAACCAGCAGTCCAGCACTTCGGGGATGCGCTTCATCGGCGAAGGAAGACACAGGTCGAGTGCCTCGGCGTTCTTGGGATCGAGTGCGGCTGCTTCCGCAAGGGAGAGATTTTCCACCAGAGCTTGCAGACATTTGAGCGGGCCTCCGTGGCAGGCCACGAGTACGCGCTTGCCCGGGTATTCCTTTCGGATACGATCGAGCGCTCCCTGCAGACGCCGCACAAACACTTCAAAACTCTCGCCCCCAGGAGGAGTGAGCGGAGAGAGTCCCGGGCTCACGATCCCACCTCGTGGCAGTACTGTCAGAAAGTCCTTTCCGGGCTTTCCTGTCCACTCTCCCGTGTTGCGCTCTCGCAATTCTTCCCAACGTGCCACATGGGGAACTTTGAGCTCCTTGCTGATGATTTCCGCCGTCTCCACAGCACGTGAGAGATCCGAAGAAATGATGAGGTCGAACTTTTGCTTCTTCAATTTCTTGGCCAGATCCTGCACTTGCTTCTTCCCTGTTGCGTTGAGCACGGTATCCACATTTCCGCCGTTCACTTTATTCTCCTTGTTGTAATCGGTTTCTCCGTGGCGAACCAGCGTCAGGAGCGTATCCGTCTTCTGAGGAGAACCACCCCACGTGATTTCATCCACGACGTGCTTGTGCAGATCCATCTGCGTCTGCGTTTGATGATCCCAGAAGAACTGATAGGGCTCCGCGTACTTGGGATAGGGCTGGTGGCTCAACTTGATGGGATCCTCCTGGCCAAAGAAGTGGCGCAAGTTGACGATGGGATCGGCGTGCGTGACGATCACGATATGCCCGCCGCGGTGGAGCGGAAGCACATCGCCTAAGAACGACTCTAGGCGATCGTGCACCTGCCGCCACGTCTCCATGCCCGGGAAGTGGTAGATGCTCTCTGGGATGCCTTTCTCCATCTTGTGAGCGCGGCGCGCTTTGACGAATGTGAGATCACTGAAGTCCACGGTCTTTCCCTCATATTCGCCAAACTGCACCTCACGCAGGCGGTCATCCACGATGAGCGGAGCACCCGTTGCCTTGGCGATTGCTTCTGCGGTTTGCTTGGTGCGGGCCAGCGGAGAGCAGTAGATGGCCGCGATTTCTTCACTCTTCAGGAATGCTCCCGCCTCCTTGGCTTGCGCATGTCCCTGCTCGGTCAGGCTGGTCCCCGGCGGAACGCACTGGTAGATCGGGGTCAGGTTGCCCTCGCTCTCGCCGTGACGCAGCGCCGTGACCTTGGTGAAGCGGATCTTACACTTGGCCATGAGTTCGTCACGACCGGCAATCACTTCTACTTCGTCGTCATTCATTTCTTTCTTTTCTTTCCTCCATATCGGCAGAGGCGTTCCCCAGTAGCGGTTGCGGCTGATGGCCCAATCGCGTGCTCCCGCCAGCCATTTGCCAAAGCGCCCGTCGCGCACATGCTCCGGCACCCAGGAGGTCTCGGCGTTGCTCTGCAGCAGGTCCTCTTTGATTTTTTCCACTGCAACAAACCAGGAGCTAGTGGCGTAGTTGAGGAGCGGGGATTCGCAGCGCCAGCAGTGCGGGTAGCTGTGCGTGTAGGATTCCTTCTTCCACACCAGGCCGTTCTTACTCATGTCCTCGATGATCTTCTTTTCCGCATCCTTCACATACAGTCCGCTGTAGGGTCCGGCCAGTGGCGTGAAGTGCCCGTCCATGGCCACATCCATGACGATGGGGAGCTTATTTTTCTTAGCTGCCTCCATGTCGATTTCTCCGTAGGAGCCGTTAATTGTCACGATGCCGGTTCCTTCGCTCACTTCCACGTAATCCGCCGGGAAGACGGAGTACACGTGGGGGGTTGCCTTCACTTCCGGCAGATCCGCATACCAGGGCGCGATGTGGACGTAGTGTTTTCCTACCATTTTCTTCCCCTTGAATTCTTCGATCACTTCAAAATCTTCCGATCCTTTCATCACGGCTTCCAGGCGTTCCTTTGCAAAGATCAGGCACTCCTTCCCTGCACGCACTTTCACGTAATCGGCCTGGGGACTGATAGAGAGGCCCATGGTGGAGAGTGTGCTCCAGGGTGTGGTGGTCCATGCCAGGAGGAAGGTTTTTGGCTCATCGACGAGCTCGAACTTCCACGTCACTGAGATGTCACTCACGTCCTTGTACCCCTGCGTGACTTCAAAATTGGAGAGGGGAGTGGCACAGCGCGGGCAGATGTGCATTGCCTTGCGGCCTTCGTAGACGAGTCCTTTCTCATATAACTTGCCGAACACCCACCAGATCGACTCCATGAATTCCGGATCCATAGTGCGGTAGTCATGATCCATGTCGACGAACCGCCCCATCCGTTCCACCACCGCTCGCCATTCCTTGGTGTAGCGCTGGACGGCGGTGCGGCAGAGCCCGTTGAAAACATCGATCCCCATCGCCTCGATCTGATGGTGGGAGGTGATGTTCTTTTCCTTCTCGATGATGTTTTCCACCGGTAGCCCGTGGCAGTCCCAGCCAAAGCGCCGTTCCACGTACTTGCCCTGCATGGTCTGGTAGCGGGGGATCACATCTTTGATGGTTCCGGCCAGCAGGTGACCGTAGTGAGGGAGTCCGGTGGCGAATGGCGGTCCATCGTAGAAGGAGAAGGTCTCTTCTTTGTTTCCCGCGATACCATCAAGAATATCTCCGGATCCCGCAGAGCGCTGACGCAAACTGCGCTTGAAGATGTCCTCCTCCTGCCAGTACTTCAGGATACCTTCTTCAAGCTCAGGGAGCCGCTGCTTAGGGTCCACGGAATCGAACATGCGTATGCTCAGTATAGCGCTCTCCGGGCGCTCTGCAGCCCCATTGTACATTTCCTTCAAGAAAATCTCCGTGGCTACCCTTCCGTAGGGCTGTGTGAGAGGCCTACGATATCTTCCCTTCTGCCTATGGATTCCTTTCCTCCCTCTACGGTTTTTGATGGCTATGCGAGCGAAGAATTGGAGCATGCGCTCAGCATTCAGTTCACTCCTATTGAACCACGGTATCTGCATCAGCTCAGGGATGAATTACAGGGGATTGCCTGCAGGTTTGGAACGAACGCGCCTGAGGTGTGCAGCCCTCGGAAAGGGGTTCTGCCTCAGAGCCTCCAGCCACAACAGAAGGACGTGTTCAATGCCGTGCTCTGGCCGCAGTATGCAGAGGGGTATGCGGAAGCGCAGTCGGAACTCCTCACGGTTCCCATTGCGGAATCGCGTGACAGGATGACGGATCTCTTCAGCGTGCTCCATGAGCGTGAAGCGTGGTTCACGTACAGCAAGGTCCCTCTCCACCCCGCCTGTGAGCCAACCGAACATCAGCAACGGGTGATGTGGATGCGCAGTGACGTGGCGCACAGCGTGGCGTTGGTGTTCCGGGCACTCAATGACATCGGTCTCATGGCACATGTGGAGGATTGCTGGCGACCTCCCAAGGTCCAGAAGGGATTATTCCTTCGTCGTGTGGTGGATACTGCACGTGGGAACACACATTGGTCGTGGCAACACGTGAAAGCGATGTCCAGCAGTCTCACCGCCCCGGCACCCGGATTTGCCGGACACCAGGCGGGAACAGCGGTGGATTGGGTGCTCCGCAAGCGTTCGCGTGAAGTTGGAGAGCAGACATTCTTAGACGAAGGGAACGTCTATCCCGAGGGTGGCGCGGTTTCCAGCGAGCATTTTCCGTACCTCACCTTTGAACAATTTCGCACGCGTCTCATCTTCCTCTTCTCTGCGCGCATGGGAGGATTCAAGACGCTGCCCACGGAGCATTGGCACATGTCACGCGGAGACCGTGGCATGGTGGGGCACACGCCGGTGCACAGGGCTATCTACGGTCCGATCAAGAATTTCAGCCGTTCCACTGGAGAAGTTGAGCCGTATGATCCGGCTGCAGTGGACCAGTGCTTCTTCACCGATGCTCAGATCGAGCGATTGGTCATCCTGAGTCGTCAGGGAGGCGAGGATGGATCGCCACTCTCGTATGCGGAGCTGTTGGAAGCCGTCCACCGTGCTCATTCTTAATGCCACAATCAGCAATTATTCTCAACAAAAAGCCCAAAGTGATACACATACTTTAACCGCAGCACGTTCACAAGAAAACGCGATATTGATTGACGCAGAGCAGGGGGGAAAATAAAGTAGTAATACTTGTTGTATCATCTATGGTGAAGACGCTCAATGCACCGGCCCATCCGCGATCGCGCAGAAAGCGACATGCTTCTCCAGCTCCAGAGGATGTGTTAGGGGAAGATGAAAGAGGTCTTTTGAGTCCAGAGGATGGGGGCAGCGGAGCAAATGAAGATCAGAAGGGGAGGGTAGCAGATGTCTTGCGTGTCTGTGGAAATCAAGTGCGACGCAGTCTCCTTTGTTTACTTGAGACTATTCATTTGTCCTTCGCGGAGGCAGCGGGGCTTATGCATCTTCAATCAGGCGACGCAATGTTGCAGCATTTTATTGATACGGTGGCAGTTCCACATGCCACTGCTGCATTAGAAGCAGGAAGGTTGGTGAATGCAGACATTAATTTTGATGAGATCAGCGTGGCTGTTCGCCACGAACTTCAAACGTGCCTTCCTGCCTATCAAGATCGTTTGTAATGCGATCCAGGAAGTGCACAGAATGGTTGTTTTACGTAAGTAGTATAGGATAATATATTTCCCTTTTAGTCTTCTCCCCACGATGACTCCGCGCGGAAATCCTTTAAACAGGCCTCAAAATGGACCACCAGTCGATCCTGCGTTCATCAGAGGATTGGTTGCTGAAGTGCGTAGTCAGGAACTGGCAAGCGCGATGCAGCATGAACGCCTCTCCGCACGTTTATTACAGGTTGCGCGCTCCATTCGGATTCGTCTTGCCACCACTGCCGAAGATATAAGTCAGTTTCAGGATATCGAGTCGGGACTTGTTGCCTGGAGGCGGGGGGTAGAGCGCGGAGGGCAAGATGCGGCTGCACCCCGGGACGAACATGGCCTCACGCAGGATCAGACGAGCTGGCTAGGGAAGTTTCATCAGGAGGGAGGGCACATGAGCGCACTTTCCACGGATCAGATCAGGCATATCGTTCGTCATGGAATGATTGCGATGATGGAAGTGCCGATCCAGTCGGTGAGTGGCACCGAAGTGTATTTGCCGGTTGGAACCGTCAGCGCATTGAGCCCTGCCCCATGTTCTGTTCGTTCCCCTTTGGTGCAGTTGGGGGAGCAGCAGTCTCATGTGGTATTTCCCAACCTTGATTTACATGACCTACGGTTGGCCGATGATGACATGCTGCAGGATGTGACGGACGCGGCTCCGCGCACGCTTACGGATTACCGATCAAGCATTCGTGGCCCACTTTCCACCGATCAGTTGCGTGGCGAATCTTTGGGACCAGAACTATTAGACCGACTAGGCGGGAGTCTTCCGAAGGAGTGGGAAGGATGGAGCCCGCGCAAGCTGGGATTAGCTGCATTGGGGAAGATGATGTGTGTCCTTGCCCTGGGGAAAGACAAGGAGCTCTTCACATTCAATATTGGTACGGTTAAATCTATGAAAGACAAGAGAGTTGTGGGCACCAATGCGCCCAGTCTGGGGCACAACAGCTACGCACGCGCGTGGGCGTGGAGGGGGTATAAGGATGTCATTATTCCCCAAGTTCTCCAGGTATACTGGCAAGCATACGTTGCAGAAATAGATCGTGTATTGCAGTGGGGTATGGGGCTGTTGCAGGCCAAGGGGTATGACCTCAGTCAAGTTCGACGGATTGGAAGTGAATTGAGCGATCAAATTCAAGAACGCATAGGCTCTGATGAGCATGCTCCACTGTAGGAGCTACATGACCACCACCGTTTGCAGCGATCGCCAGCGCAGGAGGAGGATGGCGCCGATGATGCCCGCCATGAGCAGGTAGAGGGAGGCGGGCAGCGTAATGGAGAGGAGGATCGTTTCCAAGAGGATGGCGATGGGCACTTCCAGCAGGAAGAAATCGGTGATGAATTTGAATTGCATACGCTTGAGGATGGCATTGAAACAGGCGTGCGGGACGAACACGCATACCAAGACGTACAGAATGGCGGGAAGGGTAAGGGAGTGGAGCAAGCTGGAAGCGCGTTGGAATGGCAGCAGCAGCAGGCCGATTAAGCCCAGAATGAGACTGCTCTGGAAGAGGAGGGAGGGGTAGCGGATATCGATTTTGTACCGCTGCAGCGTGCGCTCCGTGAGGATGGAGTATGAGAGGTAGGCAAAGAGGGAGAGGAAGGAGAAGGCGATTCCCATGATGGGGATGTGGTGCGGCAGGAGGAAGAGTGCAACGAAACTGGAGAGGAGGATGAGGGATGGGAGGAACAGGGTACGGCGGTTGAGGGTGCGGGTACGGAAGAGGTGAAGGACAGGGAGGAGCAGCACGTTGATGCGTAGGATGGTGAGGTGCAGCGAAGGTGGCATGGAGACTAAGGCCCAGTACGTGAAGAATGCCAGGGCAGCCATACTCAGCGTGGATGGGAGTACGGCCAGGGTGGCGTGGGGAATGCGAGTGAATGTGCGGGCCACGGTGAGACGCCAAACCACGTAGAGCACACTTCCGAAGACGGCGAAGGCGAGCAGACGGATGGTCACGAGGGCAAGCGGCTCCACTCCTTGCAGGAGCAGCCATTTGGCGATGACGGGATTGATTCCCCAGAGCACGATCACAATGCCGAGGAGTGCCATTTCAAACGGACGACGGACGGTGATGGACAGAGGACCTTGACTGATGACGGCAATCTCCCGCTTGAACGTTTCCAGTTCATCGGGGAGGAGTGCGAGTGAGATGGTCACACGGAGTGCATTGGATTCCGGTAGGGGCATGAAGCGGACATCCTTCATGTTCATGCCGTGCTTCTCATAGAAGTCCGCCATGCGGCGCAGGATATCGGGTGTGAGTTCTGGAATAGTATAGGAGAGGATGTAGAGCTTCTTCTTGGTGATTGTGCGCTCTCGTGTCTTTTTAGGGGGCAGCGGGAGAGCCGCAGCAACCCGGGTAGGATCCAAGTGTCCGTCTGCGATTGCTGTATAGACCTGGGCGAGGGAGGAGTATCCGAGTGCATGGATGCGTTCCTCTAAGAGCAGGGGATCGAATTCCTCGATGTATCCCATGCGGTGTTCGCTGAGGGAGTGCTGCAGCAGTTCCATTCCGACGCGTGTCCTCTCCTGCTCTGATCGCTCGCCCAGCGCCCTGCGGATGAGGGCCACGCCGAAACCGGATTTGGTCCACAGGAGCCAATCGCGATGGGCGGTGCGCTTGTCGGCACGCTCCATTGACACCACATTGCCGTGGGAGAGGGGGGTGTAGAACGGTACTTCCTTGCCATCAATGGTAATGACGCGCGCAGAGAGCGTATCGTCGTGGAAGAGGTAACATGCGCCATCCAGGGCGGTAGATCCCACGGGGAGCTGGACTGAGCGATTATCCGGTCCATAGATGAGGATGGATTTTCCCAAGATATCGTTCTGGAGACTATCCCAGAATTCCTGGCTCTTATCGGCCGTATCAGTGGAGAGGGATGTGATGCGCTCGGTCCATGGCAAAGAGTCCATGATGCTCATCGATTTGCTAACAAAGCACCGCGAAGCAACTCCGCGCTCGGCATAGGTCTGCATCTCATGCGTACGGATCTTGCAGCGTACGCGCGTCCCATCCTGAAGCAGAATCGTGGTGTGCAGGCCGCGATAGCCGTTGATGGCCGGTGCATTGATGAAGTCTTTGAAGGACTGGATCTCGTGTTGCCACTTCTGATGCAGGACGCCCAGGATCGCATAGCATTGGGCAACGGTCTCGCAGAGGAAGGCGATGGTGACGTCGGAACGATGTCGAGTTCCCTGCGTGACATTGGCACGCAAACGCAAGTGATGCCAAGACTTGCGCTGCGAACGCAGGATGACAGATGAGGGTATTGCCCCGGAATCGGCGAGCACATGGGTGCGCACTTGTTCAAGAACCTGTGCGGTCTGCTGCTCGTTTTCTGCGCGCAGTTGACCAAGTGTGGCATACGTCTGCGGATCTAACACGCGCAGGCAGAGCTCCTCCAGTTCGTCGGAGAGATCATGCATGCACATACGCTCGGCAATCTTCACATAGACATCCATCGTCTCCTGCGCAAAGGTGATCTGGCGCTCCGGCGGCAGGAAGGCGACTGTCTGCATATTGTGGAGCCGGTCAGCCAGCTTGATCACCATGATGCGTACGTCCTCTTGCATCAGAAGGACCATCTTGCGGAGTGATTCGATCTCCTCATCCAAGGTAGGATGTTGCCGGATCGCTTCATCATCCAACTTGGTGAGCCCATCAATGAGCGCGGCAGCCGCTGGGCTGAATTGCTCTTCAACTTTTTTCAAGGTGAGGGGAGTGTCTTCCAGCGCGTCGTGGAGCAGGGCGGCGGCAAGCACATCCGGGCCGGCTTGCATCTTGGCCAGCATGAGTGCCACGGCGATGGGGTGGGTGACGTAGGGATCGCCGGACTTACGCAGTTGTCCGGCATGTACTTCCAAGCAGAGATCGAACGCGTGCCGGACCGTCTGCTGGTCGGCAGAAGAGAGGTGCCGAATGGAGGGCAGAAATTCCTTCCACTGCATAGGTGATTGTACAGTTTACTCGCCTTTTTGGGCGAAGGTAAGCCGATTTTTGGCCTCACCTGCCTCACCCCCTACCCCCCCTCTCCCTTGCCACTCCGCCTGCCCCGGGAGAGGGGGAATTTGGCTCTACAAAAAAGTTGCTCCCCCTCTCCGGTTGGCGTCGGTCGGAACGGAGAGGGGGTCAGGGGGGTGAGGCAGAGGGGGTGAGGCAAAGCCAGTTCTTCCTATTCTTTCCACTTGATGCTGCACCCAATGGCATTCGCCTCAGACACTTCAGGCACCCGATTCTCCACCAGCGCATCCAGGGCATCGTACAGGAAGCGCTTCTTTGCCTGCTCGGGGTGTTCCCAGTTATCGTCGATGCGTCCTTTGAAGGCAAGCTTCCTCTCACGATCGAAGGCGAAGCAGTGCGGAGTGCAGAGGGCCCCGAACGAGCGGGCCACCTGCTGCGATTCGTCGTAGCAGTAGGGACAGGGATATCCCTTCTCCTCGTAGCGCTTCTTCATCTCTTCAAAAGAATCTTCCTCGTACTGCGTGGTATCGTTGCTGCTCACGAGCACAAACTGCACGCCCTCCTGATCAAAGTGTTCAGCTAAATCGAGGATGCGGTCTTCGTACGCTTGCGCGTAGGGGCAGTGGTTGCAGGTGAAGATGATCACCAAATACGGATCTTTGATTTGGTGCGTGTCCACCGTAAGACCGTCGACCGAGGGAAGATGAAAGTGCGGCAAGGGATCGCCGATGTTGAGAACGGTGGAGTTGGAGTCGATGAGGGTCATGGGAGAGGGGGTTAGGGGGTGAGGGCAATATGTAGAGGCGAATCTCCAGTATACTCCGGTCTCCATGGACAGGCATTTTACGGCTACGGCATTCGTGATTGATGCGCGCAAGCGCACGCTCTTGCTTTGGCACAAGCGTCTGGGTCGATGGATGCCTCCCGGCGGTCATGTGGATCCCAATGAATTACCTGAAGACACGGCGCGGCGCGAGTGCAAAGAGGAAACGGGACTCGATGTAGAAATCATCGGTGAAGAGCAAAATGATGTCTTTGCGGGCAACCCTCATGAGGGGAGGATCTTGAAGAAGCCCTTCGCGCTCCTACTCGAAGATATTCCCGCATCGGAAGAGCGCAAAGAACCCGCGCACCGGCACATGGATTTTGTCTATCTGGCCCGGCCTCTCGATCCATTGCAAGCTCTCGCGCTCCAGGAGGAAGAGGGGACGGAGCTGAAGTGGTTCACGCGATCGGAGATTGAGCTGCTCGATCCCAAGACTGAAATCTTTGCGAATGTGAAGGGGTACATTCTGGAGGTTTTAGAGGTTGCAAGAAGTTAGAGAGATCAGAAAGCCTACAAGAACTGGTCTGCACTAAAGCGAACCTCCTCTCTCGCCGCTGCGGGAGAGGTTCGGGTGAGGGGGATTTTCCCAAGCTGCCGTTCCGTGGAACCATGGAACGCCTTCGTTGGTTTTCTGAAGCCTTGTCGTTGCTTATGTCTCAAGAACCCTCACCCAGCCCTCTCCCATGAATGGTAGAGGAGGGCGTATACGTGCTGTCATGGCAAATGTGGAACATGCGCTCTCGAAGCGGGTGTGCAAGACGATCCGGCGGGCACGATCACTGCGTCAGTGGCAGACTCCTGCGGAGCGCGCCCTCTGGAATATTCTCAGGAACCGCAGATTCCTTGGGCTCAAGTTCCGCAGGCAAACGGCTGTCGGTCCGTTTATCGTGGATTTCTACTGCCCGGAATACCGGTTGATCATTGAAGTGGATGGCAGTATTCATGACGATCAGAAGGAGATGGACCTCTGGCGCCAGCGCAAACTCGAGCGGGATGGCTACGGCGTTCTCCGCTGCACAAACGCGCAGGTTTTGCTCTCACCGGAGTCCGTTCTGGAAGCAATTGAACGAGTGGTCCGTTCACGCAAAGGCGAACCTCCTCTCCCACGCAGAGTGGGGGAGAGGTTTGGGTGAGGGGTGGGTCACTTCTGCACGTACTTCTTTGCTAAGAAGGTGATGGTTTCCGCACTGGCAATACGTCCGATCACCTTATCGGAGATCGGTGTCATAATCGCATTGAATGCATACGTTCCTGTTTCGGCCGTATCGAACACGATTTCGCTCACCAAATGGTCTTTCATCTTGAACGTAATGGCGAGGCTTGCATTGTCGCGGCCGACAACCCGCAGTGCGTGGGGGCTGCCGATGACGGTATATCCATCTTCCTTCAGAAGAGCTGACACCTCTTCTGTGCGGGATATGCAAAGTGTTTTCATCCGTTCTGTTCGCTTCTCTTCCTGTCGTTGCTCCCATAACTTTTCTCGTCCTGTTGATAAGAGAGCTGCTGTTCCCAGCAGCCTTTGAAAAAGTTCCCTGCGCTTCAGATACTCGAGCAGATCCTCAGCGGCAGGCCGCGGAGTTTCTTCACTGAACGCTTCGCTGGTTAAGAATTGCAATCCCATATCACCCGTGGCGTATGTGGTGTTTTGGGGATGGGCGACCAGTTGTAGAGCCGTGGGGTCTTTCTTTTTCAATGCGACCGCCACTTCTTGTTGTTTCAGCAAGAGAGCATTGATCTCTGCGAGTCTCCCTGCGTTTTTATCCACAAAGTATATGTTTCGATTCTCCATCGGTTTCATGGCTTGCAACTCGTCGATCAGTTCATCCCACGTCATCAGTGCAAGTTTTTCACTGAATAGGAAAAATTGTTTCTCCGTTCGAATTTCTGGGTGATAGGGGGCAGATGTCTCAGCTTCGGATGCTTCTGCCGGTTTCAGAGGTGCGGGCTTGGGCAGCATGAGCTGCTTTATCAGTTCTTCCGGCTTTGTAATGATTTTACCGCGAACCTGGATGTGGCTCAGAGCAAGATTGATGCTCTTGAGGTAGAAATCTTTATCCTCAGGCCCCATCGTATTTTCCGTTCGTTCCATCACGATGGTGAGATTGCCGGAGATGACGAGTCCCACGGGAAAATCAATGCCCGGCTTTGGGTTGAAGCCTCTTCCGTCTCCCTGTCCCAATACGAGATTTCCTTCGATTGATTGCAGCGTCTTGGGCAGTGAAAAAGAATTGAAATTACTGACGTGTAATTCCCCTTTGATGGCCCGCACACCTTCGGGTAAAGCATTGTTTCCGTACATTATTGCCGGCGATTTTCCGATGGTCATGACACCCTTCTCGATATGCACATCATATTTCTTCATCCAATCGGTCTGGAAATCTTTGACGAGCATGGCGTCGAGTGAGCGCTGCACCAGTTCTCTGGATGAAGTGGGCAATTCCGTGTGATTGATGACTCCGAGCAGGAATGAGCGATCTTCCTTGCGCGGTCCACTGAGCAATTCGGTCATGATCTTCTCCTGCTGATCGGCCGGGTGTAGCGCGATAGCCTTGAAGAGTAATTCTTGGTCGTGATGCGTGCGCAGCACACTCATTATTTCATCCAGGAGCGGTTGTACATCGAGCCTATCCTTCTGCTTGAGCGGAATGATTTTCAGTAAGCTATACATTCGATAGGACCCCTTGTCTTGATCCAGTACCCAATCCAGGGTTTGCTGGCGCTTGACCTTATCGGATTCGCTCTGTGCGAGCAGAATGACGCTATTAAAATTCTTCTCGGTCTTGGCTCCCTCCATGACACGGCTGAGCATCTCGGGGTTATCCTTCAGGTAGGATTCCGGGAGCTTCTTATGCGCCGAATATCCGATGAAGAATTGATACTGTAATTGCGGACTGGGCAGCTGTTTTAGTACTGAGAGAGTTTCTTCCATTGTCAGACCGTCATTCCCCAACAACTTGTAGAAGAAATTTTCCAGTCTGTTTTCTAATGCACACTGAACTGCAGTTACAAGATTCCCTTTCTCCAGAGCACTCTCGATCGTACTTTTTGCTGCAAAATTATGCTCGAACGAGCCTTTCACTACGGATTGGAGTTTTTGGGATCGGGATTCGGGAGCAGCTGCAGGCTTCTCTGGTGCGGATGCAACATTTCCTTTGGGTTTGCGCGTGGCACTCACCTTTGCGAATCTCGAATTGACCAGATCAACGATGTTGCCCGTTCTGCCCTTGTACGGTTCGGAGATCTCGTTCAATCGGACAATGACAAAATGTAAATTTGTCTCAATCTGAGGGGTATATGCATACTTATTTCGTCCGAGCGATTCCAAGTATCCCAAGAGGAAAGCGGAAATAGACTGGATTGCGCGGAATCCCAGCGATGTCTTGGGCTCTATTTCAAAACGTGCCACAAGCTCCTGCAGACCAGCCGTGTAGTACTCCTCAGTCTCATCACCGAATTTTGGCTCCAGAGCCTTTGAGACGGTATTCGGAAGATTGTCTTTTCCCTCTTCCACTACTTCGATGGCCTTGGCTTTAGGGGCCGCCGGTGCGGGCGCAGTCTTGGGCGCTGCAGTCTTCGCCCCGGGAGCAAGTTTGTCTCGTTGCCTGATTGCGTATTCTTTCCATGAAAACGAGTAGGACTTGAGCAACTTATTGGCGTCTCTTTCCGCTTTGGCTATGAGGCTATCAAGCAGGATGAGAACAGCTTTGTAATTCTCTGCATCCATATCAATGAATACCAGATTCCTAATTTTCTTAAGTTCGTCTTCCGATAGCGTGCCGTCTTTCGACGTCAGTTTTTCCAGGTCGGTCACCGAGGAGGTTGCCTCTCTTGCCGCATCCGATGCTCGTACATCGGGAGGCGTCGGTTCCCTGCCGTTGTTGATATCGTCGAGTGCCTTAAGGAGCGGTAGAACTTGCGGGTACTTGCTATGGATTTTCGCGGGAATGAATTGTTTGTTGAAATATTGGAATCCTTCTCTGAATTCCGGCTGTTGGATGTTGAGTTCGCAATGCCATTGGTAGGGATTCTTTTCTTCAGATCGTGAGAATTTGAAGAATGAACCCTCGATCGTAGTCTTGGGATCGAGCCTGAGATCGAAGGAGCAAGGTTGCCTCCGCAGTGCGGTGTTGGTCGTGGGAGGAGCGAACGTGATCTCCATTCCCGATCCGGCAGGGAACTGCTCACGCAGATAGCTCAGTCCTCTTTGGTACTTCTGCTTCTCCGCGGGATCTTCGATGAATTTTTCCGTCGAATCCGCCGTTCCGGTGACTTCTCTGTTCGCACGATTAAGGAAGACGCGTCGCTCTTTGCCTTGGCTGTCGGGACCTTTGGCATAGAGGAACTCCTTATCTTTCCCCCCATAGTGGGCGATGTAGAGACGCTTCATCTTTTCCGGCGTCGAAAAGGCGTCATTGCCAAAAATTCCTTCCAGCGCTTTCTGTTGCGCGGCTGTAGGAGTGGCCCTCTCCGGCTCATCTGCCATATCACTTGTCTGCTTGTCGCTGATGGTCCCATCGCGCTCGATGCGCATAACGGTTGCGATGTACTTGACGGGATCGGTGTGGATGACGACCAGCCTTTGCCGCTGAGGATCATTATTCAGAAGATTGCCGTCTTCGGGCTCATTGACGAAGCGGAATTGTTTCACCTTCTCCGTTGTGCTCAGTGCATCTGCACCGAAGTATTGTTGAAATGCTTTTGCTTGTGCCGGTGTCCAATTGAATTTGCCAAGGAGCTCCTTGCGTTTTTCAAAATCAGCCGAAGGAGCGGACGCCGGTTCGGGTTCGCCGTACGTGCGTGGGGCGGATGGAATGTCCGATCGCGGAGCCGGCGCAGGGCGTGCTGATGCGCGCGGCGTTGGCGACTTTGGAGGTTCTGAAGTGGTGCCCGGCCCCATGGTTGGCTTGTAGTTGGGCCTGGGCCTGAATCGGGGGTCCGCAGATTTTGGCGTCGGCGTATCGTAGGCATCGGTACGCGGCGTGGAGGAGGTATCGGATCGCGGGATTGCAGGAGATGAATCACTTGTGCGCGGGGTGCGCGGCTGCCCGTATGACGTCGTGCGAGGTGTTGGCGTTGGCGTGTCGTAGGCACTGGTACGAGGAGTGGCCGGTGCGGCCGGTCGTTCGCTCTTCTCTTGCGGAACGTACGTCGGATCGTACTTGCAGAGTAGATCTTGCAGTTGTGCTTGTGCTTTGCGCCATTCACAGAGCATGTCTGCCGTATTCGCTTCCTGCGTGCCGGTTTCTCGCCACTGTGCGCCCTTCTGATCGGAGAGTGCGTTGAGCCGGGCCCAGATTGCGTTGTACCGCTGCTTGTACTCATCTCGTTTTGCGGCAGGCAGATTTGGGTACAGGGCCCGCATGCGGTCGATGAGTGCATTGGCTTCACGCTGGATGGTACCGAGGTCGTTCCCTCTATTGGAAAGATCTTGCATTCGCTTCCTTTGTTCCTCTGGAGTCTTGGCCGGTTGGTAGCCTTCAAGCGGATTTCCGCTTGCGTCGAACCGGATCAGCCGGTGTTCGCCGATGGCGGGAGTGGAACGGAAATTCATGGTTGTTCAAAGGAGGATTCCAATTTCTTCAGCTTCTTGGATTCACGCTTGGCGGAAGAGCGCTCGCGCTTCTTGCGCGTAAATGTCTTGGCGCTCTTCTCGGCGTCCTTCACGAGTAGGGCCATCTGCTGGAGCGCTCGCTCGGCTTCCTCGTTAAAACGCTGGAGCCGCTCGGCGATTGGAAACAGTTTCTGCATGAATTCCTCACGCTCGGTATCGGTCGTGAGGGAGGTGAGGATCTTGAGCGATTGCGTACGTGCCTCCGGGGTTAAACCGGGCAGGGAAGTGAGGGTTGCCTTGAGGGGTTCGAAATTTGTTTTCAATCAAGAAATTATAGCAGAAAAGGCGGTTTCTGTATAGATTCAGATATCTCCTTGAGGCGCAGCCACGGATGGTTCGACAAGCTCACCACAGGGGGCTGCTGCTTGGTTCTGCGAATAATGCTTGCAGAAGGATCGAATAAACGAATGAACGAGTAAACGAAATCGCAACTGCTCAATACTGTCATTCCTTTCTCTTCCCCAACACACCCTTCAAATATTCCCCCGTGAAACTTCCCTTGGTTTTCGCCACTTCTTCGGGAGTGCCCTGCGCCACGATCAGCCCGCCGCCGTCGCCGCCTTCAGGCCCCAGATCCAGCACGTAATCCACGGATTTGATGACGTCTAAGTTATGCTCGATCACGAGGACGGTATTGCCCTTGTCCACCAAACGCTGCAGCACGTCCAAGAGCCGCGCGATATCGTCAAAGTGCAGGCCCGTGGTGGGCTCATCCAAGATGTAGAAGGTTCGTCCGGTCGCGCGTTTGGTGAGTTCGGTGGCCAGTTTGACGCGCTGCGCTTCTCCGCCGGAGAGGGTGGTGGCGCTTTGGCCCAAGTGCAGGTAACCCAGCCCCACGTCTTCCAGGGTTTGCAACTTCTTCTTGATACCCGGAATGGACGAGAAGAATTCCAACGCTTCACGTACGGTCATGTTGAGCGCATCGGAAATATTCTTCCCTTTGAACGTCACCTCCAAGGTCTCGCGGTTGTAACGTTTGCCCTTGCACGTCTCGCACGTCACAAAAACATCGGGCAGAAAGTGCATCTCGATCCGCTTGCTGCCGTCGCCTTCGCAATCCTCGCAGCGTCCGCCCTTCACGTTGAAGGAGAAACGCCCGGTCTTGTAACCGCGAAGCTTACTTTCCGGGAGCGAAGAGAAAACATCGCGGATCTCGGTGAAGAGACCGGTGTAGGTGGCGGGATTACTGCGAGGCGTGCGGCCGATGGCCGATTGATCGATGACGATGGCCTTGTCCAATTGTCCAAGCCCTTCGATGGCTCCGCAGTCCGCCGGACGGGACTTGGCGCCGTTGAGCACGCGTTGCAATTCGGGGCCCAGAATGCCGTGAATCAGGCTTGATTTTCCCGAGCCGGAAATTCCGGTGACGCCGATGAACGTGCCGAGCGGGAAAGAGACGTTCACATGCTGCAGGTTGTGGTGATGTGCATCCGTGATCTTCAGGAATTTCCCGTTGCCGGTCCGTCGATTTTTTGGAATCTCGATGATTTTCTTGCCGCTCAAATACTGGCCGGTGACTGATTTTCCGTTCTTCACGATGTCCTCGGGCGATCCCTCCGCAATAATTTCTCCCCCGTACTTGCCGGCGCCGGGACCGATCTCCAGCAAGTAGTCCGCTGCGCGCATGGTCTCTTCGTCGTGTTCCACCACGATAACGGTATTGCCCAGGTCGCGGAGCTTCACCAGAGTAGCAATGAGTTTGGCATTGTCGCGTTGGTGCAGTCCGATTGAAGGTTCATCCAAAACGTACAGCACGCCCTGCAGGGCGGAGCCGATTTGCGTGGCCAGACGAATGCGCTGTGCTTCTCCGCCCGAGAGTGTGGCAGCCGAGCGCGAGAGTGTGAGGTACGTGAGCCCCACATTCTCGAGGAAGGTTAATCGGGAGACGATCTCTTTGAGTACTTTGCTGACGATGGCGTATTCGTAGGAAGTGAGGGTGTTGTGCTTCTCCCCTATCCCTGCCCCTTCCCCCGGTGGGGGAAGGGAAGGTCTTGGGAGTTTCCCCCCTCCCCCTCCGGGGGAGGGGTGGGGGGTGGGGGCTAAACCCTCAAAGTATTTCTTGGCCGCGCACACGCTGAGGTCCGTTGCGTCCACGATATTTCTGTCTCCCACTGTTACACCCAAAATTTCCTTCTTGAGGCGTTTTCCTTGGCAGCTCCCGCAGGGAAGTTCCAGCATGTACTCTTCGATCTGCTGACGAACATAGCTGGAATCCGTCTCGCGGTGTCGTCGTTCCAGATTGGGGATCACGCCTTCGAACGTGGTCTCATAATTGCCGTCGAATTTTTCGCTTTCGAAGGTCACATTCAGTTTTTCAGGTGATCCGCGAAGAATCACCTGTCGGTTTTCGGGGCTGAGCTTTTCCCAAGGCGTATCCATATTGAGCCCGATGCGCTCAGCCAGTGCTTCTAAGATGCGCGTCATAAAGCCCATGCGTGATACGGAGCTGGCCCACGGATGAATGGCACCCTCGGAAAGGGAGAGGCGGGGATTGGGAATCAGCGAAGCCTCATCCACTTGCAGAATGACGCCGAGTCCATGGCAGGCATCGCAGGCGCCATGTGGAGAATTGAACGAGAAATTACGCGGTTCCAGCTGGGCCACGGCCTCATTGGGATGATCGGGGCAGACGAAACGTTCCGCGTAGCGCACTTCTTTGTTTGTGTCGGCGTCCAGGAGCAGGAGCGAGCCCTCTCCTTTTTTAAGCGAGAGCTCAACCGAGTCCGCCAAGCGGGAGCGATTGGGATTGGGGACGCCTTCCTTGATTTCGAGATCGCGCACGATCAGACGGTCCACCACGATCTCGATGGTGTGCGCTTTCTTGGGATCCAATTCCGGCTCCTCATCGGTGGTGACGATTTGCCCGTCGATTCGGATGCGCACGAAGCCCTCGCGACGGATGGTATCCAGCACTTTGACGTGCGATCCCTTGCGGCCTTCGATCACCGGTGCGAGCAGAAAAACTTTTGTTCCCTCCGGCATCTGTGCAATGGCATCCACGATTTGGCTGGAGGATTGTTGGCTGAGCTCGCGGCCGCAGACCGTGCAGTGTACGTGACCGGCCTTGGCCCAGAGCAGACGCATATAATCATAGATTTCGGTCACCGTTCCCACGGTGGAGCGGGGATTTCTGGGTGCGGTTTTCTGGTCGATCGAAATGGCGGGGGAGAGTCCGTCAATGCTTTCCACTTCCGGCTTTTCCATCTGCGCGATGAACTGGCGTGCGTAGGCCGAGAGGCTCTCCACGTAGCGGCGCTGTCCCTCGGCAAAAATCGTATCGAACGCGAGCGAGGATTTTCCCGATCCGGAGAGCCCGGTGATCACGGTCAGCTTGTTGCGCGGAATCGTCACATCCACGTTCTTGAGGTTGTGCATTTTGGCACCTTTGACGACGATGGCATCCATAGAAATTAGGAGTGAAGTGGAAAATACATATTCAGAAATTTGGAGGAGATCCTTGCCTCGTTGAACGATATTTGGCGTTCCCTTTCCGTACTTTCTTTGTCAGGTGCGACAAAGAAAGCGCTGCGCCGATGACCCCTTCCGCTATCGCCGCGCTGTCGCCGCGTTTCCATAGATTTTTGTAGACTGTTTTTGTTTCCTTCCCGCACTCCAACTTTATTTGTTTCTGTATATGTCACGCGCCTCCGAGCATCATGTTCGGAGCGCAAAGTATTCCCCAAAGAAGAGCGGGTGCCGATATTGATTGCGAATATCTTCATAAAAACTTGGGACAACAAAAAGCGCCGACACGCGGCGCTGAGAAGCCAGCGTAGCAAAATCCAGGGTCCCTGTCTAGGCTTCCAGGAGGGGAAGAAAGTATGGAGTGATGTCGAAAGCCAGCACTCACCTTTATGAAGAAGTGCATACTGGAAAATGAGGGCAAGAAGATTGACAATCCTTCAATTGCTATTAGATTAGCAATAATTCCTCAACCACAACTATGAGCACAGTGAACGCTCCTTATCCTCTGTCTGCGTCCGTTGCACCTCCCACGAGGCAGGAGTGGATTGCACAGGTGGAACAGCTCTTGCTCAGACGAAAGGCAGAGATTCGACGATATTTGGATTCTTATCCGCTGCTTCCCATTGTCAGTACTGAGCAGCGGAGCGCTGCCTTTGGTGCCGCACCGACGTCGGTGGCGGAAGCGGCTATCCAGCAAGAAATTGCGGATCAATTAGCGGAAGTGGAGGGACAGGAATTGATGCGAATCGACGCTGTCATTGAAAGAATGCGTGCCGGAACGTATGGCATTTGCGCGGGTGGTTCTCCTTCTCATCTCATCGCACTCTCGCGTCTTCAGGCTCTTCCCTTTGCGGAACTCTGTATCCGTTGCCAGCGGGAAGCGGAGAAGGCGGATCCGGCGAGTCGGTTCAGAACTGCCGAAGATACAAACGAAAAATTCCCGGAGGAACGTGTTTAGGTGATAGCATCGCTTCGTGTTCACCGGAATCATCGAGGCAACGGCAAAAGTCTTGCAGCAAGGCGATGGCAAACTTGTCCTTGAGCGGCCAAGCATATTCGATGATGTGAAGATGGGGTCGAGCGTTGCGGTTTCGGGTGTGTGCCTGACAGTGACGGAACTTGATACGGGGAAACTGACGTTCGATGTAATGCCGGAAACAACGGCCAAGTCGACGATCGGCGATCTCTCCATGGGTGATTCGGTGAACCTGGAGCGCGCGCTTCCGGCGCACGGCCGGTTTGAAGGGCATGTGGTGCAGGGGCACGGAGAGGGGATGGGCGAAGTAGTCGGGCTGGAGCGTCATGGCAAAGATGTCCGTCTGACCATCCGCATTCCCAACGATCTCAAGCGCGCCATCGTTCCCAAGGGCTCGATCTGTCTGGATGGCGTTTCACTCACGGTTGCAGATGTGAGTCAGGAGACGTGCACTGTCGCCCTGATTCCCTTTACCCTCACTCAGACCACGCTGGGCATGAAGAAGATGGGTGATCACGTGAATATAGAAACGGATATTCTGGTCCGTACACTTCTGGCTTCACGCTAAGATACTTTCATGCAGCCATCCTTGCCCCCATCACTGCCGTCGCGCATCTCCCCTTCCTGGAGGATCGGCATCGTAGCGGCGCAGTATTATCCCGAGATCGTTGACTCGCTCATCGCCGGAGCCGAACAGACGCTCCGTCAGGCAGGGATCACGGCCAGCAACATCCGCGTGTTCCCCGCGCCGGGGTCTTTTGAAATTCCGCTCATCGGTGCATCCCTTTTCAAAACAAAGGAGGTGGATGCCCTCATCGGATTGGGCGTGATCGTGCAAGGCGAGACGCATCATGCCTCTCTTATTGCGGAGCAAGCGGCGCGTGGGATGATGGATCTGCAACTGCAGTATCATCGGCCCTTCGCATTCGAAATTCTCTTTGTGAATGACATTGCACAGGCACGCGCACGACTCGATCGCGGTGCGGAGGCGGCACGGGCGGTGCTCCATGCGCTCGCTTCACTGGAGCAAGCGGCCCTGCGTTGACAGTCCGTATCGTGTGCGTAGAATTCTTGGTATGAGTTCGATAGATACTGGGTTTGAGCGCAAGCCTATCCTCACCGACATTGCCGTCACTCCGGACGGAGTCAGCAATCTTCTGCCGCCCTGGAGACAGCAATTGGGAATGTTGCTCGCGACGAGTGGCTTGTATACCCCGCACCGGGATGTTTCGGCGAATACTCGTTCCGTTGTTCGCCGGCATCCGAGCTATGTGCGCTGAGTGAACGAAGTCCGTTTCTTGTTCAGTAGGAGCCATTGCAGTCGTTATTGACGCACAAATGCTTTGCGGTAGTGTGGACTGTATGGAAGCAAATCACTTTTCCATGGATACGGGATATTGTCCCGAACAACTCAAAGTGTCCGAGGTTCTTGCCACTCCTCAGGATGGAGTGGTGGATCAGATGGCGGACGCGCAGCGTGCGCGCTGTGCTGGGTTGATCCCTGCGGATGACTTTCGTTCTTTGCCCACGGGGAACAGGGCGAATAATCATGCGATTGTTCGCAGACATCCTTCATACTTGCGTCAGGATGGTGGCGCATCGATCACGCGCATTGCAACCAGTGGTTCTGCGCGCAGAGCATGGTTGCCTGCATGAGGCGGTACTGCATTCTCTTGCGCAAATCGAGTCCCTTCATTCTTAAATCTTGTTGCCAGTGAGGTTTTGGCAGTAGGATAGAGAGTAATCTCCTCACTTTTCTTTTTATGCGCCCCACTCTCCGTCTCTCTCTGATTGCGGTCCCATTGTCCGCACTCTTCACTGTGGGCGCAGTTGCCGCACTCTTTCCTGATGTGCCTACCGGCCACATTTACAATGAGCCGATCGAAGCACTGGCGACTGCGGGTGTCGTCAAAGGGAATCCTGACGGTACCTTTGCTCCCGAGCGCAAAGTGAATCGTGCGGAGATGTTGAAGATGCTCTACATGGCTACGGGCAAGCAGCCCGATGCCTCTAGTCGTGCGTGTTTCACGGATGTGGAGCGCTTGAGTTGGTATGAGTCCTACATTTGCGATGCCGCCGCGCACCATTACGTAGAAGGCTACTCCGATGGCACCTTTCGTCCTGGGAATTCCGTAAACCGCGTGGAGGCGCTCAAGATGGTTATGCAGGTGTTTGGTATTCCGGCTGCGGAGGTGGGAGAGCAGGCACGTCAGGTGGTGAAGTTCGTAGATGTCTCCATTTCTGCTTGGTACACCAAGTACCTCTATGCTGCCTACACCAAAGGAATTCTCCCGATTGCCGGACAGGATGCATCGCGTCTCTATCCCGATTGGCCACTTCTGCGCGGAGAAGCGGCAGCGATGATCTTCAATGGTCTTCGTGTCGATCTCACCGAGAGGCGAAAGTCGGAAAGCAGTATCTCTTCTGCGGTCTCCAGCCAGAATACCTCCACGGGAGTGCCCATTGCATCAGAGGCCTCCTCCAAAGCTAATGCAGTTTCGGAGTTCGAAGTGCCCTTTCCCTTTGAGTCTGCCGGAAAGTTTAGTGAGCGAAAGTCTCTGACATACGCCTTTGCTCTGGATCATGCCGCCGTTGTTGAAACCGTAGTGTCCTTGCAGCAGGGACAGCAGGGGGCGGTTTCTTGCCGGCTGTATCTGATGGCGGAATCCGGCTTCTCTTTCGAATATTTCTTGGGGTTTCAGGAAGGTAACGATTGCACCATCAAGTCTGCGCTTCGCCCGGGAAGTTACCGTTTGCAATTGCAGCCCACGTTTGCCAACACCACGTTCAGCGTGAAATCGAATGAGACTAAGACGGGTGATGGCAGTGATGGCTTTACAGAGGTGCAGACCTTGCCCATGAATCTGGCGCGCACCGGAACTTTGGCCCCAAGTGATATCCAGGATTTCTACACGTTCACGATCAACGGTCCCCAGAGCCTGAATGTCACCGTCAGCGATTCCACGCAGATCACCTGTCTGATTTACCCCATGGAGAGTGTTGATCTCTACGGGTTCAGCGGCCCGGCCTGCAATCAGCACTATGAGTTCCAGCCGGGGACGTATGTGGTGGCCGTGGGCCGCAAATCGCCCATCGATGCACGGCAGACGTATACGATCGTAGTGCAGTGATTTTCGTGGAAGGGCCACCTGCGGTGTCCCTCCCGGACCCACCCTTCCCTTCAGCGGTGTCGCTCCAGCGGTGAGACCCACGAGACCCACCGCTTCGCGACGGTATTCTTTATACGAGTGAACTCTCTGCGTGAAATATTTTGATACTATTCATCCATGTTCATCGAACTCATCGGCTACGTTTCCGGCGGACTCATTACCGTGGCGTTGCTGCCGCAGGTGTTGAAGGCGTGGCGCACCAAATCCACGACGGATATTTCCATTCCGTGGATGCTGCTCTATCTCACGGGGTTGGTGCTCTGCATCGTCTACGGATTCGGGATTTCCAGTGTCCCTATTATTCTGACAACAGCACTGGAATTGCTCATGGCGGCATCGCTCTTGGTGCTCAAGTTGCGCTACAAATAGCGCATTCCCTCTCGCATTCTCCGCTACACTGAAGCCTCCCAATGGAAGCCTTTGCCTCTGTTCCACAGGCACTCGAAACCCTGCGCTCAGGCAAGATGATTATCGTGGTAGATGATGAAGCGCGCGAGAACGAAGGCGATTTGGTGATGGCTGCGGAGCATATTACCGAGGAGGCTATGGCTTTTATCATTCGGCACACCGGCGGGGTCGTGTGCCTCTCTCTCAGCAATGTCATTGCAGATCATCTTCGGCTACCGCCGATGGTGAATGAGAATTCCTCAAAGAGACATACTCCTTTTACAGTCAGTATCGAAGCGGTGGAGGGTGTGGATACCGGTATTTCTGCGCACGATCGTGTTCGCACTGTTCGCGCAGCCATCGATCCCGCATCTTCGCCTTCCGATCTGGCTCGGCCGGGGCACGTTTTCCCGTTGCGCGCACAAGATGGCGGAGTGTTGGTTCGTGCCGGCCATACCGAAGCCTCGGTGGATTTGTGCCGGATGGCGGGATTGCGTGAGGGCGCGGTGATCAGCGAACTCATGCACGACGATGGCAGGATGATGCGTTTGCCTGCCCTTCAAGAGTTTGCGCAGAGTCATGGACTGCTCATTCTCCGTATTGCGGATCTCATCGCAGAGCGGCGGCACACAGAATCCTTCGTGTGTCGTGAAGCCTCATCGCTGCTGCAAACGAAAACCGGGGAATGGACCGTGACGGTGTACCGCGATACGTTGAACAACAAGGAACATGCGGCGCTCACCAAAGGGACGATCACACCGGAAGAAGCGGTGCTTGTGCGCGTGCACTCCGAGTGTCTGACAGGCGATACCTTGGGGTCGGTGCGCTGCGATTGCGGGCATCAATTGCAAACCGCTATGCGCGTGATCGAGCGGGAGGGCAAGGGTGTGGTTTTGTATCTGCGCCAGGAGGGACGGGGGATCGGATTGGCCAATAAAATTCGGGCGTATGCGCTCCAGCAGAACGATGGATTGGATACCGTGGAAGCCAATGAGCGTTTGGGGTTCCTGCCCGATCTACGCGAATACGGCATTGGGGCGCAGATTCTTAAAGATCTCAAGGTTGGTCGGATGCGCATTTTGACCAATAATCCCAAGAAGGTGATCGGGCTTAAGGGGTACGGATTGGAAATCACGGAACAGGTTCCGATTGAGCTGACCGAGCAATCGCCCGAACAGCACAAGTACCTTAAAACTAAGAAGGAAAAGATGGGTCACACGATGCGATTCGTGTGAGCTTTCTGTAAGAGTACACGTCTGACGTTGGCATATTTTACCGAACGCGCCTCAGAAAGTAGTTCCCATTCTTTACGAAATGCCTACAATGCCGAGATAGACGTTTAGTTCCTCCCCCTTCTCTCTATGGTTAAGAAAAAGAAGGTCGTCAAGACCAAGAAGCGCAAGACTACGAAAAAGAAGAAGCGATAGTCTGCTGTCAACGGTAAGCGCCCTGCATCCGCGGGGCGTTTTTTTATGCGGTCGCTGCATGCGGCTCTTGTTCGTTCTGCGTGAAGAGCGGCGGGAAGCGATTATCGAACTTGAAAAGTTCCAGCGCGTCTTTTGTGCGCATTGCCACGTCTCCGCGTTCTTGCTTCCAGCTATCCAGTATGGGCAGCGGAATCGGTAAATGCTTGATGGCCTCCCACGTGAGGTGCAGCGTTCCCTTGGCCATGCCGATGATCATGTCCCAGAATAGTTTGGGCGAGAGAGCGACGGAATCCCACAGCGCTTGCTTAAAACTCTCCTTCACTTTGGGGATGGGATTTTCCCCCGCGAGTGTTTCCACACCGGCTTTGGCGACATCCACGGGGAATCCCAACACACTCTCTGTGGTTTTCCCGATGGTCTCGGACATGGACATAGAGTTATTATACAATATTTATAAAAAATAGTAAATAATCGAAATGTTAACTCCTGTGCCGGAGACGGTACTGTTGGACTGTTCACATCTCATGTAGGTAATCCGTTTTTCTTTTTTGTTCGGCGATGATGGAATGATTATCTTTTTCTGTCCTTTCTTTGCCAAGCGCGGCAAAGAAAGGATCAACCCCGCACTACGAGCTTTGCTCGAATACGGGGCAAGAGAAAGAGCTGCGCTAGACCACCCTCCTGTATCGCCGCGCTGTCGCCGCGTTTCCATAGATTTTGTGTGTTGTTTGTGTTCCCCCCCCCCGCTCTCCTGACCTGTCTTGTTCTGTGTGTACTCCTTCTTATTCTTAGGTTCATTAGAGAGATTTCTGTTCATATAAACAAACCCCCACTCCACTGGAATGAGGGTTGTTGCTTCTTCACTTCGGCACTTAATGACTATCGATCGTTGCGGGACTTCAGGCTCCGAGCTTGAGTTCCCAAGTAGGCTTCTCATGCACGCGCATCCATTGCGCGTTTTCCGCTTGGATCTCTTTCTTCGGGGATACGCCCAACAACTTGGCGAGCTGCAACACAGCTTGCGTCAGTTGCCCAGGCTTTCCCTTTTCATCGTAGAAGGTGACTCGGAGAGCCTCCTTCCCGATTTGAATCGCCACGATTCGCCCCGTCAAGTCCAGGAGGACCGGCGGCGTCATGCTACAGGCATCGTACGATTCGTGGCGCATTTCACGCGGGTTGTAGACCGCGGCCCACGAGTGATTCTTCGGCTGAGGCAGTTCAACCCCGTTCTCGGCGAGTACTCGTTTCACAGTCTCAATCGCCGGATCCGGCTTTTCCGTGGGCAGCCAGATCCCATTTCCGTAGGTTCCATCTGGGACGAACAGATCGTAGTCGCTGGCCACAAGCACGCGGGTAAGTTCGTCTGCGAACCGCGAGTGGTTGTCATTGGGGTTGTACCCTTCGACATTCGCCGACCAGCAAGTCTGCCCACTTCCGTACGAGTGAGAGAACCGGATTGCCGCCACTGCGTCCTTGACCATCGGAACCGCTTTGGTCGCGTCGTCCACTTCTTTCGTGACGCGATCATTCAGACGGTTGCCCATGGTTGTGAGCCAGTGGAGTTCCCTGCGGTCGAGCCGCAAATATTCTTCTCGCGAGAGCTGTTCACTTCGGCCTTGTTTGCCGTAAATGGACTTGTGCTTCTCGTAGAAGGCCGCGACTCGTTTCTGGAACTCCTCAACGGTGGGCGTGGGTTCGTTGTCAAACTTCAGCCCGGGAGGGGTGATGCCCGGTACGACGTCGTACAGTTCCGGGTATACCTTGACCTTGGGCAGATCGCGGTCCTTCCAATGCCGATTCTCCGCCTCCGCGACTTCGATCATTTCCTTTACGCGGGGGTTCAGTTCGTCGAAGGACTTGTCCCCGTTGGCGAACTGAAACGCCTCCGCCAGGAAATCCTGCTTTTGTACCTCGGCTTCGGTCGCATTCTTGGCCAGGCGGGCTTCCGTCGCCCACTTCTCGCGGTAGTGCATGTCGTACACGCCGTAACCGATTCCGCCGCAGAGCAGCGCCACCAGAGCGCCCAAGATCAGCAGAACGTCCCACGACTCGTGGAAGAAGTCCTTTGTGTAGATCCAGGCGTTCACGATTCGCGTCCGCATGTTCCTCATCCGAATTTTCCACATGTTCCCATGTCTCCTCGTACAAAAAGTCTAGTGCCGAAAGTGTGAAAAAGCGATCTCAGGAGCCAAAATAGGCCCTTTCCTGAGACTTAAAATATACAATAATTACACAATATTGTCAATTAACCTGCAAGTGAAATATATCATGTATATGAGTCTATTTGTGGCATTATAACCATGCATTGTCATTGGAATGATGAGAAATAGTGTCTTGTCTTATGAGGGCAAAATGAGGCGTTTTTCTCACCTGCAGTGCTTAGTTGGCAAAGCCCTGCCTGCGGGGCGTTTTAACAAATGCGCGATGATCAGGGAAAGCTATACTGTTGCCGCTTGCCTCGTTTCTTTATTCTATGTCCATTCATCCGCCAGATACTCCTCCAGATCGCGATGATTCTTCTCGTCGTCTGACCTGGTTGGAAAAAGGAAGAATTGAATTGGAGCTGAATGGATTAGTCGCATCCGGAGACAGTTTTGAGCAACGTAAGGCCGATCTCCATCAAACGATTATTGAGATGATTGGAGCAGAAAACAGATCTTTATTGCCTGATGATCCGATTGAAGCTGCGCAGGCACTTCTGATGAAGGCCTGAAGTGAATCCGGGCGATCAATCTTCACCCAGGTCGTTTTACATAAAATAAATGCGCGATGGTCAGAGCAAGCTATACTGCTTCTTGCCTGCCCGCGTAGCTCAGTTGGATAGAGCGCCTGGCTTCGAACCAGGAGGCCGTGGGTTCAATTCCTGCCGCGGGCACCATTCGACTCACCACACGCATTCGCGTGGTTCGCTCATGGTCTACGCCCTCGCTCACGCTCGGGCTTCGACCATCGATTCCACATGCATTGGCGTATACTGTCCCCATGATTTCCCGCGACGACGAAGACATCTGGGTCAGTTCTTCCCGGCAGGAGAAGTTCACGCGCGCCGATCCGCGCAAGGATGCGCTGAAGAGGGATATTGAAAGTAATCAAGGCAAGATGCTGGATAAGGATGCCAAGCAACTCAAGGAGCTCAAGACCAAGGTGAATTTGAAGACTTTGCAGTCTCAGGTTTCCGGTAAAGAGGATGAGGAGACCAAGCGTGCCAAGAGGGATGAAGAAGCCAAGAAGCATCAGTCGTTCCACACGGAGACCATCAAGGAGAAAGAGGAGAAGGCGGTGCAAACGGCGCAGGATCAAACGAGCGCGGAGAAGCTCATCAAGAAGGAGGAGGATAAGAGAGAGGAGCAGGCACAAGCAGGACAGGAATACCAACAGCAAGTCGGTTAATGCAGGGAAGTAGGGTCACAGCATGCTGTGACCCTACTTTGGCAGAGATGTCTTCAGTGCTTCGTTGCGGGTCATTTGATACACTGCTGTACCGTGCGTCGAATAATTATTATTACGGCACTGGCATTACTCATTCCTTCTGTCCTTGCCCAGTCGCAGCCGTTCAGCGATACCGTTGGGCATGCGCAGCAAGCGCAAATTGAATCGCTGCGGGTGCACGGCATTGTGCAGGGGTATGACGATGGACGTTTTCTACCCGATGCATTGGCCAATCGTGCGGGGTTTCTGAAGATGCTGATGTTTGCGGCAGGAGGAGAAGTCCCCGTGAGCGATACCACCGGGTGCTTTGTTGATTTTTATGGTGAAGAGCAGTGGTTCTGGGCTCCGGCGTGCGTGGCCAAGGAGCGCGGGATCATCTCCGGCTACCCTGACGGGACCTTCCGCGGAGAACAGAGCGTGACGCTGGCGGAAGCGGTGAAGATGGCGGTGCTCGCTTGGAAGATTCCCGTATCGCAGCAGGTCCGTGCGACGGAACAATGGTACGAACCATACTTTGCGTCCGCCGCATACTCGGGATTTGGAACATACTTCCGTCAGAATCCCGGACATCGGCTCACGCGCGGTGATGCTGCATGGCTCCTTGTGGCGTTCAGCAAACCCCTCGCCGTCATTGCCACTTCGCAGCCATCATCATCCGCTGCTTCTTCTTTCTCTTCCTCTCGCTCTTCGGCTCTGTCGTGGTTTATCCGTCCGGTTACCGTCCACTCGGTGTGCGGTGATGGCGTGAAGGAGGGCACGGAGGCATGTGACGACGGCAACAAGGAGGATGGCGACGGTTGCAGTTCGCTGTGCATCATCGTGCCCGAACCCATTCAGCATGCGGCTATTCGCTTGGATCAGAGGGAGCTTGGCACGGATACGCTTACCGGGGGATCCAGCCAAACCATACTCTTCGCCTTTGATGCGGGTGCGCGTTGGCAGCAGGCAATCCTCACGGGACTCAAGTTCCAGGCCGAGAACGGAAACTTACGTTCAGCGGTGAATTACCGTCTCTATCAAGATGAAGATGGCGATGGGCGTGCGGAGTCTCCGGTCGGAACGGCAGTGGTGCGCGATGGAATTCTCTCGTTCTCCGGCTTGGACCCCATTATTCATATCGAACGCGGTACGCGGTTTGAAGTGCATGCGGATCTGGTGCAGACCGCGGGGGCCACTCTGGCGCTCGGATTCCTCACGACGGATCCGACTTATGTGGAAGCTGTGGGAGCGATCGATGGTCGGCAACTCGTTGGCATCCGTACCGATCAGAGCCGCTGCCCCACCGGCACCAATTGTTGGATTGCGGTGTATACCAAACCGGCAGCGCCCGTCACAGTCACTGAGCGGGGGAGCCTCTTTGTTTCTCAGGGCAATGAACCCGTGCGCAGTCATCAGCTCTTGATGGGAAGTGCAACGGATGATCTGTTGCATGTGAATCTACGAGCAACAGAAGAGGATGTCCGCGTGACGCGCTTGGTGATCCAAGGGGCGGGAGGGAGCCTTTCGCATCTGGAGCTGTTTTTTCCCGGTGCCTCCACACCCTTCACAACGGCTTCGGTATCGCAGTGTCGCACTCCTGTCGTTGGTCGTCTCTGCGCGGTGATGAATCTTATGATTCGCAAAGACTTCTCTCAGAACATTGTTGTGCGTGGCGTGGTGGAGTCCGATGCGGATGGAGCAGTCAGCGGCGATACCGTTGCGCTTGAGATTTCCGCAAGTACGACAGGCACCGACCCTGCAGTGGAAGCGACGGGGGATGCATCACAGCAGAATCTCACCCAGAACGATGGTGACTCCAGTGCCGAAGGGGAGGTTTTCATCGGTGTCTCCCTTCCGCAGGTCAATAGTGCAATCACCGGTCCGGTAAGCGATATCGTTGCAGCAAAATTTGTAGAAGTGAGCAATGGCAGTACCGATATCGATGGATCACCCGTTCCTCTGGGAGAACGTTCCATTGGGACATTCCTTTTCCGTGCGGCCTCCGCTTCTGCGTCCATGCGCAGCATGCATAAGGCATCGATTCAGACTCTCACTTTCTCCGTTACTGCGTCTAATATTCGTTTCTCCGCAGGAAGCTTTGTTCTGGCTAATACGAGCGTTCCCTATTCCGTGGTTCCCTGTACGGAGACGGCGATTACGGGGGTCATTACGGTCACATGCAGCGCCCTGGAAGTGAGCGGCGCCAATACGATCTTCGATCAGGGGCAGACCGGCAAGCTCGCACTCAAAGCCTATGTGGAAAATTCAGAAGTGGTGCCGGGAGGATCGGGTATCCTGCAGGTAAGTTTGGGAAGTATCAGCGATCGAACGACCACGGGAGCGATTGAGTGGGACGACGGGACGACGACATTCGGTTGGGTGGATATCACCGATACGGCAGTGAGATCCACGGCGTACCGTACTCCGTAATGCTTCTCCTTACCGTCGCGCTTTCCTGCGGTCGTTGTCCGTGAGGAGCTTCTTTCTCAACCGAATCGACTGCGGCGTGACTTCCACCAGCTCATCCTCGGCGATGTACTCCAGCGCCTGTTCGAGTGTCATGGGCTGTACGGGCACCAGGTTGATAGCTTCGTCGGTACCGGAGGCGCGCATGTTACTGAGCTTCTTCTCTTTGCAGGGGTTTACGGTCATGTCGTCGCCTTTGGCACTCTCGCCAATCACCATGCCCACGTACACCTTGGTCTGTGCGACGATGAAGAGTCTTCCGCGTTCCTGCAGCCCCCACAGGGCAAACGCCACCGAGACACCATTTTCCATGGAGATCATGGAGCCATGTTCCTTGCCGGAGAGCGAACCCTTGTGCGGTTCGTAGGCGATGAATGAATGCGTCAGGATTCCCTCGCCGCGCGTTTCGATGATGAAGTCTCCGCGGAAGCCCAGAAGGCCGCGCGTGGGCACTTTGAACTCCAGACGCGTGTGACCTTCGTGCGACTTTAAGTCCACCATTTCGCCCTTGCGGCGGGACAGCATGTCGATCACTTTTCCGGTGAATTCGTCGGGAACATCGATGATCGCCTGTTCGATGGGCTCCAGGGTCTGACCGTTCTCCTCTTTGATGATCACTTCCGGGCGGGAGATCTGCAGCTCGAATCCTTCGCGGCGCATGTCTTCGATGAGGACCGAGAGGTGCAGCTCACCGCGGCCGGAGACCCTGTATGCGTCTGTGCCGGTGATGTCCTCCACTTGCAGACCCACGTTCGTTTCCTTTTCCTTCTCCAGTCGCGCCTTGATGTGGCGGGTGGTGACCAACGTGCCCTCCTTGCCGGCGAAGGGGGAATTATTGACCAGGAAATTCATCTGGATAGTAGGCGGATCGATACGGATGGCAGGAAGAAGTTCAGCCTCCTCGTTCGTTGTGATGGTCTCACCTACGGTGATATCGGGCAGGCCCGCGATGGTCACGATATCGCCGGCGTGCGCCTCTGCAACTTCAGTCCGCTTGAGTCCGTCCGCCACAAAGACTTTGGCGATCTTTCCTTTGCGGTTCTCTCCGTCGTGCGTTTTGATGAACACGGTATCGCCGGATTTGGCGATGCCCTCGTACACGCGGCCCACGGCCAGGCGCCCCAGGTAGTTGTCGTACGCCAAGCTGCTCGGCTGCATGCGGAAGGGGGCTTTCAAATTCTGCTCGGCTTCGGGCACGTGTTTCATCAGAAGCTCGAAGAGGGGAGTCAGATCCTTGGAATCATCGTCTAAGGTTCTCTTGGCAATGCCCTCGCGCGCCACGGCGAAGAGGTAGGGAAAATCGAGTTGTAGCTCATTGGCCTTGAGTGCGATGAAGAGATCAAAGACCTCTTCTACCACTTCCATGGGGCGGGCGGCGGGTTTATCGATCTTGTTAATGATCACAATGGGCTTGAGGCCAAGTTCCAGTGACTTCTTTAAGACGAATTTGGTCTGCGGCATGGGGCCCTCTTGCGCATCCACCACCAGGAGCACGCAGTCCACCGTGCGCAGAATGCGCTCCACTTCCGATCCGAAGTCGGCGTGCCCGGGCGTATCCACGATGTTGATTTTACAATCGCTATACTGGATAGACGTATTCTTGGCGTAGATGGTGATGCCGCGTTCCTTCTCCTGATCGTTACTGTCCATCAGAAGTTCGCCCACTTCCTCGTATTCTTTGAATGCGCCTCCTTGTTTGAGAAGGGCATCCACAAGCGTGGTTTTGCCGTGGTCGACGTGGGCGATAATGGCAATATTGCGGATACTCATGGCTGATAGATTGTACCGACCGTGAAGTACATAGTGGGGTCAATCCCATGTACTTTACCAGAAAATTTAGACTCCTGGAATGCTCGGGGCCGCAGTTTCTCGAGGATTTTCGCTGTGAAGAGTGGTGAACTGCCTCACCCCCCTTACCCCCTCTCCCTGCCCTCTCCCATGAATGGGAGAGGGGGTTTATAAAACCCCCCTCCCCCGTATGCGGGGGAGGGTCAGGGAGAGGGGATGAGGGTGAAGTGCATCAGAAATTGGATTACCATGATCCACTCGCATGCCCCCTTCTCTCACTCCTCCGGCACGGCGAACGATCCTACGGCACAGTCTACTGGCCAACTTCATCGTGCTGGGCGTCATTCTCATCATGCAGCTTCTGGATGTGTGGGGTGCCCTTTCCGTCATTGATATCGAGACCTTGCGGTTGCCGCAGACGGTTATCCTCACCGATGTGCAGGGCAACGAAATGCGTCGGTTGTACCTGGAGGAGGATCGTCTGGAGCTGACGGACGATGCGTTTCCCACTTCGCTTAAGCAGGCGGTGGTGGCCATTGAAGATGAGCGGTTCTTCACGCGCGGGTGCATCGACATCAGAGCCATTGTCCGAGCGATCGTTGCCAATACACTGCAGGGAAAATCGCAGGGGGCCTCTACCATCACGCAGCAACTGGTGGGCAACTTGTTCTTGGACCGCAGTGACAAGAGCTTCGATCGCAAGATTGTGGAGATGTTGCTGGCATGTCGTTTGGAACATACCGTGAGCCGCGATCGAATTCTTGGGATGTACTTGAACCACATGGCGTTCGGCGGAGCCTTGTACGGCGCGGAGGAGGCCAGCCAGACGTACTTCGGAGTCAGCGCTCGGCGCATCTCTCTTGCGCAGTCCGCCCTTCTTGCTGCACTCCTCCAGAGGCCCACATATTTCAGTCCTTACGGAATCCACCTCAAGACCGCGGTCAGCCGTTGGGTTGTGGCTCAAGTTCGGCAAGGGGGTATTCATGCCGCTGCGCAGATCCCCGCTGAGGCAATTACACCGGGCCTCATTGGCGCGCAAATTTCGCTTGCCTCTCCCGGCGTGTACGTGGAGGGCCGCACAGACCTGGTACTCCGTGCCATGCAGGGCAGAGGATTTATTGATGAGGAACAGCGCCTCTCTGCGCTCGCGGAGCTCAAGACCATGCGCTTTGAGCCTCGCCGGAATGTCATGGCACTCCCGTACTTCGCGCTTTCCGTAGAGCGTCAGCTTTTGCAGGGATCGGTGCGTGCCGATCGTCCGTGCGATACGCAGGCCGGCGGTTGTATCGTCACGACCACGCTCGATCCGGATCTGCAGGCGCTGGCCGAGCGCATTGTTCTCAATCATGCGCAGAAGATCCGCGAAAAGTACAACGCCAAAAATATTGCATTGGTGGCCGCGGACCGGGCGACGGGCCATGTCCTGGCGTACGTGGGGAACGTGCGTTTTGGCGACAGCGAATCGGGTTCGATGATTGACATGGCACGCGTGCCTCGGCAACCGGGCTCAAGCTTCAAGCCTTTCGTATACGCCACGGCATTCGCCGCGGGCATGACGCCCAAGACATTCCTGCTGGATGCGCCGCTGACGCTGGGTACCGATACGCCCAGCAACTACGAGGGCGGGTACCGCGGTTGGACCAAGATCAGTCACGCGCTGGCCGCCTCGCGCAATATTCCTGCCATCCGCGCACTTTTGGCTTCCGGCGGCGAAGATGCCGCGCTGCAGATCGCGGCACGGATGGGCATTCTTACGCCGTTCCAGACGCGCGGCCGCAATCGGATGCTGACGCCGGAGTTCACCTTCGGTTATCCGCTGGCCATCGGGTCGGCGGAAGTTCCACTTTTGGAGATGGTGCAGGGGTACGCCACTCTGGCCAATGCCGGATATTTCCGTCCGCTCTCGACGATTGCGAGCATCCGCACGGTGGATGGACACCCTTTGGACAGCAGGCTGTGGAACACGGGTACGCAGTCAATCGATCCGCTGCATGCGCGGTGGCTCACCGGGATTTTGAGTTCCACCACCATCCGGCCCACCCCGGGCTGGAATGCGGCGCTCACTGTTCCCGGCATCCAGGCCGCCGTGAAAACGGGTACGAGTGACCGTTGCATCGGTATTGATCCTGTAAGTAACACCTGCATCCTGTTGCCCGGGGACTTGTGGACTATGGGCTACACGCCGGAGTTCGTCTTAGGAATCTGGGTGGGGAATGCGGATTCCTCTCCGCTCACGCCGGATGCCGATGGGATGAATGTGGCGGCGCCGCTGTGGAAAGAATTTATAAAAGGCGCTCATGCCATGCGCCCGGAGGGGCAGACGCAATTCCCGCCGGAGTTGTGGGCGGCGCAAGTAGAGTGGTAATCGCAATGATTACCATGATGACACATAGTATGGAATGTGCTATAATATTTATAATACACAATGCACTATGACCAATGAGCAGTTACCGCTTGAACAAGCGATCGACACGTTCCTGAGGGAGCAGGTAGTAACGGGGAAGGTGGGCAATCAGATGGAATTCGGGATTGATGTGAGTGATCCACATCGAGAGGATCTTCGGGCAATTCAATTTGGGGATTTTAAACTGCGCAACGTTGTACAGACGCCATCGTCTTCGGGTGATACGTTTCACTGCTATGTGGGCAGAACAGAGATTCACTTCATGGGGCAGGCGGCTGCTGCGATTCGTTCGATCCTTGAGCGCCGTGTGCAAAGCGGGGAACAGTGAGGATGACCTTCATTACGGTCTGCGCATGCTGCACGCACCGCCGGGACATGCGGGGCGGTACTGCGGCGTGGGTATAATGTTTTTTTTGAGCATCCAGCCATAGACCACGCAACCCACGCACAGTCCGCAAGCAGATTCCAACCACAGGAAGGTCAAGCACACCACGCAGATCGAGAGCGTCCAGGCATTCTGCACGCCGAGTGCGAACTGCAGCACCAGCATGATGCTGGCGAGTAGAAGTCCGATGCTCCACGCAAAGCGCTTCTGGATCGCGCCCACCCATTCCGGTTCCTGCCGGAAGACAAACACACGTGCCACCCTGCCAAAAATGCTGAAGGAGGGGTCGAATACGGTCTTGAGAAAAAATTCCGTCCAAAAGAGCGGAACGACGATGCGGATGAGCGTGGGGTTGTGCGTCAGTCGACTCATCAACACCGCGGCGAATGCCAGTGCGAACATCATGCCGGCTGCCGCGCGGATCTCGCGCTCGTTCACAACGCCATAGGGTGCCGGCACGCCGCGGATGTGCAGATTGGGGATGATGTTGCCGTAGGCCATAGAAGAAAAAAAGAGTGAGGAGCCGGAATCCTACCACAGGAGTGCTTGCCACACGATCGATGCCAGGGCCGCGATGGCGATGCATCCGCCGATAACCACAAGGATTCCCAGTGTTTCACGATCGGGTTTCCGATCGCCGGGTGCCCATCCGGGGATGCCGAAGAGCACGGTGACTCCCACCAGTACGGCGATGCCGATAAGTATGAGGACAGGGCGGATCACCGTGAGCACGAGCGGCAGGAAGATCGCGGTTTCGCGGTACTGCGCGCCCAAGAGTTCCGGCAGGGAGGGGGCAATCCACCCGATGAGCATCAAGAGGATGCCGCAGATGATAAGTGTGACTCCGGTCTTGGACATGCGCACAAGTGTACAACATCAAAATCCCCCATGCCCGCTTGAGAAGCGCAACACAGGGGGGAGTTGAAGACGAGGGAATTAAGCGGCAACCACGCTCTTTGCCTTGGGGCCCTTCTGGCCTTGTTCGATCTCGAAGGAGACTAAGTCGCCCACGTTCATCGAATCGTACTGTCCGTTGCATTCAGTGTTGTGGAAGAACACGTCTGCCGAACCTTCGACGGTGATAAAACCGAAGCCCTTATCTGTCTTCGTCTTGATAGTGCCTGTAGCCATGACTGTAGATGGGTAGGAATGTGTCAAATGACAGAGGGAATAGTAGGACAATTTCCTTATTGAAGCCACCATTATGTCGGGAGAATTATGCGTTTAAATAGGCGAGAGTGGGGTGAGTGATTGATTCTGGCTGGACAGCGGGAAGGGAGAGGGATCGGTCGGGATGTCAGGTTCCCGATCCAATGTGCCCCTCATCCGTGACTGGTATGAGAAATTCTTGATCGTCGAATGTCCGGGGATTGCTCGGCTTGGAAATGCGAAAAATCTGCAGTACATTGATGTCCCAGCATAGGGAATTCCATGACCATATGGATACGATTTTGCCATCACCATTGCGCAAGGGCGATACGATCGGAGTCATCTCGTCGTCGTCTCCCGTTGCCTCTTTCTGTCCGCGGAGACTCCAGAGAGGAGTCGCGGAACTGGAGAGGCGCGGGTTCAAGGTGAAACTTGGAACATTCGCTGCGTCTCGTTACAAACATACGGCCGGGACGGTTCGGCAGCGCATTGCAGATTTGCATGCGATGTTTGCGGATAAAGAAGTCAAAGCAATCATTTGCACCATCGGTGGATACAACTCCAATCAACTCCTGGAACACATCGATTACGATCTCATTCGTGCACACCCGAAAATATTCATGGGATACAGTGATAGTACGGTGCTGCTCAATGCCATGTTCGTAAAAACAGGACTTGTCACCTATCTCGGACCGGCGGTGCTGCCGCAATTCGGAGAGCCCGGCGGCATGCTGCCTTTCACGTGGCGGCACTTTGAAAAAGTACTGATGCTGCCAGGGGATGTAGAGATCGATGCTTCCGGCGAGTGGACGGATGAGTGCGTTCGTTGGGATGAGAATGACGATCATCCACGGGCCATGTATCCGAATGAAGGCTTGAAAGTCCTTCGCTCCGGCTCCGGCTCCGGCAGGCTCATCGGAGGAAACATAGGATCGTTGCTCCTGCTGAGCGGCACTTCCTTCATGCCTTCATTTCGGGGCGCGATTCTTTGTCTTGAAGAAGACGAGACAGAGACGCCCGCCTCGATCGATCGCCTGATGATGCACGTTCGTCACATCGGCGCCCTGAAAGAGATCCATGGTATGATCATCGGTCGCGCTCACGGCAAGCAAGGGTTCAGCCCGCAAGATTCCTTCGAAGATATCATTCTCGACGCATGTGAAGGCTATAGCTTTCCGATTGTCATGAACTTCGATTTCGGTCATACCGATCCCATGCTGACGCTTCCCATCGGCGGAATGTGCGCAATGGATACGAGCGGCAGTCCTCTGTTGAGTATTTCCTGCGCGCATGCATGATCATCGACTGGGGGCATTGCAAAATATTTCCTGGCCCGAGGGGACGGTACGCATGTTCTTTCAGATGGGGAACGGCCCCGAGATCCCTCTGCGCTCTACCGTCACGATCACGCGCGAGGAGCGCATACGGTGGTGCAATCGGCTGGGAGCGCAAAGTGGTGGAGTAGGGGCGAAGGGGCGTCAATGCGACGCGGTTGTGACGCCGATTTTCCACGTTCCCGCCTCACGAAAGGCCGGGATGGTCTGTCTGCGTGCGGCGTTGCTCAGCGTTTGCACGGACTCTTTGACCGTCTTTGCGTGATCGGCCAGCGTCATGATTTCGTCCCCGCGCAGATACGCCAGACGCTTGTGCAGTGATTCAAGCAATGCCAGTACGACAACCTTTTCCATGGTGTTCGGTTTCTTTGATTCCTTGTATTCGGTGAATGATCGGTAGTAGATCTGTTTTTCTTTGTCGCGGATCATGAGTGACGGGAATCCGAGCTGCTTGAGCTGGTACAGGATGATGACGCGCCCGATCCTGCCGTTGCCGTCGCAGAAGGGGTGGATCGTCTCGAACTGCAGGTGGAACCGTGCGATTTTATCCGTGAAGAATGCGGTCTGATCGCTGGAGTATTCGATGAACAATTCTTCCAGCATGTGCTCCACGTGTTCGGGCGCCGGCGCAATGTGCGTACCGACCCGCACATATTCACCCTTTTTCCGGAGCCGCCCCGCGATGCCGTCATCGATATTGCCGATGAGCATCCGGTGGAGCAGGAGCATGTGCTCCGTCGTCAGTTCCGTCTTCCCGCCTTCCCCCTCGATGTACTGCATGACCCGCGCCAGATTTTTGGCTTCAAAGACTTCCCGCACGGAAACATTGCGAGAGACTTCCATATCCAGAAGGATCTTTTCGGTTTCTTTGAGCGTGAGCGTGGAGTTTTCGATGGCGTTGCTGTTAAAGACGCTCTCCGAAAGTTCGGCTTCGTCGAGCATCCTGATCAGCGACGCTTTATTCTTCCGCAATCGGTCATACTCCGCCTTCAAGATCTGCAGCCGTTGCTTAATGGGGTTACTTGTGGCCATGTAGGAAGTCTATCAAATTAACGGAATATTGTCAATAATACGTTAATATTCTATGAAATTGAAGTATTTTAACGGTAAATATGGCAGCAATTCGATGCATGCGCATCCTCACCGTGACGGGGATTTTCTTCGGCGGCAGGCTGTTTGCGGTGCGCCTCGCAGGGAAGGACGGCCGTGCTCTTATCCATCGCGTCCACTATGCTCATTGCCATGGGAAGGCAGCATGTTCGCTACTCCTGGGTATGGATCGTACTCCTCTGCGGATTACTCTTCCCTTTCGCACAGGCAGCAGCCTCAGCGACACCGTTCCCGGATATGGAGCGATCATGGTTCGGGTATCAGGAAAGCGTTGCGTACCTCAAGGCCAAAGGTTCCATCGGCGGGTACCCCGATGGGTTCTTCCATCCGGACGATACCGTCAACCGCGCAGAGTTCCTCAAGCTCGTCTTCCGATCCAAGGGAGCCGCGGAACCGGTTGCGGAAGACTGCTTTGCCGATGTTCCGGCCGATGCGTGGTTTGCGCCGTTCGTGTGCGCGGCCAAGCGGCGGGGGATCGTGAGCGGATACGCTGTCGGTTCGCGCAGGATCTTCAAACCCGAGCAGCCGATCATCTTTGCGGAGGCGATCAAGATGGCGGTGCTGGCGTACGGCAGCGAAATCACCGAAGACAGCGGCGAGCACTGGTATCAACCGTACGTCGATGCGCTCGATCGCCAGCAGATCCTTGCGCGCTGGTCGTACGTTCCGTGGGCTCCCATCACGCGCGAGCGCGCCGCCGATCTGATCGCGCGCTACGTGCGGCACGATGAAGACCGAGTGATCCCCAATCTTTCGCCCGGATGCGGCAAATCTCCGCGCAACCCTTCTCTCACACTTTCCGTCGGAGGGCAGGAGCGATCCTACCTGCTCACGCAGCCGTCCCGTGCCGATGCCAATATCCCTTTGCCGCTCATCGTCGCCTTCCACGGCCGCACCAACGGCAATGCCCAGGTGCGCGCGTACTTCGGCTTGGACCGTGTGGCTTCCGATTTTTTCATCGCCTATCCTTCGGGCGTCGCGAATGGCAACGGCAGTTACTCATGGTCGGATCCCGGTGATAAGGCCCGGGAGCTGCGCGACTTCGCGCTGTTCGATGCCATTGTGCGGGAAGTCGGCGAAAGTACCTGCATCGACATGGATCGCATCTTCGTCGTGGGGCATTCGCTGGGCGCGTGGTTTGCCAATTCCGTCGCGTGTGCGCGCGGGGGCGTGGTACGCGCTTCGGCAACCGTGGGCGGATCCACTACGATGCAGCAGTGCACGGGTCCCTCTGCCGCGCTGATCATCAATAATCCCAAAGATACGCTCTCATCCGCAACAACTGCCGAAACCATGCGCGATATCCGCATCGCGGAGAATACGTGTTCGGCCGTGAGTGCCAAAGTGGAACCGTCGTCCCTCTCGTGCATGCGGTACGCCGATTGTCCGTTAAACCCTGTCGTCTTCTGCCCGCATACCATCGACAGCGATCACAACGGCGCGTACTACCCCCACGTGTGGCCGGATGGGACCGCGCAGGCGATGGTGAATTTTTTTGAGGGGTTGTGAACGTATGGAGTCGTTGCCTTCTATGGAGCCGCGCCCACGGATTGCTTGTCGATCATCAGCAGGCGATAGATATCGAGCAGCGCGTAGAGCAGACTGAGCACGAGCGGCCCGAGCAGGAATCCCAGCGGTCCAAAGAGGCCGATGCCTCCGATGACGGCGAAGAGAATGAAGAAAGGATGGATGCGCACGCCTCTTCCCACGAGAACGGGACCGAGAAAATTATCGATCAGTCCGACGGCGACGATTCCCCAGATGAGCAGGCCGATGGCCGCCACGGTCTTTCCGGTGATGAAGAGGAAGAGTACGGCGGGTGTGACGATGATCGCCGTACCGACTCCCGGAATGAGCGCTCCGACCGCGGCAAGGCTGCCCCAGAGGGTGGGACTGGGGACGCCGAAGATCGTGAGACCGACCCCGGTGAGGACTCCTTGAATGAGGGCGATGGTGAGCGTGCCCCGCATGATCGAGTTGATCGCCATCTCCAGGCGACTGAGAATCTTTACGTCATCTCCGTCGGAAAGGGGGCTTAAGGTCACAAGCGTTCCAAGAAACCTTCTGCCGTCTTTGAGGAAGTAGAAATAAGCGATGATCCCAAGGAAGAGGTGGAGGAAGGTCTGCGCGGTCCCGGCAAAGAGGGGACCGATCTTCCCTACAATCCAACTGAGTCCCTGCCCCACGTAGCGGTTGAGATCGAGTGATACCTGTGGCGCAAAGCGCTCGATGGCGGCTTCGATGAATCCCGTGAAGCTCTCTGTCAGCGACTCTTGATTTTCCACGATGCGCTGATAGAGGTTCTGCGATTCCCGGACGACTTGCGTGCCGATGAATGTGAGCGGGGCCAGAACGATCAGGGCCGTGATGCACACGGTGAGGAGCGCTGCGATGCTCTCCCGGTTGCGGAGGAGACGCGTGATCCGCTTGTGGAGCGGATAAGTGACCACGGCGAACGTTGCCGCCACCGAGAGGGTTGTGAAGTACGGGAGGAAGATGAAGAACGCCAACACAAGCACTCCGATGAGCAGTGCGAAGAAGAAGATGCTTTGGATGTATGTGCGGTGCATAGGGCATATGATACGGCAAACCGGGTGGACGCATAGGTTTACCCTGAACAAAAGCCGAAGGGCGTGACTGCGGTTTTCTCTACCTCCTCATCAGCACATCCGTCAGCGTCTTCTCGTAGAAATGCTTGCGCTCCGCAATGGTGATTTTTTCTGCGATCCAGTCATCCCAGGCGCCGGGATCCTGGATATTCTGTTCCTTGGCCAGGTTCCAGATATCACCGGAAAGCATTTGTAATTCCCGCATTTCGATTCTCGTATCCGGCAGTCGTGCCAATGCGCGATTAGCCCGGAAAATGAACTGCTCCACCGGGAGCACCGTCGCCACCGCGTACATCCAGAGGAATGAAACCACGAGGTAACGCACAATGTCCGTTTTCTCCTTTTGGAAGAGCGCGGCGATCAAACGGATGAAGAGAACGACGGAAAAGACGACCGTGTACGCGGCAAAGAACTTCTCGTAACTGAAGCCGTAGTAATACACGTACATGCCCATCCGCTTCGCCGCCGAAAGGAGCAGGAACAGTGAGGCGAACATAAAGACGATCAGAATCTTTTGCACCACCGTAGACGTGCGTCGGTAATAGAGCGCAAAGAGCAAGACATTGATGCCGCTCAAGAAGAATAATTGCCAGAAGCCGCTTTTGACGATGCGTTCCGTCGAAAGAAATTCCTGCGGCAGCTCGTACACCCAAAGCGTTTTGAGCTGCGTAAACAGGAAAAGAACGTAGAGGACCAGAATGCCGCCGAGCACAATGCCCGACACCACCGCATCCATGTGTTTGGTTTCTTGCTGCGCGGAGAACTCTTCTTCTTTCGTCCAGTGGAAGAGGCCCGCCAGCGTCAGCACGGTGAGCACGAGGAAGACCAAGAGCTTGAGCAATGTCTCAAGTTCCACCAGATCCAACACAAACTCCTGAACGCGCTGCACCATCGCTGCGAATGCGGCATCGGCGCCGGAGAGCAGGGGAATGAACAGCACGAGTGAAGCGACGATCAGAATCGCGAGTCCCATCACGATGCGCTTGATGAGATCGGATTGTCCTTTGCCACCGGGGATGAGCGCGTGTGCGATCGCGGAGATACTCGGTTCGATCTGCCGCACGATGCCCAGCGCGCGTTCCACCATTCTCCGGAGCCACGCGCCGTTCCACGTCACGTGTTCGTGCCGCTTGGTCGATGTGATGATGAAGTACGTCGCAAAGACAAGCGGCAGAAAGAGCATGTTCACGGCCTTGATGTAGGGATTCTCGTAGAGCGCGTAGCTGAGCGCGATCAGCAGCAGCGGCACCAGCCACACGTACTCATATTTGGTCAGGCGTCGCAGATCGCCGGCGTACCGATAGAGTGCGATCAGCCCACCCGCAAAGACCGTCAGGTTCCACCCAAGCGCTTGGACATCCTTTGCCCAGAAACCCCACAGGGTGGCGATCCAGAAGAGTGAGAGGAGCATGGTCGCAAAAACGGTCTCGCGTTTCGTCAGGGTGGTGAGCATAGATGCTCATGCTAGCGAAATACGCTCAGATATCCTATGGGTTGAGGGGCTGAACTTGCGGTTCTATTCATACTTCGAGATGATGCCCGCCGCACCATTCGTTCAGTATGAGGGCGGGGCCAAGTATCTTCGGTCTTGCTTCGTCGCAGTACTCCTTGCTCGAGTCGAATTTGAAAGCAATGTCCGGGAACGAGAGAGTAATAGGCAGATGCGCCTTATTGTAGAATGCTCTTTCTGCTACGATGACACTTGTTTTGACCTATTCCCTCTCCTCCGTCATGAAAGCAACCATTGCTTTATTCGCTCTGTTTATTTCTGTGTCACTACTGGGAGGATGTGGCGTGCGGACGCAGGATGATGTGCAGGACACTCAGTCAGGGGCCGTGAGTGTTACCAAGCCGGCGCAAGCGGGCAGCAACTGTGAGGATGCGTGCAAAAATTATGTGGGTAAGTGCCTGACACTGGTGCCCGGGGCAAGCGAGACACTGTTCAAGCAGGGCAGCGATTCGTGCATGGAAGAATGCGTGCAGTGGACGAGTGCAAAGACCGACTGCATCGCATCAGCCGCCAGCTGCGAATCAATGACCGATGCATGCGGGTTGTGAGGGAATTGGATGTTAGTTGGCTGGGGAGGAGGGCCTGCTACGCCACTGCTTCACAAGTTTCGCAGTGCGAGAAGCTTCGCAGACCTATTCTCCTCCAAGCTGTTCTGCTTCTCCAGCCCCGCAGAATTTGAACTCCAGAAGTGTCGTTTCGCGAACGCATAACCAGAGCCATTTTTCAAATATATTTCGAATTCCTGCGCCTTGTGTTTGTCGGCAAAAGAAATGACTACTTCGATTCTCCAGGGAATATGTGGCGCAGTTGTTCGTGTCAGTCCGCGGTTATGCTCATCCATGCGTTCGCGGATATCTTTTGTCGTGTAACCGACGTACGTCATGTGCGGATTCCTGATGCTTCGGAGTAGATAGACGTGATACATAGTCTCTCATTCTAGCCAATTCTGCGGAGCTTGCGAAGCAGAATGGCTGGGGAGGAGGGGATCGAACCCCCGAATGCCTGCTCCAGAGGCAGGTGCCTTACCACTTGGCTACTCCCCAACGTGATAGAGAGCATAGCAAATCCTGGAACGGGTGGAAGCGAGTAATGCTCTTTTCGTTGCATCCTTCAAAAATATCGCCCTGCCTGATTCTCTTAAAGTGGAGCAACCTCTTGCGAGGCCTGCCAAAAGACGGGTATACTATGTTCGTATCAATACGAAGAGGGATCCGAACGGTGCTTGTGCCTAAGGAGCCCTTTTCTCTTGTGTGAATGCGATTTTGGAACGAATGGCCTGTGCATCCAGATCATCAAAAAATTCAGAGCCAAGTTTGTTGTACAACGAAGATGCGAATTGCCTGTTCGGGAACAGCATCTTCTTGAAGACGTTCTTTTTCAGGAGATAATCGACAAGCTTCTTGTAGTCACCGTCTCCGGATACAAGGAGTATTGCACTGAAGTCTTTTCTCTCTATCAGCGTTTTCATCACTTCAAATACGATATCGGTATCAACGTTCCCTTTCTTTGTGCCTTTTAAACTCGAACTGTGCTCCCTGAAAAGCACAATGAACCCCGCTTTCTGAAGATTGTTATATAGGCTTTGCTGTTCTTCCGAAACATACCCCAGGAAGTAATACGCTTCATCAACATGGTACTTATCCTTCAGATATGTTCTGAATTTCCGGTGATCGATTTTCCAGCCGTTTTGCATTGTCCCCAGGTGCAAGTTTTGCCCATCTACAAAAGCAAGATTTGACTCTGTTACCATGGAGCAATTCTATCACATCTTATACGACAAAAAGGCCGCCCCTTCCCGGGCAGCCCTTCTGCGTGTCATGGTGTATCCGAGTTACTCAGCGGATTCGGCGCTGCTTGTGGTGCCCGCTGCGGGACCACGTCCCATCATCCCTCCGCGGCTGTGCTTGGCGCCTTCACCGTTGCAGGCGGGCAGGCTCACACCTTTCTCGGTGGCGATTTCTGCAATCGTCTTACCACCTTCCAAGGCGGCTTCCAATTCCGTCTGGGTCATTCCCAGCTTGGCTGCCAGGGTGGCGGTATCCGGTCCGCGACCCATCATGCCGCCGAAGCCTCCTTTCCCTTTGCCTTCGCCCTGTCCGCGTCCGCCGCCAAAGGGCATCATGGCCGATTTCAGATCGTGGTTCGCCGCGAGGGCGGCCTGCATGGCTGCGCGCATGTCCTCATTGGCTTTCTGCACGGCAGTGTGGCGCTGCGCGTCATCCGTAATGGAGGCTGCGGCCGCAAGAGCATCTCTGTGCGCTTGGGTCGCGCTCTTCTGGACGGTCGCGAGTGCGGCCATATTCTTCAGAAACGCGTCATCGCGTGTGACCATTTCCTGTACCTGTGCTTGGGTGGGTGCGGGTCGTGCAAACGGCGTCGTGCCATCGGCGGCTGCGCTGGAGAGCTGCACCAGGAACGGGGCGGCGAGTGCCAGGGTCGTGATGCCGGCGACGGCACCGTAGGTGAATGTGCTGATCTTCATAGAGTGAATGGGGAAAATAGAAATAAGAGAGATCGGTTAACCACGGTCACTATACGGAGGAGGGTTTAACGGGGGATTAAGGGGACTTTTTGTTTGAAGCAAGCGCGAGGAAGCTCTGCCTCTTTTTGTTTGTGACCAAGGTGTATTGACCGTTTTCTCCCCCGGAAGTCAGTTTGGGGCGTCTGTCTTGTCTTTCATTTTTCATCGATATGGAACTTCCCTGAGAAAGCTTGAAAATATGGTCTGTAGACCAAATATAATGCTTATTGCGAGGATTGACATATAGCAAATGTAATATAGAATATATCTCCATTTTGGCAAAATCTCGACGTCCGCATGAGGCAGATACACCTTCTCCGTCGCGCGGAGAAGACTCGGCGGTGCCCGCACCTCCTCTTCCGCGGGGGATTCCAAAAAGTTACTTCTTGCAGCAATTTGATGATTCTTTACCAAAGCTGGAATCAGGCATTGCACTGGCCGAAAGAAGGTATCGTAGCGGTAGGCAGAGGGATGAAAAACGAAAAGCGCGTAAGGATTTTGATGATGCCGTGCAGTATGTCCGCACCGGTTTCCGTGCGTTTCTGGAAGCGAGTCTTCCTCCTGTCATCCGCTCAAGAGCAGCCCTGCAAACACAGTGCGAAGCCGTCATTGACGCGATCAGTGAACATATCAATCAGCGCGTCATCAATATAAAAATTACGGTCAGTGCCCTGACAAGGATCGTCACGCTGGAGCATATGCGCGTGCAGATAGAGATTAATCGAGATTTTGATCTTCCGGATATTGATCCGGAGCCGGAACCCGATGCCGAGGATAAAAATGCTGATCATGATTCTTTTGATAATTCGCATGCCTGGAAAGAGCTTTGGTTTGATAAGGATTTTCGTAAGGAATTAGTGAAGCGATACCTCACTCAGCTCGCTCTGGACACATTCACTGTCATTATTCGCGAAACGATTCCGGCATTACAAGTGCAGCAGGATGCCGTACATATTCTGATAGGAGATGGGAACATAGGGGATGGAGACTATGCACTCTTTATGCGCGGCACTTCATCGTTGGATTGCGCCTTTGAACGTGTTGCGGAATTGGCGGGATCCAATATTGTCAAAGAGTCGATCGACGATGTCTCGCCGGCAAAGCTTGCAGATTTCTTACGACGGCAGCTGCAGCCGGATCAAGCGCAAAAGACGGATTTCCTCTGCCCTCCCGATGCCCAATTGCAGGATCTGATTGATTGTTGTGTTGAGAGTTTTTTAGCTGGCCTGAGAGGAGCGACGCCGCAGCAGATTGTTCATAAGACTTCGCAGCAAATGATGGAGCCTGTGGTGAGTCTGCAACAGGCTTGCAGAGAGCTCCTGATGCCTGATGTGGATGCGGTATTGCGGCAGAGAGCAGAGCATCCGAAAACGCCCTATGTATTACCGGAAGACCTGCGGACACACCTTCGTGAGCGATTGGCGCAAATCGCACTCAGAACGCCGAAGCGCCTGGTAAAGGATCTTTTTGCCGTTGCCGATGAGTTAAGTGCGGAGCTCAATGGTCGGTTCCGTGGCGGACTTGCGATTGTGCGTCCGGAGGATATCTCTGGCGCCATCGGATTATTCATTCAAGAGAGAGGAATGCAACAACCGGAAACTTCTCGGGTCCCGCCAGTCGCACAATCCGGTGCCATGTCTGATGGTGCGGAAGTCGTGCCTGTTTTGAACGAGGCAGCAGAAGAAGTGGCATCGGGCAAACTGGCGAATACGGAGTTGGTTATATCCGCATCTGTTCCGGCAGGAGAGAGCCCGACGGCACTTGTTGATTATCAGGTGCCTTTATCTGAGGAGGATTTGGCAGAAGCAGCAACCACGCCGGGGTCGCATGCAACGGGGGAGGGCACCCTCACATCGGATTGCAGTACGGCACTGGTACAATCTGATGCCATCGCTTTACCGGATGCACAGGTCGGAGATGCGCAACAACCTGCAGATCAAAGTCCGCAGATCATCATACGCAAGCAAAGAGAGACCATAGAAGCGTCCGTGGATGTTCTCTTAAAATCCCTTCAAGATTCATTGTTCTTCCGGGAGGCCAGGGCATGTGCGCGTGAATCTTCAGGGAGACAGAAGGCTATTGAACTCATTGCTGTACGACTCGGAGAGCAGATTTTAGGACACGAAGATCCGTGCATCGCGCTTCTTACGCGCTGCGCATTCGAATTTTCTTTTCTTGAGACCGCGTATTCGCGCAGTGAAAATAAGAATGCTCCTGCAAAGTGGCTTGCGGGGGTTCTTCGCAATGAAGTCTATGGCGGCAAGTTCCCTCAAATGCAAATGAACGAAGTGCTTGCTCATGTTGCAGGTCAATTCCTACATTCGGATGTAAAGACGCTCGTATCCTACTTGCAGCTCCGCTATCCGGATTGGAGGACAGATGTAGAGACGGCTATCGTCGCTTGCCTTGCCGCAGCGGATACTGCGGGTGACGAACAACCTGCGCGTGGATCAGCAGAAGTCGTACCATCTGCTCCAGACTCTGGAGTCGCTCCTTTCGCTCCTCCTGCCTCCCCGGTGCGAGACGTACCAAGTGAGGAAGCGTCGAGTGGTGTTGAGGAAAAAATCATTCAACCGGCTCCGGCAGAAGTGACACCGGAAGATCCGCTCGGACCGCGTATCGATGCGGCACTCGCCTGGTTTCAGCCGTTCGCCATGAATATCCAGCAGAAGGACCGCAGCCCCCTGCACGGATACATGTCGCTCCTGCAATCCTTTGCAAATGCCCTCATTCGCTACAGAGCTTCTCCGCAGGAGAGCCAAGTGTCGCGTTCTTCTGCGGAGTGGTTCATGCGTCTGTTTGAGATGATGGGTCAGAAGAACCTCTTCTGGTTTGAGGGGGCCAAAGGTGCCGTGACCATTCCGGATGAAGAAGCGCTAAGCAGGACCGTTCGCAATGCGAGCGCGCAGGCCAGTGCCGCAGCGTTTGAAGCGTGGATGCAGGAGCGGCCGCTGAATGCGGCGCTCACTCCGGACTTGGACATTATTCAGGGGACGCGTGTCGCTTGTATCCATGCGCTTCAAGCTCCCTCTCCGGAATCGGAACGATTGACGCAGGTGATTGCCGCACAGGCGGCGGCAGAGGAGGAGATTGGCACCTGCGTGCTGGAACGCACACACGAAATGGGAATACTCGATCGCGCGCGACACACTCTTGCCGACCTGCGGCAGTCCATGGGGCAGCGTATGTATGGCGTCCAACGGGCATTGCATTCGCTCACAAGTCTGGGACAGAGGTTCCAACAGGCGATCGAGACACATCGGCGCTGCGAGGATGCGCTGCGTATCGCTGTCACCGATGTCCGTGCCGATCTCACGCAGCTCACCGAGCAGCGCGATCAGGCTTGGCAGGACGTAATGACGCTGCGTCCGCAGGTGAGTGCGGTCGGCCTCACACAATTGGAGGTGCTCCAGACTCTCTCTCGAGCCATTGCAGAATTGGTTTTGGATTTTGGATCGCCGGAAGAGACCATTGTCTCCGATCTGGAATCCACCGTCCGCTTAGAACCGTGCACGGTGGCAGGTATTGCCGAGTGTCTGGAACTGCTGCGATGTGACGGAAGCGCCTTGCGCGAGGCGCAGGATCGTGTAGTCGTACTGGAGCAAGCGGTGCAGGCAATAGAAGCACGGGTCCATTCCGCGGAGGAACGCCGCGCCGGTGCTGTGCGGGAGCGCACAGAACTGCAGACCAATAAAACGCGCACCCTTGCCGCTCAGGGGCTTCTCCAGTGGATCGATGGGCAGATGGCTTGCGTGGCGGAGGTGTGCGAACAAGGACGCTTGCCGGTGGCAACACTCATGGAGATTGGTGGGACACCGCAAGAAGAACCGATTGAATCCTGGAGTGATCCTGAGCAAATTGCGGTGTTGAAAGAAATCCGGCGCCGCCTTCGACACGCTACAAATACTGCAGATTCTTCTTCCGTCGATCATCTCCGCGATGCTAAGACACTCCTTGAGTACCTCCGAGATTCCCTTCCCCCTGCGCAATGAGAGAGCGTCTCAGTCACAACGTCGGCCACTTGACCCAGGGAATGGAGTCTCTCTGCCAAAGACATCCGCAACATGCGGAAACAATTCGTCGCATTGCCATGCAGATGAGAGAAGCTTTTGATCGCTCAACATTCGTGGGATTATCGGACCTCGCATTGCTGATGCGGCACGATGTTGGGGATTTTGCCCCCCTTCAGAGTTTGCCTCTTGCCATCCAACAGGAGATTACCGTGTTACGAAGAGGCGTCTTTGCGCGGACTATCGTCGGTCAGGCGCGCGTGAGTCGCGTGCTCGTGGGCCCCGGGCGCACGTGGATGCGTTCCACGCGTCCCGAACGCGAAGATGATCCCGAATCAAGAGAGAGTCCCGAAGATATCCGCAATCGGTGGGAACAGTTCATCCGCATCGCAGGCATGGTGGGTGAGAAGGCCGCACTGGAGGCATATCGATCCACGGGTGCGGATGGCCCCGTCCAAACGGCACCCCCGCGCAAAATCCTTCCGGATGCCTTGGGCCCGTGCACGCCGCCTTCCGGCGGAGGAGGTAGCGGCCACGGCCCCATCCTCCCGGAGGACCCCCAACTCCTTAAAGCTCCGGTTGTGTACGAGCGTGTGCGTCTGATGCTTCTGCGACGCGTGTACCAGCACTTGTTCGCCATGGATATCGATTCGCCCACGCAGGGAGCAGCTATTCTCAAGCAGGCGCCTGCGGAAGCCGAGCGGTTCCTGCGCAAACTGGCGGCCGAGGGGGGAGCGGACGTAAGTCAACTGAACGGACTCCTGGAAGACATTGTTGCAACGATCCAGAAAGCGGCCAACTACATTCCTCCGTCCGATTGGGTAACGGAACTGGAGTACAAGAACCGTCTCATGCGCTTTCCGTCCTTTCGTCAGCGGATGGCATTGGTGGAACATGAACGCGTGAATCCCAGTATCGTCATGTTGGGAACAGGCAAAGGGAAGTCGACCGTCCCGGTCATGTGCTACTACGAGCAATTGCGGAAATTTGAGGCAGGGGAAGGCCCCAAGCCTCGTTTGCTCATCGTTGGCCCCAAGAACTCCAATAACCAGATCAAGCACTACCTGCGCGGTGACCTTGGGGGAAATGCCAAAAAGAGGCATTCTTGGTATAAGAACACGGTTGCCGATCAGGACCGTCCGACGGTGGGGCACATTCATGCGGACATGGAGTGTGCCGATGTCATCGCGGAGCGTGATAAGGATATCGTCTTCATCGACGATACGATTCTCTATCAGCCGATGTACCAGGGCATCGTAGCGGATGAGATTGCCAAGGCGGATCCTCCCTTCACCACCGTCGCAATCGATGAATTCCAGCGGGGGAAGGGCGGAGGAACAGTGACCCGAGCCTATCACAAAGTTTTGCATGCGCCGGGCGTGACGGATCGCATGGGGATCTCGGCCACTCCGGCCCCCAACACGCTCGCCGACTTGGAGGAACTGTGGAAGCTGCTCTCGCCAACGTCCGAGGGGCAAGATACTTCGGAGTTGCTGCGCGATGCGCGCGATCACCTTGTGCACTTTGACAGAAAGGAAGATTGGGAGGGCAAGATCACCGGCGAACAGCCCTATGCCATGTCGGCGGGGACGCAACGTCGCATGCAGCGTATTCGTTCTGTAGAAGGACCTGCTCGACCAAAGATCAATGCGATGCATCGCATCATCAATGCCTCTCCGGAGTTCCGTAAGTTCCTGTGGGATTTTCTGGTGCAGCAACTGTCGCGCTTTGATTCCGTCTTGGTGGCGGTGCGGCATCTCTCGCAAGGTGTCACGCGGTCGGCCTCGGCCCGTGAGGGGCAGTTGCCTGCTCTGTTCCAAGATCTGGAGCAGCGCCTGCAACAATTTGCCCGGGAGCGGGGGATTGAGTGTCCTTTGCGCGTCATCGATGGCGAGGTGAATGCGCAAACCGATCAACGCGAACGCATCTTCGAAGAAGCAAGACAATGTCAGCATCCGGGATCAGTGAAGAAGGTGGTCACCTTGGGTAAAGCGGAATGTTTTGAAGAGGGGATCGATCTGCGCGATGTCTTCCAAGTAGCCGTGCTCATCGCTTGGCCGTACTGCAACAGTCGCGTGCAGCAGATGCTGGGGCGTTTTCGTGATGAAAATATCCCCGTCATCGTGATCTACGCAGATGGTTCCATCGAGCTCCATATCAAGAACTGGGCCGAAGAGAAATACAGAGTGGTTTCCGCCTTCCTGGATGATGATCCGGTTCCCGATAAAGAATTAAAGCGTGCCGCGCATGCCCCGCGCGAACCGGAGCACTCACAGCGCATTGTCGAGGATCTCTCTTCATTGGCCCGCAAGACTCTGCAAGCGGATCGTCGCATGCACGGAAAAGGCGTGCGCCTTCATGCACGTTTCTGGGGAGCACCTCGCCGCCAGGAGCTCTTCCGAGAGCAATGTCTCCATGGGGAGGAATCCGGCACGGCAGATACCGGCCGGTACAAGGCCGTGCACCTGGTTGCCCTGCAGCAAGCCGGCGTATTGACCGAGGGTACAGTCATCGATGCCTATTCCGGCGGACTTTCACTCCAGCGGACACTCGGCAGGATCGCTCCGGATACACGGTTCGATATCGTGAACGTGGATCCGCATGGCTATATGTTCGGTGATGGCGTTGCCGCGGCGGAACAGGAGTCGCAGGGCAGCAGCCAGGGAACCCGTTGGTACCAAGGGGTATTGCGCGGATTTAAGTCTGTGCGCGAGCAACGCGATGTACGCAATATCCAGACAATCGTCCTCAATGGATTGGAATTCACATCGCATCGTCCGCGGGAATCAACGAACGGGCATTCATATCTTACGGAACGGATGCGAACGCTCTTGAGCGCCGTGCGCACGCTGCCCGTGGGAGGAACATTGGTAATTCACATGCCGTTCGAAGCCTGCACCGAGCAAGAGTGCAACTGCATGATGCGTGATGCGCTGCCGGAGCTCGGCCTTGAGGTATTGCGAGAGTGGAGCGGACTCGGCACATCCACGGATAACGAGGGTGATATTCCGTTTCGGATATTTACGATTGTGGCGCGCAAGCGAAGCAGTGTCACCGCATTCCCGGAACAGTCTTGCTCCGCCACAGCGCTGAAGATGACGCCGTTCATGCAGTGGACTCCTCATGCCCGAGAGATGATCAATAGGGAGCAGCGCCATCGCCGCATTCATGAACCCATTGCCCACACGGCATTCGTCGTCGGCGGCCATGATTTCTCCATCGGTGAAAAAGACGCCGTCGCCACCCAACGCCACCGCGAGCAGGCCGATCGTATCGCGATCGTCGTGCGGGCAGTGCAGAGGATTCGGCAGGCAGCCCCTACGCTCGATGCTTACAAGGTACTTTCGCAGAAAAAGCGTGCGCAGCTCTATGCAGAGGCCCGCATACAGCCGATGGAGCTCCATATGGAAGGACGTCCTGCGTTCTATCCTATCGATTCGGAGATTGACGTACTCTTCCCCTACGATCCGCAGTGGGGGAGTGAAACGAAGGAGTCCTGATCTGCAATACGATGAGTGTCAACGCCACTCCGTTTTCAAGAGTGCTTAAATGTATCGTGCGTTTGCCCTGTACTTTGCGCTAAGCTGCACGCCATTACCCCCGCTGCTATGACCGATCAAACCTCCTTCCGCCCTCGCGGTATTCTGCACTCTGCGGCAGGCCCGCTCCTCTGGGCACTCCTCTTTGCAGCGCTGTTCGTGGGTGCGTACTACCTGCAAAAGCCCTCGACGCTTGTGATTAGTAACTCCACTATTCGTGAGATTTTTACAAAATACGGCGTGGCGGCTGGTCCGGCACTCGCACTCATCGGGCTCTTGCTTATGTATGTTTTGGCGCTTCTCAAGCGCATCGTCGGCCTGCGAAAATTCAAGATCCTCAATCCATTCGTGGTGCTTTTTGTCGCCCTGCCCGCTCTCGTCTTCGGCTACCAGCTAGCCTATCGCGAACCCACCTATACCGATATCGCCCGCGCCATCATCGGGTCGCTGGCTATGCCGCTCCTCATCGCTTCGGCCGTGGTGAGCGCGCTCGCACTTGCGTGGTTCGTGATCATCCTCATACGCCGTCGCTGACCTTTGACTCGCTTCGGCACTTAGCTTTCCTCTTTCCACTTCCACCGTTCCCATGAATAAATTCATCCGTCTTTCGCTCCTGCTTTCACTGCCGCTCTTGCTTTCCGGCTGCTTGGGCGAACTCATGGCCGTGATGTGCGATTTTCTGCCCGATGCCGATCATTGCTACCAGTCCGCGGCGATCCAGGCCGGTCAGGTGGAGGAGTGCGAGAACATCAAAGGCGAGGGCTTTAAGGGCAGTAATCCTCCGCGCGACAAATGCTACCTGCTGATTGCGGAGAACACGGGAGACTACAGCGCCTGCGATCAGATCAAGGGCGGACCCATGTCCTACACGCGTGAGGAATGCATCATGGGCGCGGCGGTGAAGAACGATGATCCTGCGGGGTGTCGCAAGCTCACGGGTGGGTCTTTTGACCGGTGTAAGCAGCAGGTGGGAGCGAGCATTACTGCGGATAGTCTTAAGAGCGTCACCGACGAAGTGGAAGAAGCCAAGAGCGCAGCCGGCAAAGATCCGGATGACAAAGATGCGCAGGAGAGGCTCAAGGGGCTCTTGGCCAAGCAGAAGGATCTCTTTGATTTTGCGCCTGCGGGAGCCTCCGGTCAGTACTTCAAGGAGCAGCGCGAAGAGATCATGTCCGATGTGGACGATGAGGATGTGAAGTCCGAGATCGCGCGGCAGTTCGTGGCCATGCGCAACGCCAACCCCACGATGACCCTCAATGACCAGCTCAAGAAGATGGAGGAAATCAAGGACCAGCAAGAGACCAGCAAGAGACTGGATGAGTATGCCAATTCCCTTATGGACCAGATCAAAGACGGTGCCGGGGGGTTTGCCGGCGATACCTTTGATGATCTCTACGGTGAGGACGTGGAGAAGTACAAAGAGGAGATGGCCAAGCGCGGGCTCAAGTATTTGGAAGAGAAGAGTGGCAAGGATCTGAAGCGCGGAATTGAGAATCTGGAGTGGATGAAGGGCAAGTACGATAAGGCTTCCGAGCAGTATGAAGCGCTCAACTCACAGATTGAGAAACTGCAGAAGGTCTATAGCGCGTACAAAGAAGTAGCGGGCAAGATCGATTCGATCAATAAGCTTTTGGCCGAAGGCAGGATCGATGCCGGCAAGGCCAAGGTTCTGCATGGTGCGGTGTACCTGGGCAAGGGACTGGAGTACGCCACGGGGTATGTGCCGGTCTTTGGCTCCACGATTTCCACGATCAGCAAAGAGACGTTCGATGCCACCGTCAAGTTCGCCACCAAACGCGCCGAGCGGACCACGGCGCTGGATAAGTGCATAGAGGATCCGGAGCACTGTGACACTGATGGTATAAGTGCATATTAAGCGCAGTGATTTTCGTAGGTATGATTGCGAACGGTCTACGATAGGCTGTGTCACCCTGAGCGAAGTCGAAGGGCGACACAGATGGAATTTCGGCGTACTGAGACTGATCTATGATTTCGTTTGACGATGGGGATCATTCCCTCGCTAAACGACGTATAAAGCAGTTTCTTTTGTCGGGGGGCTTAAGGCACCTTGTTCGGTTCCCTCAGCCCCCCGACACCCCCGTCACCCTCCTAACAGACAGCTCTCTCCTTGTGACTGGCAGGTTCGCCAAAAGTTACGCTGAACTTCTGCGCGTGATGTTTGTGTAATGTTGGTTTTTCTGTGTGTATTACTCAATCGCACGAGGAGGTAGAATCCGCTTGCGGATGAAACATGTTCAGCAGTTCCTCGCATCGGCTTGTCTGCTCTTCTTACTCGGTTGCGCGCCTACGCAGCAAGATCGCCTGGCCGGGGATTTGGAAGCAGCGTTGTCTTCTCGTTCCTCCGTTGCATCAACTTTGGATGATCGTCCCATCGAACCCCTTCCTTCCGCGTTCAGCATTCCGGCATTCCGCGAAATGCACTTGAGCGGGACGGGGCTCACATTGGAGAATGTCATAGCCCGCAATGATGCCTATACTCGCTATGCGATCCATTATCTCAGCAACGGCCTGGTAATCAGTGGCATCATGAACATTCCCACAGGTAAGGGTCCCTTTCCGCTCATCATTCTCAATCACGGGTACATCGATTCCTCCGTCTACACGCGGGGCAGGGGACTCAAGCGCGAGCAGGATGCATTGGCGCGTGCGGGGTTTGCCGTCCTCCACACCGATTACCGCGGGCATGCCGAGAGCGATCCAAGTCCTCTGGTGGAGAAGGTCTACGACGGTAACATTGAGTACGCCATGGACAGTGCCAATGCCATCCTGGCCGTGCGCGCCGCTGCTCTGCCGCAGATCGATGCCACGCGTGTGGGCATGCTGGGCCACTCGCTGGGAGGCGGGGTGACGCTCGCGGTGCTCACAGCGCATCCGGAATTGGTGGATGCTGCGGTGCTCTATGCGCCCGTCCACGCGGACGTGTGGCAGAACTTTGTGCGTTGGCGCTCTAAGCGCGAGGAGGGCGATCGTACGCTCGCGCTCTACCGCACGCGCGAGGAGAATCCCGCTCTGTGGGATGCGCTCTCGCCAATTACCTTCCTCCAGAACATCACTGCTCCCGTCCTCCTCTTCCAGGGTGGCAAGGACAAGGATGTGCCCAAGGAGTGGTCTGATCAGCTGGCGGCCAGCTTGCGCTCCTTTAGCAAAGATATCACATATCAGGAGTATCCCCCCGAGGGGCATGAGTTCATCGCGCAGTGGCAGGATTTCATGGAGAAGAGCATCCTGTTCTTTCGACTGCACTTGCAAGGATAAAATCCAAAGATAATTGTCTCTCTTGCGAAAGTCGCTCAGAGATTTGAGGAATGATGATTTGCTCTGCTGCTGTTATTCCAAATCTTCAATGCCCAATTCTGCGAGCATGCGTCTGGTGAGCTTGGAATACGTTCCGCGTACGACCTTTGGGTCCATGCCGACTTGGACACCGATGTCTTCATAAGAGGCATGTTCAAAAACACGCATGCGCATAATCTCCTCATGATTGGGAATGAGACCGCCCATCTTCCGCTGAAAGCGCTGGCGATTTTCTGCGATCATCGCCGCCTGAGGCGGTGTGGGCGTTCTAAAGTCCTCAAGTCCCTCTCCGTCCCCAATATCCCAAGAAGACTCATTGTTTTCTTCTCGCGTTTCAACAATGCGCAAGACACGGCGAAAAAACGATGCATAAACATATGCTCCGGGGTTGTCCGCACCCAAAAATTGAGACGTGTACTGCGCCAGATCCAGTAACAGGTCCTGGATCGCTTCTTCGAGCAGGTCCCGAGGAAATTGCTTTCGTGTTCCATAGGCGAGCAAGAGGCGTCGCAATACCTGAACGGCATCGTCAGCATTGTGAAGGAGAATGCCTTCAAGGATTTCTTGCATGGATGCATCCGCGAATCGGTTGATCGGTGCATTCGAAGAAGGTTGGCCTATCATGCTTTTACAATATTTATAATAACTGGCAAATGCAATCACTTTCCGCTTAAAGATCATCGCCCGGACTTTGAATACTATTATCTGAAACAATCATCTGTAATCTTGTTGATATCATGCGGATGCGGGATTCGGCACGGATATTGCCCATCTCATTTGGGAGTGGGAACGGGGCGTACGATTGCAGAGATTGAGTTCTGATAAAAAAGAGCCGGCTTCTGCCAGCTCTTCTTGAGACATATTATAAAATTTTTACTCCTTGATCAGCCACTTATACAGGTGTGCCGCCACTACGCCTCCGAGCAAGGGGCCTACCAGGTACGAGAGCGAAACGGACCGGATTCCCAGTGCGACTGCCGGGTTGATGACGCCATTAGAGAGAAGGGATGCCAAAAGGATGCCAAGCAACAGGGAGCAACCGATAGTGAGGCCGTTCACTGCGGCTGGCACTTTGCCGTGGACCACGGCAGAAATGCCCAGAACCAGGAAGGCCGCGCCCAGCGCTTCGGCCAGGGCTACGCCCCAACCGGGAGTGACCGTGACTGCAGGAAGACTCCCCACCAAGTACTGAAAGGTGAATTGCGCGATCACTGCGCCTACCAACTGTGCGGCGATATACATCATGGCCTCAGGAGTCTTCATCTTTTTGATACTCCACAGCCCCACGGTTACGGCGGGGTTCACATGTGCGCCGCTGACGGGACCGATCACGTACACTGCGAGCATCAACACCAGTGCAGCCACAAAGGGCGTGGCGGTCTGCTGTTGGATGGAACCGAGCACGGCGAAGGTGAGGGTGGCCGTACCCAGGAGTTCCGCAACGTAGCGTCGCCAGTGAAGAGGAGTGAATGTCATGGAATATGGGGAAGAATTACCCGTAAGACTACGCATATCCCAATTCCCTGCCAATTGCCTGCAGGCAGAGATATGTCGTGATCATGTTGTCCGCAGATCATCATTCTTCTGTTCAGTCCGCATGTCGGACGCAGAATCGAGCGCTTGGCAGCGCATTCAAACGTGCCTGCGGAATTTTCTGTTCGCAGTACGCACAGATGCCGTAGGCGCCTTGGCGGATGAGGACTAATGACTCTTCTATTTCTGCCAGTCTTTCACTCAGCCTGCCGTTTTCCAGCGCACTGTTTGAGGCAAGACTTTCCCCTACCGCTCCATCGGCTAAATCACCTGCCAGGCCTATTGCCTGTGGTACATGCGAAGAAAGCATTTGACGGATCTCTTCGGCTTGAGCTTCAAGATGCCTTCTTGATCTTTCAAGAAATTCCTTGCGACCCGATCTCGATACTCGTGGAGAACTTTTCGTTGTTTGCTCTGTCTCAGAGGATGCGGGTTTCTTTACCATGTGGGGGTGGGGAAAAGCACCCCATTATTCATGAGAGCACTTTGGGGTCAATCCTCATCCCCGATGTTTTCTGAAAGAGAAATTCACCCTCTTTTAAGAAAGTCCGAATAAGCCGAGAATTTGACGATGTCTGATTTTTACTACTTTCTATCATGATAATCCTCTCTGTTTTCCTAAGCAATACTCTAAGACCGTTGACCTGGTTTTGGCTTGCACTAGGATAAAAGCGGCCACACTGGCCTCATCATTATTCGCCATCGGCCCCCTCCAAGCAGATTCGCAGAATACCGGGAAAACGAGTCTCAGTATCGCAACGAGGGCGCACACATACTCAAAAAAATGCACAACGTCTTGAGCCAGGTTTTCTGTACGCGTTCTTCACGCTGCTTACTTCCTTCCCCCATTTTCCATGTCTCCACTTCATCTGTCAGAGCATCGGCCGGAGGAGACTTTATCCGTACGCGATGGCGACGATCTTGTGTATACGCCTGAAGTGGAACAGACCCTTACCTTGCTCCAGAGAGCACGCGCAGCAGTGGCGGATCGTGCCCGCAGAATCCTGGAGCATCCGCGTATGCAACCGCTTAAGTCCGCGGGGGAGCAAGTATGGCAGAGTGTGGGCGATCCTCTCTGGCAGAAGTTCGGTGAGCCGGCGCATGCGTGGGTACGCAAGCATATGCATGACCATCCCAAAGAAGTGGCACTCACCATGGGAGCGGGTGTTGTCCCGCTTCTGGGAGAAGCATGCATGCAGGGCGGAATTGAACTGACCAGCCACGCCACGCGCTTAGCACTCATCCTTACCTGCGCACTCTCTTCCAACGCAAGTAATGTGTCTCTAGAAACCAAGGAGAGGGTGAATCGCATCGCTATGGAAATCGCATCGAGCACGACGTTGGTGCATCTGCTCTATACGCTCGGTGCGGAATCCAACAAGGGTGGGCTGATTTTCCTGCATCTTATGCTCTATAAGTCGTTAATGTTGGTCATTGCGCTGTGTAATCGCAAGGCGCAGAAGAGCGCGCAGGTCAACGAAACGCAGCCTCCTCCGGAGCAGGAAACACCCAATGGAGCAGGGGAGTTTTTGCCCCCCATGCAGGTGCCGGTTCCCGTGTCCTTTGGACCGCAGGATATGGCACAGATCGAAGCGCTGCAGCATTTGCGACGCCTGACGTCCGCAGGGGCTTCTACCATTGAACGTTCCTCCGGATGAGAAGCGGAAGGCTTAGATTGCTCGTGGTTTTCCGTCCTTGAGGAAGAGCAGTAGCCCCGCAGCAATAAGCGTCAGGATCAGCGAGAGCGCGTAGGGAGCGCCGAGCCCGTAGCGATCCCAGAGCAATCCTGCGATGAGTGATGCAGGAAGGCTGCAGAGTCCGATGATCATCTGAAAACCGCCGAGCGAACTGGCCACCAGATCTTTGGGAGCAAGTTCCGCGGCGAGTGCTTTCTGTACCGGTTCCAAGGATGCCACGTGCACGCCGTAGATCACAAAAGCGATGATGACGGTGGCGGGGTGGGGAATACTGAGAAAGAGGGCCGCAACGACGATCCAGCAGGAGAACGAGAAAAGAAGAATATTTTTTCTTCCCAACCTGTCCGCGAGTTTTCCGAATGGAATGGAGAGCAGTGTGGCAATGGCCGAGTAGAGCAGGTAGAAGAGTGGCATCGCAGCGGTCGAAAAGCCGAGTTGTCTGGCGGTGAGGAGTAGGAAGGAATAGCTGAATGCGCCGAGCGTGAAGAAAGCGCTGAGCAGCAGATAGAGTCGGAAGTTGGGAGTGAGGTTCTTCAGTTGCAAACCTTTGAAAGCCACGGCTTTGCCCAATGCGCGTTCGCGATACGCCAGGATGACTAGGAGGGCGGCAAAGAACGAGGGGATCGATGCAATGAGGATGACGGTCCTCAGCGGCCAAGAGAGTACGGAGACCAGGATAATCGATGCGATGATGCCAACGACTGCTCCGCCATTGTCCATCATGCGGAGGATCCCAAAGTGGTGACCGCGATTTTGGATCGTGGAAAGGTCGGAGACGATGGCGTCCCGTGGGGCTCCGCGGAGCTTGCCCGAGCGGTCCAAGAGACGGAATGGCAACACCCAGTGCCACGTGGGCGCCCAGGAGTAGCCGATCTTTGCCAACCCTCCGAAGAAGTAGCCCATCCAGACGAATACCTTGCGCTTGCGGTACTTATCCGAAAGGTAGCCCGAGAATGCCTGTGCGATACTGACGATTGCGTCTCCAGCTCCATCAATAAGTCCGACTACAGCCTTATTGGCCCCCAGAACGTCAGTCAGGAACATCGGCCAGATGGAAAAAATCATATCCGCCCCGGCATCGTGGAGAAAAGAAGCCCAGCCAAAGAGCCAGACGGTACGCTTGATGGTTCCGGGCGAAGGAGGTTGTTCCATGGGCGATAGGATGCAGGATTATCGAACGAATGTGAAATAGAAAAAGATGAATGGGCGGCGCAACAGCATTTGTTTGGTCGTCTATATTTTCACATTTCAAATATCTCAATGCTGAGCATTTCTCAGGTATACTGCACGTACATTCCTTTCCCCATCATCCGCATGTCCACTCAAAAAGTATTCACGACCGAGCAAGCGCAAGAAGTGGCAAAGAAGATTGCACTCGATTTTAATTCCGTCGAATTTGACGTGGAGCAATTTCGCATGGGGATGGATGTGGAATTGGAGCACGGCAAGCGTGATCCGCAGACGAACGTCACCGACGACGATCCTGTGCGGACCGGTAAGATCGCCCTGGCGCACCTGCGGGAATTTCCCGATTACTACACGCGCCTTTATGAGATGGAGGAAGAGGCGGAGTCATATTGGGACGGGAAAAAGTAATGCGAGAGGCTGAGCTCATCGCACTCCTTCCGGTTTGCATGTGATTGACTTGCATGACAAATGGCAAGTTGTACCATAAAGCTATGCAACCTGAATCTTCACGACATATCGGATTACGCGGACTGGGGGATCTGTCGAGACAAGTCATGCCCGGATTGTCCCTTGGCATACAAGGGAGCAGGAGTGCTCTTTTTAGCATTGGTATGGGGAGAAGGCCCGATACGGATTTACCGGGGGATATCGCCGGTTCAGCCGCGCGGAAGCCGAAACCCACTCCTTCTCTTCCTAGGAATGACGCATTGTTTCAGCCGGTGACTGTTGGATAGTTTCTTGATCTGAGTACCGTGTGAATGCCGAGCCTTCACATTTTTTCTTGAATCATCTTTGCAGTCGCACGAGGTCTCTTCTACGATGTGCCCACTTTTCTTCTTCACCTCTCTCTATGCCTGGTTCCGTCTCTCAAGTCGTAGGTGCGGTGGTGGACTGCGTCTTCCCGATGCAGGAACTTCCGCCCATCTTCAATGCGCTCCGCGTTCCCTGCGGTAAAGATACGCTCACCCTTGAAGTGCAGCAGCACTTAGACGGTGGAGCGGTGCGCACCGTGGCCATGGGTCCCACCGACGGGTTGGCGCGCGGAACGGAAGTGACCGATAGCGGCGGACCGATCACGGTTCCTGTGGGACCGGAGGCACTGGGGCGCATGTTCGACGTGCTGGGTAATCCCCTGGATGGCATGCCGGCCATCAAAACCAAGAAAATGTATCCCATTCACCGTGCGGCCCCCACGTTCGATGAGCAATCCACATCCACCGAAGTGCTCGAGACAGGCATCAAAGTCATCGACTTGATCTGTCCAATCTTAAAGGGAGGCAAAGTGGGGCTCTTCGGCGGAGCGGGGGTGGGCAAGACCGTGGTGGTCAAAGAACTCATCCGCAACATCGCCACCGAGCACGGAGGATTCTCCGTCTTTGCCGGGGTGGGAGAGCGCAGCCGCGAGGGCAACGACCTCTACTACGAAATGAAGGAATCGGGCGTTTTGGCCAAGACGGCACTGGTGTTCGGTCAGATGAATGAGCCTCCCGGACCGCGCCTTAGAGTTGGCCTCACAGGCCTGGCTCATGCCGAGTACTTCCGCGACGAAGAGCAGCGCGACGTGCTCCTGTTCATCGACAATATCTTCCGCTTCACGCAGGCGGGGTCCGAAGTCTCGGTCTTGCTCGGACGCATTCCCTCCGCCGTGGGGTACCAGCCCACACTCGCTCACGAAATGGGCCAACTCCAGGAGCGCATCACCTCGACCAAGAAAGGCTCCATCACGTCCGTGCAGGCCGTCTACGTGCCGGCAGACGACTTCACCGATCCGGCACCTGCCACCACGTTCGGCCATCTGGATTCCACCATTGTGCTCTCCCGTGCGCTTTCTGAGCTTGGCATCTACCCGGCCGTCGATCCGCTGGATTCGACTTCCACCATTCTTTCTGCGGCAGTCGTTGGTGAGGAGCATTACCAGACCACGCGAGCCGTGCAAAAGGTGCTCCAGCGCTACAAGGAACTGCAGGACATCATCGCGATCTTAGGCATGGAGGAACTGAGCGATGAAGACAAACTGGCAGTCAAACGCGCACGCAAAATCCAGAAGTTTTTGAGCCAACCCTTCTTCGTAGCAGAGACCTTCACGGGTATTCCCGGCCGCTTTGTGAAGCGTGAGGATACGGTGAAGAGCTTCAAGGCGATCCTCGAGGGTAAGTACGACGACGTGCCCGAACAGGCGTTCTACATGAAGGGGGGGATTGAGGATGTCAAAGCGTAATTGAAGGGTCACAGCATGCTGTGACCCTACGGACCATTTCCACTTTTCGTGCATGCTGAAGCTCGAAATCACCACCCCCGACCGGCCCATGTTCGAAGGCGAGGTGAACTCCGTGTCTCTGCCCACGCCTCAAGGTGAGATCACGATTCTGCCGCACCATATCCCTCTGATTTCGATTGTGGCGCCCGGAGCCGTCACCATCCGGCAGCAGGGCAGAGAGCAGGTCCTGGCCGTCTCTCGCGGAGTGGTGGAAGTGGATGGCAAAACGATTCGTGTGATGGTGGATACGGCGGATCGTGCCGATGAACTGCAGGAAGAGGCGATCCTCAAGGCCAAAGCGGAGGCGGAGAAGCAGCGCAATGAGAAGCGCGCAGATGCGGAAGAGTATGCCGCAGCAACGGCCATCCTGGAGCGCGAACTTGCACGCCTGCATGTGGTGCGTCGCCGTCGTGGCAGCCACCGTTCAATCCCCACGCCCGGCAGTGGCGAGTGATGTGCCCCAATCGGGCAGCCAGCAACCTCCTTCCGATCAGGGAATATCCTCTAACGTTACTCAGGGTTCACCTCAAGGCATGGGGCTCTTCCTCAGTTTGCGCTTGGCGTGGAACTTGGGGTTTCTCATTTCTGTCCCTGCAGTCCTCTTTGGTTTTGGTGGAGCATTGATGGATAAGTCCTATGGCACCTCGCCCATCTTCGTGATCACGGGATTCGTGTTGGCGGCTGTGCTCTCGGGCGTGGGGGTATACCGGAAGGTGAAGGAGATACTGGGAGCTTCTTAGCTGGTTAGCTTCTTAGGTTGGAGCTTCTTGGCTTCTTAGACGATTACTGAAAGAGATTATTCAAGAGGAATCAACGGATATTGACATAATTATATAATGTATTACCATAGCTCTATGGAGCAAGTACAACCTCTCGTAGAGGATGATTTTGAGCCGTTGAAAGTGGCGGTAGTTTTTGGGCGTGCACTTTGCGATCATTTTTGGGAGAAGGGAAAATTTTCAAATGATTTAGAAAATATTTTACGCACACATGGCGTTACGATCCTCACCCCGTCGGACATCACAAAACCGGGAATGTACTGGGCTCGCGATCCTCTGTTTGTGGTTGATCATGATGCATTTGTCGCACCTCAAGATGGCAGGCGTCATGAAGAACACGGTTTGATCCAGGAAATGCTCACTGATCACCACATTCCCTCTACAACGACCGATATTCACGGGGGCGATATTCTGTTACCCGACAAACAGCAGTTGCTCCTCGGCATCAATAGGGATCATCGGAAAGATATCAGTCGAATATGCGCAGCGATGGTCGCTGCTACAAAAAGAACAATTGTACCCATCAAACACTGGGGTGTTCATCTGGATACCTGCATCGCGCCGCTTCCCGATGAGCGGATATTGATTCATCCGGAGCGGATCACGGCGGAAAGCCGTCTTCTCCTGGAAGAGGCGTTGAGCGAAGAACGACTCTGTGAAGTGCCTGCTCTTGCGACTGATAAAAACCCGATTCTCAATTTGCTCTGGCTGAACCGGACCACGGTGCTCGTTCCCGCGAATGGCATTGCTGATCTGTTGCGTCATGACGGATATACCGTCATCGAGATGGAAGGCGGAAAGCATGATGACGGAAACGTTCGTTGCGCAGTTGCCCCACTGATCCGTGGATCTGCTGGATGAGAGAGTGATGTTTTCGGATGTGGGGTATACCGGAAGGTGAAGGAGATACTGGGGGCTTCTTAGCTGGTTAAGACGACGCGGATAGATTTTTCATGCCGAAAAGATCATCAAAAATACCTAAGAAACTAATCAGCTAAGAAGCTAAGAAGCTTCAGGAGGACGAGAATCCATTTGCTCCCTCGCCCCTTCTTTCCTATCCTGCCCGCGATGTCCGGTATCGAAGCCCCACCCCTCGCGTCTGAAACGATCTTCCACATCGGATCTTTCCAGGTCCGTAATACCATGATCATGGCATGGTTGGCCATGGCCGTGGTGTTTGCCGTGGTCTTCTTTGCCCGCAGGACAAAGTTCAAAGAAGTTCCCGGGCGCTTTCAGGCGTTCATCGAACTGATCGTGGAAGGACTCTTCGGGTTCTTTGATTCCATCATCGGCGATCGTAAGCAAACGCGCCTCTTCTTCCCGCTCCTGGCCACGATCTTCCTCTTCCTCATGCTGGCCAACTGGATGGGCATTTTGCCGGGAGTCGGCAGCATCACAATCTACGGCGAACATAACGGGCACATGTTGAATCTGCCGATCTTCCGTTCCATGAACGCCGACGTGAACATGACGCTGGCCGTCGCCGTGATCTCGGTCATTGCCACACAGCTGTTTGGCATTGCGGCGCTGGGGGTTCTGCCTTATGCCGGCAAGTTCTTTGTGGCTCCCTGGCGCGATCCCATCGGCAGTTTCGTCGGGATTCTGGAATTGATCGCCGAGTGTGCCAAGATCATCTCGTTCACCTTCCGTCTCTTTGGCAATATCTTTGCCGGCGAGGTGCTGCTGGTGGTCATCGGTTTTCTTATGCCGTACGTTGCCCCTATTCCATTTCTGGGATTAGAGATCTTCGTGGGATTCATCCAGGCATTGGTCTTCTCTATGCTGACGGCGGTCTTCATCAAGATGGCGGTGACGTCGCATGGCGGACATGAGGAGCATAGTCATGGCGAACATGCGGCGGAAGCGGTGCGGGCGTGATGGGGATTGCTAGTCTTTGCTTGCGGTTTCGACGAGGTATCCTGCTTTTATTTCAAACGCAGAATTCATTCACCGAACAATCTCGGCGGAGCTGCGAGTGCAACGAGGAGTGGAGACGGATGGGGATCAGGGTGATCAGAGAGTTGATTGACGGCGAGCGGAATCAATTTAGAATGCGCTTTCTATGAAGGATACTTCCCCTGGTGATCAGACAGCGGATTGGCACGAATGGGGTGACGTGCCCGATTTTCAATCTCCGGAAGGGGCCGCCGACGCCCTGCAGGCACAGCTGGCCTTATGTATCGATGAAGTTCCAGCGGAACTGGTCTGTGGCCGCCTGACGCATAAAGTGCAAAAAACATGGTGGCAAGGGGCATTCAGCGCAATCGAACTCATCCGGAAGCATCAGGCAGAGCGCCTGTCGCCTCGTACCAGACTTTTTGTGGGATTGTTCCTGGATACATTCGGTGCAGAGGAAGGTTTTGCACAGAGGTTAACGACTGCCGTGGATATTTCCTTTGCGAATGCATTACTGGCGATGATTATCGACGAATTGCGAAGCAGGATGGTGGAGGTGGTGCGCGACGAGCATGCGGAGGAACCGGTGCGGGCGTAGATTTCTTGCCTCACCCCCGGCCCCTCTCCCCCCAACCTGCACGCCTACCGGGAGAGGGGAGGACTCCTTTGAATATAGAATCACTAATCACAAACAAGTTCTCCCCCTCTCCGTGCGGGAGTCGTTGCAGGGCGGAGAGGGGGGAAGGGGGGTGAGGCGGAGAACGGAGGTGAAGCACAATTAGCTTTAAACAAAACATCACAACTATCTGTCAATTCTTGGGAGAGTGGGCTCTTAGACCCTTGATTGTCTGAGGGTGCATCCGTACAATCCGCGCGCTTTTTACCTTCATCATTTTTCCCACAATTTCTATGCCAGAAGTCACAGAAGCCGCAGTCACGGCCGCATCGGCGATCGACAAGAACCTTCTTGTCGCCGCCACAATGGTCCTTGGTGCATTCATGCCCGCATTCTCCATCGGATGGATGGGTTCCAAGGCCATGGAAGCGATCGGCCGCAATCCGGAGGCCGCCAGCCGCATCCAGACCCCGATGGTGCTTGCCGTCGCCTTCACGGAAGCCATCGCCATCTACTCGTTGGTCGTCGCGCTGATCATCAAGTTCGTCTAAAGACGCGTTGGTTCGTTTCTTCGTTTATTCGTCTATTCGTCACGATGTTCTCAACGGTATTCGAGTAAACGAATTAACGAGTCAATGCCCCCTCAGTGATCCTTCAGATTTCTCCCTCCTTAGGTTATGGAATTACTCGAAAAACTCGGCATCAACTGGCAGCTCCTGATCGCACAGATCGTCAACTTCCTCATCGTGCTCGGGGTGCTGGGTTACTTCCTGTATCGGCCGATCCTGAATCTCTTGGATGCTCGTACGGAGAAAATTCGCAAAGCTATGGAAGATGCCAAGAAAATCGAAAATCAAATGACGGAGATGAATAAAATTCGCGAGGAGGAACTCAAAAAACTCGATCGCGAGAGCGGCGAGTACTTTGACCGCGTGCGTAAACAGACGCAAATCCTGCAGGAGGAGATGCTCGCCGGTGCCAAGAAAGAAGCCGAGGCCACGCTTGCAAACGCCCTTAAGCGCATCGATGAAGAGCGCAGGTCGATGATGGAAGAGGCCATGCGTACGGTGAATACCGTCGTTATTCGCATGACCGAAAAACTCCTCGAGCGCGAGTTCTCTCCGGCGGATCAGGAGCGTATCTCCCGATCACTTCTGGCGGAATTACCCACATTGGTGAAATGAAAGTCACCGCCCTCGCCATCGCTCGAGCCGTTGCCTCACTGGGCAAGACGCTACCGGCGAACGATCTTCCTGCGATGCTGGATGCTGCGGCCTCTCTGCTTGTTGCGCAGGGTCTCTTGCGTGACGCGCGTACGTTCCCCGATCTGCTTAAGCGCGTATGGCTCAAGGAGGAGGGCGCCACAGCCGTCATGCTCGAAACGGCTACCGGTTCCGCCGGCAAGACAAAAGACGATCTGCAATTACTTCTTCAGACTGTGCTGCGGCAGAAATGTATCGTGGAGGAGCGCGCGAATGCCCATCTGCTCGGTGGCATGATCCTGTCCGTGGGTGATGAGCGCTTTGATTTGAGTTTGCGCGGTGCTCTCACCGGTCTTACACGCACGCTTTCTGCTCCGATTTCCCTTGTTCCCTAATCCTACACCTTATCCCCTACACCCTACCCCCTAAAAAATGTCCCTCAGCCAATCCCTTCTTAAGTCCCTTGAAGAGCGAATTGCCTCCTACCGAAATGAGGTGAAGCATGAACACGTCGGTACGGTGATCTCCATCGGAGACGGCATTGCCACCATTTCCGGTCTGTCGAAGATCGGCTCTTCTGAAATGATCGACTTCGGTCAGGGGGTCATGGGCGTTTCGCTCAACTTGGAAGAAGACCACGTGGGAGCGATTGTCCTGGGTGATTATGCGTTGATCAAGGAAGGGGATACCGCCAAGGCCACCGGCCAAATTCTCTCCGTTCCGGTGGGTGAGGCGATGATCGGGCGCGTGGTGAATCCCTTGGGGGAGCCCAAAGACGGCGGTCCGGCCATTCAGTCCTCAAAGCGCTATCCCATTGAGAAGATCGCGCCGCGCGTCATCGAACGTAAGGGTGTCACGATGCCTCTCCAGACCGGTATCAAGGCGATCGATGCCCTCATCCCCATCGGACGCGGCCAACGTGAGCTCATCATCGGCGATCGTCAGACGGGAAAAACGGCCGTGGCGATCGATGCCATTTTGAACCAGAAGGAGACGCAGAACTCGGATCGTCCCGTCATCTGCATCTACGTGGCCATCGGCCAGAAGGAATCCAAAGTCGCCAAGATTGTGTCGGAACTCAAGAAGCACGGCGCCATGGACTACACCATCGTCGTCTCCGCCGGTGCTTCCGAACCCGCATCACTCTCATACTTGGCACCCTTTGCCGGATGCGCCATGGGTGAGTACTTCCTGGATCAGGGCAAGGACGTGCTCTGCATCTACGACGACCTTTCCAAGCATGCCTGGGCTTACCGCCAGATTTCGCTCCTGCTGCGCCGTCCGCCGGGACGCGAAGCCTACCCCGGCGACGTTTTCTACCTCCACTCCCGCTTACTGGAGCGCGCTTGCTGTCTGGATGACAAGCAGGGCGGAGGTTCCCTCACGGCTCTGCCGATCATCGAAACACAGGCCGGCGACATTTCCGCGTATATCCCCACCAATGTCATCTCCATTACCGACGGTCAAATCTACCTGGAATCCGATCTTTTCTACAAAGGCATCCGTCCGGCGCTGAACATCGGACTTTCCGTTTCCCGTGTGGGATCCGCCGCGCAGCGCAAATCCATGAAAAAAGTTGCGGGCAGACTCCGCATCGACTTGGCGCAGTATCGCGAATTGGCGGTCTTCGCCCAGTTCGGATCGGATCTGGATGCCGAAACCAAGAAGCAGCTGGACCGCGGCATTCGTTTGACCGAGCTCCTCAAGCAGGACCAGTACGTTCCGGTCCCCGTGGGCGAGCAGGTGGCCGTGCTCTACGCCGGCGTGAACAGTCTCTTGGATGATATTCCCGTGGATCAGGTGCGCCGCTTTGAGCGCGATTTCATCGATTTTCTCCGAAAGAAGCACCCGCAGGTTCTCAAAGAAATCACTGCAGAGATCAAGCCGGAGACCGAAGAGACACTGAAGAGGCTGTTGCAGACGTTTAAGACCGAAGCAGGGTTTGTTTCCCCCAAGCAAGAATCGTGATGTCCCCCTGTAGGGTCACAGCATGCTGTGACCCTACAGGTTTCAATCGTTCTCCATGGCCCGTTCCCTCCGCGATCTTCGGCGCAAAATGAAAGCCATCAAGGCCACTCGCCAGGTGACCAAAGCCATGGAACTCGTTGCGGCGTCCAAGATGCGCAAGGCGGTTTCGAATGCGGGGAAGCTGAGGAACTACGCTCTGCTTGCTTGGCAGGTTCTGCAGAGATTGGCCGACGTGCATCCTGATTTGCACCCGTATTTGCAGCAGCGTGCGCCCAAGAAAATTCTCTGCATCCTCTTCACGCCCGATCGCGGCATGTGTGGCAACTTGAACGCACAACTTCTGCGCACCGTTACGCAGTACATCCAGGGGGTCAAAAAGCTCCCGGGCTTTGAATCACTCGAGTTCATCGCCGTGGGGCGCAAGGGGCAGCAATTCCTTCCGCGTCTGAATCAGAAGGTTATCGCGTCTTTTCCCGCGTTCAGCAGTTACCCCACCTTCAAAGATATTCTTCCCATTGCCCGGATGGCGACGGAGGGATTCTTGAAGGGTGACTACGATCACGTTGCGCTGCTCTACTCGGACTTTGTCTCCGCCCTGGTGCAGGAGGCCACTGTGAAGGTGCTGCTTCCATTCTCCACCACCGATCTCAAATCCATGCTGGAGAGTTTGCTCCCGCGCAAGTACCGCGCAGAGACGCAGAAATCCCTGCACGCCGAGGGAGTGGGGGAGTATGTATTGGAGCCTTCTGCCGATGAAATTCTCAAGACCATCTTGCCGCAGCTGACCGAGATCCAGGTCTACCAGGCTATCTTGGAAGCCGGCGCTTCTGAGCATTCGGCGCGGATGGTGGCCATGCGCGCGGCATCGGATAATGCAACTGAAATCATCGATGATCTCACTATCCTCTACAACCAGACCAGACAGGCAAGTATCACCGCGGAGCTTGCGGAACTGTCGGCGGCGAAGGCGGCGTTGAAATAGGGTTATTGGTACGAACCCCCACCCCTTGCCCCTCCCCCGGAGGGGGAGGGGAAATTGTAAAGCGCACACCCTTCCCACACCGGGGGAAGGGGTTGGGGATGGGGGATGTGTTCCAATACAAAAATCTACGCCGCCCTCCTCCCGTCTTCACTCTCTGTCCTCTCGTATTCTCCACTTGCACTGGGCAGGGGAAAGAAGACTTCACGAACTGTATTTGGTTCTGCGGGCTTTGCATCCGTGGGGACAAAAGGGAATGTGAGGGTGAGCCGCAAGCCTAGGACGATGTAGGGGTCCAAGCGGTCGCGCACATCCTGGATGGAGGTTTGCACTGCCCGAGCCGTCTGCTCCCAGCCCAGATCGTGATGAGATGCGAAACTTTCCGCCCATTTGAGTACGGTCAGATCATCGGCGATTTGTTGCTGGAAACATCCCAAAGTTCTCTGCATGACATCCAGAGGAACTCCGTACGCTTTGCAGATGGTTTCCACATGCTCGGCAAAGAGCCGGATCCATGCGCCAATGGCATCATTCTGTGCCTTCCAGGACTCTCCGGCATCTGTCACCGGTGTCCACTGTTTCACGAGTACGGACTCTTCGCGTACATAATCTGCATTAGTGGCCGGAACCCCCGCTGACAGAAGGACACCCATACGTCCGGCGCATTATCCACTCATTGCAGCGGGGCACAAGAGATTTAAACCTCTCGTTATGGAACTTGCTCCACCGAAAGGAGCGCTCCCTTGTCATACTGCGCCACGAAAACGGGCTTGCCCTTACTGGTGGCCAGGCGCTTCACAGTCTCACCGGTTTGCTGGTTGAAGATCTCCGTTGCGAGTGTGCGTAGCTCTATTGCTTGAGGCGCAAGAGCGGGGATTTGCTCTAAGATAAGTTTGAGGAGCTGATCCAGACGATACTCACCCACCTGAGGCTGGTTCACAAACGTCTGCACGGTCTTGCCCGCAGCATCTTTTGCACAAGGTTGCACCGTGGGAACGGAAGATGTGCCATCTGTGATGCCATCCTTCTCCGTCACCACCATCACACCGGCCTCCTGATGCTCGCCGTGCAGAGATTCCACTTTGACATGATCTGCGTTTTGCCAGGCATGTTCGTAAGCGGCGCTGAGCACATCGTGACCAAGCGCGGGGCGCATGCGGTACGGGCCGCTTGCGTCTGTCTCCTTTTGCGTAATGATTTGCTTCATGTGACCGCAGCCGATACACGCGGGATCCGCAAGCGTGTCTGCCACTTGCGTGCGATGGCCGGGATCGGTTGGGCCGTGTTGCACCAACTTCTCTGCGGTCGTGCCATGGAGTTGATCGGCCAGGCGATCGTGCATTGCATGGAGCGCATGGTCATCGGTGTGTACGTAGGCTTTCCCCGGAATTCCCTCCAAGACTTTGAGGACCGTTGCACGATCGATGTGCTGCCCACTCAGTTCCTCCGCGGCGGCCAGAATGGCACTTACGGGCCCCAAGTCGCCTCCGGCAAGGCCGAAAGTTTCCGTACTCTCTCCACGGCCGTCCACGCAGTGACAGCCTTCACGTGCAAGAACTTCTTCCACTCTGCGCTCTTGAGCACGATTGCGGAGGAGTTTTTCCGCTTCGGGTTGCGTCAATATGGGGATCTCCTTGGGTTTCTCGGCGGAGTGAGCAGGGGCCGTGTGTTCCTGCGGACCGTGTTCGGGGGAATCCATAAGTTTGGAGGAAATGAGAGTGGCGATGGCAAGGCCAGTGGCGCCGATAGTGGCATTCTTCAGGAAAACACGTCGAGACTCAACTGGTTGTGTGGCACTTTCCGGTAGGCGGGGGAGGTGATCGGGCATAGAAGGGGAGAAAAAGTGAATAGAGTACTATACGGATTTCGGCTGCAAATACAACGGTTCTATATGTACAAATAAGTAGTACAACCGGGGTGGCACAGATCAATTATCCTTCAGGCTCGTCTGAGGAAGTTACATGGAGAGGCGATCACGATGGAGGTAGGCGCGTGGTGGAGCGAACACGTCCGGAAGTGTTCCTCCTTGCAGCATGCCTACAAGGACCATGCAACTAGCAAGGAAGCCGGCAATCACGTCGCCGGGTCTTTAAAATGGTGCTTCACTTCCATCATCAACGGGCATCGCATTGAGCCCAATAATGACAGAAAGGGCGTTCTTCTGTGCTCCAGAGTGCATTCATTTGCTGGAGGATAGCGGTAGGTAAAGTACGCACGGTATTGGAGAGTTTTGCGCTTTGATCATCATTCTCATATTGAACAAAAAATTAGTTCATAAAATACCTATTCTCAAGACTCACGAAGCATTGACACATCAAGAATAAATTGTAAAATGTAGCTTCCTGGTTATCGTTTAACCAGTGGTTCGCAAGCGTGAGCCCCTGGTGAATTGTTACCAGGTGCTCGTTCTTTCTCACTCTCGTTTCGAAGGAGTCTGCTATGAAGGCGAATGTCACGCGCCGCACGTTCCTCGCTCCCCTGTTCCGCGGAGACCAAGATGAATGGAAAGACCAAGTGGTCCCCTCCCGCGATCCCAATCAGGAGATGGACCTCCCCTCGGGCACCTACGCGTTCGTGTTCTACGATCGCGACGTGGTCGAGTTGGTCCGCGAGGAAGCCGACGGCCAGGGTCCCACCGAGGTCGCGACCGAGTCCTACAACCTCTCCCCCGTGTTCGTCCGGTTGGGGCGGGTGTTGACCAAGGACGCGGAGAGCCCCAAGGAACGCATGCTGGTCGCCCAATTGGAAATGGCCACCCAGGGCACGGAAAAGAAAGTGAACGTCGCCATGGTTTCCGATCCCGACAGCGGCCAGTTGATCGGCGCCTTGGCCTTCTCCGAACCGGTGGAGGTGCTGCGCACCACTACCGCCGAGGAGGAAGCCCAAGCGTCCCGTCAGCGCCGCACCCGGCTGCTCTTCCAGTTGGGGGGCAACGGCGACGACAGCTGTGGCGATCCCTCGTGCCTGTTCTGTGCCAGTGGTGCCGGAACCGGTGATCACGGGGCCAGCGGAATGGCCGACATGTTGGGCACCGGCGCCGAAAGCGGAGGCGGCGGTATGGCAGCTGCCTTGGGCAGGCTGTTTGCGCGCTACGCCAGTCGTAGTTCGCGCAGCGACCAGCCCGGTCAGCCCGGCCGTACGCCCGCCGCCGACGATACGGTCTAGGCCTTGAGGCCGCCGCTACAACGATCGAGTAGCGTCGGCGATTCTCCGGCCTGAGAGTGGATAACAACGAGAAAGGGCCATCGCACGCACGTGCGGTGGCCCTTATTTTTTGTGTGTGTATGTGTTCTCCCCCATCCCCAACCCTTCCCCCGGTGGGGGAAGGGAGGTCTCCATAGTGTTTTCCCCTCCCCCTCCGGGGAAGGGGCCAGGGGTGGGGGGAAAGATTATGGCGACTTGATCCGCATCCCCGCCGGTACGTAGTGCAGCATATCCAGTACAGAATTGGTGCGCGGCAGGATGCCCGCGATGATCACGCGATTACCAAAGAATCCATCGACGATGTCGCCCGGATGGGTAAAGAGACCTAAGCGCAGCATCATGCGCGCTTCGTCGTATCCCACGAAAATAGGTTGTACAGATGCACCATTGACGGTGACGGGGGCAAGGGAATTCTCGATGATCACACTCCGGAACGCCGGTGGAATATCTTCCGCATTCTTGATTCCATAGAAGAACTTCAAGACGCCATTGTCATCAATGCTGCCCAGGGTGACACCTGCCGGTAAGGTTTGCAGTGTCAGGCGGCTCACGATGTGTGCGTGATCGAGCGGCGTTCCCGTGGGGGACAGAATGCCGACGATATGCATGTTCGGAAGATTGAAGAATGAAGCGATGGCATCGCCCATTTTGGAATACTCCTTCTCGCGTCGCATCAGGATGCCCTCCGTGGAGCCTAAGAGCAGTTCGTTCTCCTGGAGTATGGCGCGGCCTTCCTGCGCGGAGAAAGGAGCGGCGAACGCATCATTTCCCACGATGAATTCCGGATCTTCGCCCTCAAAGATGATGCGCGCATTGCCGGAGGAAAAGATCGCCTCCACGGCGCTGATGGTGACTGGAGAGGGCTTGGGACTGGGGAAGACTTCACCCATCCCAAACGAGGAGCTGATCCGTGCAAAGAACAGGAACAGCGCCGTGAATCCCACCGCCATGATCACAGGGAAGAAGCGCGTGAGCAGATTCCACTTTTTGGGCTTCCACCCCTTGAGCAGGAGCGAATTGGTGACCACGGAGACGGAACTCAGCGCCATGGCGAATCCCGCAAGCTCCGGACGCAGGGTGAGTCCGAATGCGGCAAATGCGCGCGCGGCGATGGGAATACCGAGCAGGTTGAAGAAGAGCGCGAAGAAGAGGTTGCCTCGGATGGTCCCCATGGCGGCGCGGCTCAAGGCAATGGCCGTGGAGACATCGGTGAGGTCGCTCTTGGCCAGCACGATGCCTCCTGTTTCCATGGCGATATCCGTACCGCTGCCCATGGCGATCCCAACATCGGCTTGCGCCAGTGCGGGGCTATCGTTGATGCCGTCGCCCACCATGGCGACCCGATGCCCCTCCGCCTGCAGGCGCTTGATTTCCTGCGCCTTCTCTTCCGGCAGGACATCGGCCACGATGCGATCGATCCCTGCAAGGGCGGCAATGGCGCGCGCGGTGCGTTCATTATCTCCTGTGAGCATCACGGAGGTGAGACCCATCTTCCGCAGGCGGGCGACTGCCCGGGGAGTCGATTCCTTGAGTGTATCGGCCACGGCGATGAGCCCCAGCGGCCGCTCCTTGGTGGCCAGGATCATCACGGTCTTCCCCTGTTCTTCTAAAGTGCGCAGGCGATCTTCAATGCTCAAAGAGGGGATCGCCAGCTTCTCCAAGAGCTTGCGGTTGCCCAGTGCGTAGAGAATGCCGTTGACCATACCCTCGATCCCGTGACCGGGAATGGCGCGGAAGTGTTCCACGGCAGAGAGGGGGAGATTCTTCTCTTTGGCGCGCCGCACAATGCTCTCCGCAAGCGGATGTTCGGAGACTTGCTCCAAGCTGGCCGCAAGCGCGAGCAGGGAATCTTCGGACCCTTGGAGTGCCAAGATGTCTGTCACTTCCGGCTTGCCGCGGGTGAGCGTGCCGGTCTTATCAAACACGATGATATCGATTTTCTCCGCGGCCTGGAGCGGCTCGCCGCCCCGGATCAGTACGCCCAGTTCCGCACCACGCCCCGTGGCGACCATGAGGGCTGTTGGCGTGGCCAATCCCAGTGCGCAAGGGCAGGCGATGACGATGACGGAGACGAATGCCAAGAGTGCGAAGGTGATGGTCTGACCCAGAATGAGCCAAACGACAAACGTCACGCAGGCTGTCAGGATCACTGCTGGCACGAACCAGCGTGAAACACGATCGGCAAAATCCTGGATGGGCGCTTTGGATCCCTGCGCCTCCTCCACAAAGCGGATGATCCGCGCCAGCGCCGTCTCAGTACCGATGCGTTCGGCCCGGCACTCGACGGAGCCATGTTGGTTCACCGTGGCGGCAAACACGCGATCGCCTTCTTTCTTTTCTGCGGGGATACTCTCACCCGTCAGCATGGATTCATCGATGGAAGTGAGTCCGCGGGTGACGATGGCATCCACGGGAATTTTCTCTCCCGGGCGGACGATGATCGTATCGCCGATCTTCACCTCTTCCACGGGAATATCGATCGGTTGACCATCGCGCACGATGCGGGCCGTTTTTGGGGAGAGTCCCATGAGCTTTTCGATCGCTTCACTGGTGCGGCCTTTGGCGCGTACTTCCAGCCACTTTCCGAGTAAGACGAAGGTGATGAGCAGTGCCGCCACTTCAAAGTACAAGTTCGGCGTATCGCCGATGAGCGAAGAGTGAGCGATCGTGAAGCGGACAAAGTTGAAGAGGCTGAAGAAGTACGCGGTGGAGGTACCGATGGCGATGAGGCTATCCATGGTCGCTGCACGGACCTTCAGACTGGACCAAAAACCGCGGTAGAAGCCTGCCCCGAGCCAAAATTGTACGGGAGTAGCTAAGGCAAGAGAGATAATACCCATCCACGGTTCCGCTTTGGCGGTGAATGATGAGAGCGGGAGGAACGGGATCACCATCAGGCCTACAAGCGGGAGAGAGAGGATGAGTGCAAAGAGGAAGGCGCGTCGGGCATCGGTCACTTCTTTGAGCCGTCTGCGCCGGTCTGCATCGCGGTCCGAACCGCTTGCTTCCTCGGCACGGTAGCCGGTGACTTTGACAGCGTGGATGAGCTGTTCGATGTTCGTTTTCTCCGCGTCAAAGCGGATGGAGGCTTTGGCCGAGGCAAAGTTCACGTTCGCCTCTTCTACGCCAGGAGTGTGCTTCAGCTGATCGGTCACAAGGGCCGCGCAGCTGGTACAGTGCATGCCGGTGATGGCCAGTGTGGTGCGCATAAGGTTAAGGGTGAAGGTTATAAGGTTAGGTGATCAAGTCGAGCTCATATCACCGTGAAGCTCCCGCGCACCATGCCCATGGAGCAGCTGAAGGGGATGCGTCCGGGACTTGATGGCGTGAATTCGAAGACGTTATCTCCGGCGGCCAGGACTTTCTGGATGCCCAGCGAGGGGATGACGAAGCCCTGCGTGCAACCTCCGGCGTTGGTGCCGTCCACATGAAAGCGGACCGGAATACCTGCGCGAATAGTGATTTCGCTTGGGGAGTATCCGTAGCTTGTGACGGTCATGGAGACATCTTGAATATCTCCTGCGATGGGTGCGGGAGAAGGCTCATCGTTCGAAGGGGAAGGTTGCCGCACTTGCTGTGCCGGAGTCGTAGCAGGAAAATCAACCGAGAAGCCGGCCAGTGCCAGCCCGCTTTGCAGATTGAAGAGGGAGAGTACGAGGACCAGTGCGCCGGAGAAGGTGAGGAAGAGCCGCGAAGCGCTTCCTCTGGCGTTGGAAGAAATCCAGCTGATGCCGAGGAGTGAGGGCAGTGTGCCGAGTGCGAAGATGCCCATGGTCAGTGCACCGGAGACAAAGCTTCCCGACGCCAGTGCCACCAGTTGCAGAGATTGTGTGAAGCCGCAGGGTAGGAAGAACGTGAGTGCTCCCAGCGCGAAGGGCGCGGCGGGGTGTTTATTTTCCGAAAGGTCTGCGATCCAGTGAGAGAGCGCCTTGGGCGGACGGATGGGCATCATGCCCTTGGGGATGATCTTAAGGATCGTGAGCGCCAGATACAGCATCACCAGGGCGATGGCGATATTCATGTACGCCGTCATTTGAATGGAGAGCGTGATGGATTGGCCGATCATTCCCACGAGCCCGCCGAGGACAAAGTACGAGACCAAGCGCCCTGCGTTGAAGTGAAGGAGGGGCTTCATTCTATCTATTCTCTCTTCGGCCCCCTCACTCGGTCTCTCCCCAGAGGGGAGAGAAGTAGAGGAAGTGCGAATTTTATTATATGTTGCAGCCATGGCTAGCAGAAGTCCGCCGGTCACAGCCAGGCAGCTGCTGGCTCCCGCAACAAGCCCGATCACCAGCACTCCGCCGAAGGTGAGGGCGCCTGCGGTGGAAGGCGCAAGGGAGATCACGTCGAACTGCTGCAGAACTTTGTAGAGGGCGAAAATGATCAGGAGCGCTCCGCCCACTTCCAACCAGTGGCGAGATGTGGGGAATTCTTTGGTCAAAGATGCGGGATGCAGGGAGACATCCTGCTTGGTGGAGATGCCCTGCAGGGCATAGGTACTCCCAGAGAGCGCGCGTTCGATATCTGCCGCCGTGGGTGCGCTCATAGTGTCCACCGTGAGGATCGCTATTCCTTTGCGGTGATGCACGCGGACGTCACGCATGCCGGGCAGCGAGCGGAATTTTCGTTCGAGCAGAATCTCGCAACTGGCGCAGTGCATCCCCTGGATGAGGAGGTGAAGTGTGGTCGTGGAGTTGGAAGTCATAATTGGAGAGAGAAGAAAGATACAAAGAACGTCGAAGAGAACTTCGACCGTTTGCAAATCCTCTCTTCCCTACTGGAGCAGGACGACTGTTTGCGTATTGGTGACGATGGGGGGCGGATCCTCCGGCGATGGGAGGGGAGATGCAGCATCAGAAAGATTCGCCAGAGTCAGAGGGGTAATGGGGAGTGCCGCTACGGCAAAGAGCGGTAATTGCTGATCGGGCGAGAGGGCGGATTGCAGGGATGCGCGAGAGAAGCAATCGCCGTCCTGATCGCAGGGCTTCTGTTGAGATGTGCCGTGAGCAGCATGATTCATCATTTGAGTTGCATGATCATGACCTGACATGGATATTCCCGTATCCGGAGACGCTTCTTGGGCACGAGCCATCTGCGTCATGCACACGGGGCTCAAGATGATCTGAAGCGCGAAGAGGAGGGTGAACGCGTAGCGCATGGGAGTCCCCATTATAGGGGGTTTGGCGGACCCCATCAATCCTCGAATTGTGGCACAGGGAAGCAATAGAACGGATAATTCGAGTCCTCATGCCTGCCTGCCTGCTGCCAGAGCCTGCGCAATCTTCCTGCGCGCTTCTCCCATGATTTCCGCATACGTTCCCTTGGGGAGCGTGATGAAGAGATCGTGCAGCGCTTGCACGGCCTTGGGCGCATCCCCTGCGGCAGCCAGGAAGGTCATCACGGCCTGGTTCAACCCTTGCGTAACCATAGGGATATTCACGTTCGCGCCTTCTAATGCAAAGGTTGCTTTGGACATTTGTCCGGGCGTGCGCATATCGTTGCCCAGGCAGTAAATGGCAGAGAGATCTCGCACTGCGCGCACGGCCCGTTCACCATTGATGCCGTAGCGCTCCGCGATGTGAGCGCGCAGAGCCCGCACAGTTTCTTCCGATGTCTTGCCGTTATCGAACGTGTAGGAGATGGATCCCTCGCTCGTGGCGATGTGCTGGATGGAGACACCGTGTGATGCAAACCAGCGTGCGATATCTTCTTCAAATCCCTGCTGGCCGATCATCGCGCCCGCCTGCACCTCGATGGCGATGGACACGGGTTTGCTGTGGATGATCTCAACACCATTCGGTTCCGGAGAGAAATCCGAGATAAGCGTGGTGTTTGCGGGCGTTGGTTCTACGGTGCTGTTCAGCACCACAATGGGGATATCTTCAGCCGCGAGAATATCCAGTGCTGCGGGATGAATGGCGCCCGCGTCCGCTCCGCGCTCGTTCCCAAAGAGTTCCTTGGCTAAGAATGGCGTCATACGCGGGACCACACGCGTGCCTTTCACCAGTTTGGGATCGGCGCTCATGATGGACGATGCTTTCTCAATCAGGTAGGCAATGCGTCCCCCGAATTCCTTGGCCAAGCGTGCGAGCCATGCACCGGCTTTATCGCTGTAGCCGCGCTCCGTGCCAAGGTACGGGAAATATCCGCCCGCGACAATGATGCGATGGGTCGCAATGCAGGAACGTAATGCCTGGTGCACGCCGGCAGAGAGTCTTTCTATGGCAAGGGAGGGAGCCTTATGTCTGAGCGCATCAAAGATGACTTGTTCATCGCGCGGAGCAATCTCCAGGGGTGCCGGAGCCATGCCGCGCTCCTGCAGGTGTGCGAGTGTAATGCGGCGCGCAAGATCCTCACCGATACCGGTGATGGACTGCGTTCCCTGAGGGGCAACGGACAGCCAATCCTCGCCAATAGTGAGCAGATCTTCGGGATTGGTTCTGCGGATGATCGATGCAAGGGAGCGGGGATTGCCCGGATCGGTGATGGACTCCGTCACCAATCTTTCAAGTCTGTGCATTGTATTTCCAGGAGACGCCAATCGGTCATATTCTTGTGTTCGTTCGCGCAGGAGCGTGAGGGTGAATTCCTGCACGCGGTGCGCAATATCTTCGGCTTCCGCACGGTCATGTGCAGTGCCTGCTTGTAGTCTCTTTGCGGCGGCGATCAAGTGCGATGTGGTATTGAATCCTTTCTTGGGATTACCGTACGCATCGCGATCGATCGCATCCGGGTGGGCGAGTGCGGAGTAGCGCTCTTGCGAACTGCGGATGGCGGAGATGGCAAGAATCTGCGTGCGCCCATCCTGCAAGCGCTTGCGCATGACATCGGCATTCGTCTTCAGTTGTCCCGCGTTGTCGCCACCGATCTTGGTGACGTACGTTCGGGCATCCCGGAGAGCCTCTTGGCCGTTTGCGTACGGCAGGTCGTGCGAATGTTCCATACGAGAAACCGCCCTCCATTTGTCTCTGGGGGGTGGTAGGGAAGGAAGAAATAAATTATTTACCTACGCGGCCACCGCTCCAGAGGAGTGGAGTGCTTCATCGTCTGCTTGGTCATGTTGATCGACGAGAGGTGCATAGGCATTCCGAACATACGTCGGGTGATTGCATGTGTCAATGCAATGGGGATGCTTTGCATCACGCACGAGCGTTCGATAGCCGGGTTCCCAAGAGTTTTTGCAGTGCAGCGATCTGCTCTGCCTCGTCCCGCAGATGCTCCTGTCTCTTCTTCATATCCGTTCCTCCAATACGTGCCTTTTCCAGCCAGATGCGTGCATCGGCGCGGCTCACATGACTCAAGAATTCCCAGATCTCCTGTTTCGCCGTGAGCGGCTCACCTTCTTGTCTGAGTCTTTGCACAAGCGTGGCAATCGGCTCTTCAGCATCGGTGGGTTGATTGACTCCAGTTGGCATCAATTTTCATGTCCCCAATCCCCAATACTCTAATCCCCGATCCCTACCGTGGCGGCGTCTTCATCATCTTCTGCGATACGTCCACTTGCTTATCAAAGCAGAGTGCGCGTGCCCGTCCGTGCTGAACATACATGCAATCTAAACGGCTCTCACGTACCGCATTCACATAGGGCAGACGCTGTGTATTCAGATCATCCGTCGGTTCGAACTCACTGTACACTTTGCGCGTATTACTCCAGTGCGCATTGAAGCTCTGCAGCCTCTCTTGCTGCAGACGATTGCGTAAATGATTCCCACCCAGGTCCATCCGATCGTAGACTGCAAAGGCTTCCAGGGGACTGCTTCTGCCCCACTCCGCCTCTGCACGTTTGAGTTCTTTGACCTCGCAGCGGATACGGCGGTCTGCAGTTACTTTCTTACAGGGAAGCAGGATACGTTCCTTCTCGCGCTCCGTGAACTCCTTCTTGTGCAGCGGCGCAATGGCGTGGACGGGCATTGCGGCCAGGAGGGAACAACCGAAGAGCGCGATGGAGGCGAGCGTGCGTTGCATCAGGGAGCGTCATCCTATCATGAGTTGTATGTTTGTGAAGGGGTATCGTCGTCCAGGAAGCCCACGAGCTCCCTGGCGCAGGAGGGTTGCTGTAATTTTCGCACTGCCTTGGATTCGATCTGACGGACGCGCTCGCGCGTCACGGAGAAGATATTCCCCACTTCCTCCAGCGTGTACGCGTAGCCATCTGCCAAACCGAAGCGCAATCGGAGGATCTCACGCTCGCGATAATTGAGCCCTTCAAGTACTGCAGCAATCCTTTTTTTGAGCGCTTCTTGGTGCGTCTCTCGCAGCGGATCATCCGCACTTCGGTTCTTCAGGAAGTCACCGAATGTCGTATCGTCATGGCTATCGACAGGCTGATCCAGTGAGAGCGGAATGCGGCTCATCTTGAGGATCGAGCGGACGTCATCGAGTGGGAGACTGGTGTGTTCCGCAATTTCTTCCGGTGTGGGATTGCGTTTGAGCTCCTGCAGAAGCTTGCGTTGCGCGTTGCGCACCTTGCTCATTGTATCGACCATGTGGACGGGGATGCGGATGGTCCGGCTGTGATCCGCAATCGCGCGCGTGATGGCCTGCCGGATCCACCAGGTGGCGTAGGTGGAGAACTTGAATCCGCGACGGTATTCGAATTTGTCGGTGGCTCGTATCAATCCCGTATTCCCTTCCTGGATCAGATCCAGGAACAAGAGTCCGCGGTGGCGGTAGCGTTTGGCAATGCTCACGACCAAGCGCAAATTGCCTTGGGTGAGCTGGCGCTTGGCCTCGTCGTACTCTGCGCGTGCCCGGCCGATCTGCTCGGTGAGTCTCTGCACACTGCGGGGCGATTCCTGCATGTGTGTGAGGAGAGCGCGCCGCTCGTGGAGTGTCTGGCGGTAGCGTGCGGCGTTCCCATTCCCTACACCGCCGAGCGTCTTGAGTTCCTGCGTGAGGATCTGGAGATGCTGCTGGGATTGCAGGAGTTGATCGTACGCATCGGTGATGCGTGGCGTGCGCACGCCCACTTCCTGCACAAGCCGTGTGGCCCTTCTTCGTTTGCGGCTGAGTGTATTCCAGGCGGCTATGCGTTTTGGCCCGGATTCACTTCTCTTGAGTGCCGTGCGGTAGTGGGATTTGCACTGCTCCTGCAGCCCCTGCAGTGTGGGCAGGCGATCGGCAATGACTTTGCGCGTGTAAGCTTTCTCTTCCAGAGCTGTTACGGAGATATCGGCGAAGCTATCCAAGCGTACGGGGTAACGCTCCTTCCGTTTATTGATCTCCGTCTTGCTTAAGCGATCGCGCTCCTTGGGTGTGATCGGATCGACTCCCTCCATCTTGCGGATGATCAAGGAACGTACCAGGCCATTCCTCAACATGAGTGAGGTCATGCGCGTGCGTGATCGCTCGATCTTTTTGGCAAGGGCAATTTCTTCTTCTCGAGTGAGCAGAGGAATTTCGCCGATCTTCATGAGGTACTGCCGAACGGGATCTTCGATATAGTCTTCGCCTTTCTCTCCCTTCTTCCTTTTTTCCCCCTTCGGAATGATTGTAAGGAGCTCATTGTCCCAATCTGCAGGATCCTCCGGTTCATGAGTGATTGCCTGAATATCATCGAGAGAGGGTTCCTCGGGCTCCCAATCATCCTCATCCGTTTTTTGCGCATCTTCGGCAGGGACGGCATCAGTGATTGCCGCAAGCTCTTCCTCTATGCCCGGGTCCTCCATTGACAGTTCATCATCCATGGAGAATGAATACATTTATTGTGTGAGAAGTGCAAGAAATGCGATAAAAAAAAGTCCCGCACGCGCGGGACTCTTTGAATGCAAACGAAGGAAGCAATTACGCAGCCTTGGATGCCCGGAAGCACGCCGTGCAGAGCACGGGGCGACCACCCTCCGATTCCGGCTTCGGCTTGAAGGGGACCTGGCAGGCTGCACCACACTGGGCACAGACTGCGTCGAACTTCTGGTCGCGCGTCGCCTTGCGAGCGGAGCGACAATTCTTGCAGCGCTGAGGTGCGTTCAGGTTCTTGGTGGCGTAGAACTCTTGTTCGCCCTCCGTGAACGTGAATGCGGAACCGCAGTCGCGGCAGGTAATCTGTTGGTCTGCCATACAGAGAAAAGGAAAAAAGGAAGTAAATCGCAGGGGTTCCTTCTTCCGGTTTCTCTATGGAAGTCGAGTCCAGTGACGAAGGATACTGCTGACTATACTTTAAGACAGCCTCGGCAATGGTGTCAATCAAACCGCGCAAAATCAGTCACTACTGGCGTTCTGCTGCTTCTTTGGGGTACTGTGCCTTTCACTATGAAGCTCACCGAAGCAGTGGCGTCCCTGACGCAAACGACAAAAGCCCAGGGTGAAATCTTGGTTCCCGTTCTGGCATTTCTCGTTCCGCTCCTGGTTGCGGGCCCGCAGTGGCTCACGGGGACGCTCGTGAACTGTCTGCTCATTCTGGCTTCTCTCACTCTTTCCGGACGTGCCCTCGCTCTCATCATCGTCCTACCAAGCCTGGGAGCACTGGCGCACGGAGCGCTCTTTGGCCCGTTCACGCCGTTTCTTGCCTTCTTCCTCCCGGTGATCTGGGTGGGCAACTTCCTCTTCGTACGTTCCTTCACGTTCCTGCGTCAGAGCATCCCTTCCTTCGTCTCCGTGGTCCTCAGTGCCGTACTCAAAGCGCTCCTGCTCTACGCCGCAGCGCTGTTCTATGTTCAGCTGCACTGGGTTCCTGCTCCGTTCCTGATTTCCATGGGCATCATCCAATTCGTCACGGCGCTTGCGGGTGGGTGGATGGCGGTGGGGATCTTCGGAACCACGTGTTCTCATGATTAAATCAGTCAGTGTGGAAAGCTCTCAAAGGTCTTGAATAAGGGATTCTTGTAGAAATGTTTCATGAAAGGATTCGCTAATGGCAAGCACTTGCTAAAATAAATAAATTATTGTAATATGTTATTACATGGAACAACAAGATGCAGAAATCATCGTAGAAGCGATCATCGCTGATCTTACTGATCGGGGAGGGCTTCAGAATGAATGGGAAGCAATTGAACAAGAAGCCACTGAACAATTACGATTACAATTGGTAGGAATAGTGATGCGAGAGGACGATCCTGACGTCGCTACTGAGGCAATGATAAGCGACCTTTCCGCCCAAGAAGGATTGGATCATGTGTTTGGTGACATGGAGGCTGAAATGTTAGATTCCATGAGACAAACTTGGAAAGCTATTTTTAAGAAAAGAGAGGAAATTGCACAGGCAGTCAGAGAGCAACTTGATGGAAAAATTGCAGAAGCAAGACCCATGCTTGATGAGCATGATCCTGAATTTACAGGCATAGCAAATGAGACAGACTTACGGAGGTTTGCCATCAATATGGCACTCATCGGAGTGCAAGGTGAGATATTGAGAGAGGATTTAGAAGACAAAGAAGAAGTTTAATTCCCTTCTCAGCGTTTGAGATTCTTCAGATTGAGCAGTTTTAACCTATGGATGCTACCTCTTCTTCCAGAACTCCTTCCAGAGCATTTGGATCGCATGGGGAATCTGGCGCCAGTTGCGCGCAAGTTTAGCCATAATATTGGTCTATTAATGTAATTGACATAATACTAAAAAACAATTAAATTAAAAAAGTGCAAGTAGCATCTCAGTCCCAGTCCTAAACTTAGCGAAAAGGAGATTCCGCCATGCCCTCGTTCCTTCGAATGACCAACTGTACCGCCGCAACGGTGCGAGCCATGCTCGCATACGCGAACGTCACGCCGCTCCTGCAGGCCCCGCCTGCACTGATCGAGTGCCTGCAGGATTGCCTCAACGATCTGCATGGAAGCAGGTCAGTGACGATCGGGTGTGAGTCAAAGTCCGTGCTGGAGGCGCTCGCGAGACTTGCCAGGGGGATCGAAACATCCATGAGGTTGTTCTGCAACCTTGGAACAGGAATCGCCACGGACTTGCGGGCGATACTCTACTACATCGATCCCGAAGGCGGCCCGCGCATCGCCTACGATTGCGACGCCCTCGCCGATGACTTGGTGGAGGCTGTGTCGCAAGCGGTGGGCCAAGCGCAGGGTGATATCCCCGTGTCCATTGACTTCGGCGACAATGAACTGCTCGAGAGGCAGTTCGAGGGAGTAGTGGGAAACATCGTGGACATCATGAGCTTCATCGGGAGGGAAGCAGCGTGAGTCATCGGAGATGCCCCGCACACCAGAAGACCGTGGCTAGCCACGGTCTTCATCATATGTACGCTTAAGAAAATATGAGGTTATTGCCTCTTCTTCCAAAATTCCTTCCAGAGCATTTGGATCCCTTTTGGAATCTGCCGCCAGTAGCGCACCAGTGCATAGATGATGAGACCGATGAAAATGAAGCGCGCCAGAAACCACCCGAGCCAGAAGAGTGCTCCCACGATGACGATGAGGATGGCGAGGCTCAAGAGTTCCATGGCGTTATTCTACAGCACAACCTTGGCGTCCAGGATAACGAGTTCCTTCTCCCGCACCACGATGGGATTCAAGTCAATTTCCCGGATACTCGGGCACTCGGTCACGAGCAGTGATACCCGCGCGATGAGTGCGGCCAATTGATCGATGGCGAGCGCGGGCTTGCCGCGCAGGCCCAAAAGCAGCTTCCAGCTCTTCATTTCCGCAAGCAGGGGATAGACCTCCTCCGCCGTGAGCGGTGCAACGCGGAAGACGGCATCCTGGAAAAGTTCGGTGTAGATGCCGCCGAGTCCCGCCATCACCAAGTGGCCCACGCTTTCATCTTTCAGTGCACCTACGATGAACTCGCTCCCCGGCGGCAGGAATTGCTGAATGAGGACGCCGCTAATATGCGCCTTGGGTACGTGCTTCTTGGCGTTCTTTAGAATGTCTGCAAAGGCGGATCGCAATTGCTTTTCATCCGTCAGATTCACGCGCACGCCTCCCACATCGGTCTTGTGCAGAATATCCTTGGCGCTCACTTTGGCCGTGACGGGGTAGCCGATTTTTTCCGCGATCGCTACGGCTTTATCTTCTGTGGTAGCCACTTCTCCGTGAGGAAGAGGAAGATCGTAAAGGGCAAAGAGTTTTGCCGTTGTATTTTCGCTTAAGAGTCCACTACCCGTACCCGCAAGGATGCGCTTGGCTTTGGCTGCACGTCTGGAATCGATTGTCGGTTCCGCAATGATGGGCTTCTTTTCTTTCTTGAGCAGAGACCGCATTGCTCGCATAGCCCGCTCTGGGCAGCTGAAGTTGGGAATGCCGTTCTTGTGGAGGATATCGATACCCTTCTGTACGTGAGAGCCGCCCATAAAGCAGGTCACAAAAGGGAAGAGCGTGTGACGTTCCTTTGCACGGACGATGGTCTGAGCAATTTCTTCCACGGGCGTCATGCTCTGGGGGGTCAAGACGACCACTGCGCCATCGATATTGGGATCCTTCTGCATCGCACTGAGCGCGGCTTCAAACCGATCCGCCAGCGCATCGCCCAGCACGTCAAAGGGATTTTTGATGCTGGCGGCATGCGGGAGCAAAGCACTTAATTCCTTTTCGTGCTTGGGTGTGATAGAGGCCAAAATAAGCCCTCTGCGCTCTGCTGCATCTGCGGCTAAAACGCCCGGTCCGCCGGCATTGGTGATGATGGCAATGCGGGGAGAGGGGAGCGAGGGTTGGGTGGAGAGCGTGCGCAGCAGATCCAGGAACTCCTGTGAGGATCCTGCGCGCCAGATCCCCGCTTGCGCGCAGATGGCGTTGACCGCGGCATCCGATCCGGCCAGTGCGCCCGTATGGGAAGAGACGGCCTTACGCCCGCGTTCGGTGGTGCCGGCTTTGAGGAGCGCGATGGGCTTTTGGATACCTATCTTCTTGCACAGCCGCAGGAAGCGGCGTCCGTTGGTGATGCTCTCCACATAGAGGCCGATCACTCTGGTTTCCGGATCCTTGGCACAGAGTTCCAAGAAATCACACTCATCCATGGCGGCTTTATTGCCCATACTCGCGAAGAACGAGAGGCCCAGTCCGATCATTTCGGCGCGGTCCACGAAGGCATCGCCCAGTGCTCCCGATTGGCTCAAGAGCGCCACGGTTCCCGCAGGCGGCATAGCGACGCCGAAGGAAGCATTGAGACCGATCCCCGGACACATGAGCCCCAGGCAGTTGGGTCCCACAAGTGCGATTTCATACTTCTTGGCGATGGTCACGAGCTTCTCCTGGAGCGCACGGCCTTCCGCTCCGGTCTCCGCAAATCCCGCGCTGATGACGATGACGGACGGCACTCCTTTTTCACCGCACGCACAGAGGAGTGCTTCCACTGTGGCTGCGGGTGTGACGATGATGGCCAAATCCACAGGGAAGGGGATGTCCGCGATACTCTCAAATGCTGCCTTACCCATAATCTCTCCTCCTTTGGGGTTCACCGGATAGATAGAACCTTTGAATCCCTGTGCGAGGAGGTTATTCAGTATTTGATGACCGACTTTCTTTTCATCGGATGAAGCTCCGATCACGGCGACGGAGCGGGGGGAAAGGAGGGACATGGTGGTCATTGTAGGAGGTTTTGTGTGAGTGCGCTGCTTTTGATTTTGCATCACTCCTCTATGCCTCCTCTCCCGAGGTAAGTGGAGTGGTAAGGGAGAGGGGGTGTGAGGCAACAGTCCGACTATGCTACGCTCCCTCCGTATGGCCACTTCTTCCGCGGCAACCATCATCTTCCTGGACGTCGATCCCGAGGATCGCGCACTCGTGCAAGAGCGCTTTCCGCAGGCGGGCATCTTTGAACACCTCGAGGATAATGACATCATCAAGCAGTGTGCCGGTGCGGAGGTGATCTCTCACTTCATCACGACGAAGTTTGGAAAGCAGCTCATTACCTCTCTTCCCGCACTCAAAGTGCTCTGCACGCGCTCGGTGGGGTTCGATCACATCGATCTGGATGCCTGCAAGGAGCGCGGCATTGTGGTGTGCAATGTGCCCGATTACGGATCGCACGTGATTGCGGAACACGTCTTTGCATTACTCCTCTCCACGCTACGGCACGTTGCAGAAGGGGAAAAGCGCGTAGAGAGTGGCACCTTCGATTACCGTGGCTTGCGTGGTGTGACGCTCCGCAATAAGACCATAGGCATCTTGGGCACGGGGCGCATCGGACGGCGCGTGGCGCAGATCGCGCACGGATTCGGGATGAAGATTCTGGCGGCCGATCAGTGCCGCTCCCTGGAGCTTATTGATCTGCTGGGGGTGCAGTACGTGTCATTCGATGAACTGCTTGCCCAAAGCGACATCATTTCGCTCCACATGCCCGCCACGGACGAGACATTCCATGTGATCGATGATTCCGCATTCGCCAAAATGAAGCAGGGCGCCATCCTGGTGAATACGGCACGCGGCACGTTAATCGATTCCAAGGCGCTGCTCACTGCGGTCCAGTCCGGCAAGCTGAAGTACGCGCTTTTGGATGTGTTGGAGCATGAGCACAACTTCGAGGAAAACAAGGCGCTCATCAAGCAACCGAACGTCATTACTACGCCCCATGTGGGTTTCTATGCCGATGAGAGCATGCGCAACATGTACTTGGACGCCTTTCAATCCATTGAGCAGTGGCAGAGAGAAGAGTCGCCCGGGCACTTAGTGCACGATTGGCGGATTGTCTGTGACCTCCCCAAAATTAAGAAGTCTTAAGTCCCACGTTCTGCGCTCCAATCTCTACCCCCGTCCTACGTTCTCTCTCATCGGAAAGTCGCCCTGATCACGGGCGCCACGCTCTTTGTGGATGGAGATAACTTGGCGGCAAAAAAACACCCGCAGTGACGCACAGTGCGTGTGAGGCGGGTGTTCTTGAGTGGCTAGAAAAAGACTACTTCTTTGGCTCTGACGCAGCCGCGCTGGAAACTGCTGAGCTGCTTTGCGCTTGTTGATTGGCGAAGGGGCAGCCGGCCCACTTGCGCATTTCGTCAACATTCTTGAAGTTTCCGTTCATCATTTGAAAGCGTGAGGCCTCATTTGTTGCCCTGGAGCGAGGAGATCCTTCCATGAGCAAGGCAGTGAGGAGCAGACCCGCCATCCCGACCCCCAAGATTGTGATGGCCACGGTACGCTGATGATTCTTGCTCAGGTTATGCATGGCCCAGTAGGCCAACAGTATGAATCCGACCAAGGTGAAGAGCCCGAAGAACGACTGGAAGTATGGGATCATCAACCCGGGGCTGAATCCGGCATTGGCGAAGGAATACATCATGGAGGAGAGGGGGGAGATTGAGGGCATCTTACTCCGTCTCTTCTCGTTGGCCAATATCTTTGAGCGTGCGCTGGTAACTGCGCAGTGCCCAGAGCCTGTTGACGGCACTCTGCACGGCTAAGATCCCGGCCATCTCCGTATCGGTGTGCTCCCCGGTTCCGATGACACTAAGACCGTTGCTGCGGAGCTTGATGGTGGCGACGAGAGGTGCCTCGGATCCACGCTGCCCACCTTTGGAATGTGATTGAATTCCCGGTTCCTCCACATCGATTTTTTCTTTGGTGAGTTGCCACCAGATACTGCGGAGGCCCGCAATGAATCCGTTGATAGCGCCCTCTTCGTCTGTCTCGGCGATGCCCTTGATTATCGGGCTTCTGGTGTAATGGGAGGGCGAAAGGTGCATATTGATGTACTTCCGTCCTTCCACGCGATCATCTGGTCGCTCAACATTCGCAACGAGTGGCTCACCGAATCGATTCGCAACGAAATCAGCGAGTAGCGCGATCAGGTGGTCATCATCCACTTCCTTTTCGGGACACTGCTCTCGATCCTCGGCGAAAGCTGTTACCTGAGCAGAAAATGGCTTCAGATCTTCGGGGGCTATGGCGATCCGAGAAGCATCCAAGTGCGCTTTTACGCCGGCACTGCCCGAGTGCTTGGTGATGGGGAGTGTGTACTCTGACCACCCCACGCTCTCGGCAGTCATGATTTGGTAGGTATCGGGATTTTTCTCCATGCCGTCTTGGTGGATCCCTGCGCTGTGAGCAAAAGCGTTCCTGCCGACGATCGCTTTATGACGCTGAGGTGGGTTGGAATATTTGGCCACGATCTGGCTTACGGGAACCAGCATTTCCGTTTGGATGCTTGTACGGACTCCGTACTGCTTAGTATGGATACGCAGAGCGGTGACGACTTCTTCCAGCGGTGCGTTACCTGCGCGCTCGCCGATGCCATTGATCGTGCATTCCACTTGTCCGGCACCCGCTTTCACAGCGGCAAGACTGTTGGCCGTGGCAAGTCCCAAGTCATTATGGCAGTGCACGCTGATCACGGCCTGATCGATATTGGGAACGCGATTCTTCAACTGTTCGATGACCCATGCCATATGTTCCGGAGTGGCATAGCCCACGGTATCGGGAATATTCACGGTGGTTGCTCCGGCCGCGATGGCTTGTTCGACCATCTGACACAGGAAATCGATCTCGGTGCGCGAGGCATCCTCAGGGGAAAACTCTATGTCAGGGCACAGGTTGCGTGCACGCCGAACACCTGCGGTGCCCATGGCAAGAATTTGCTCCTGCGTCATCTGTAGCTTGCTCTCGCGGTGGGTGGGGCTGGTGCCCAAGAAGACGTGGATGCGCGGTTGCTCGGCATGTTGCAGAGCTTCCCATGCCCTATCTATGTCCTTATTTCTGCAGCGGGCGAGCCCGCAGATAATGGGACGGCGGACGGACTTTGCAACTGAACGCACGGCTTCAAAATCTCCGGGGGAGGCGATGGGAAATCCGGCCTCGATCACGTCCACGCCCAGGCCGTCTAAAGCCTGTGCAATTTCCATTTTCTCCGGGAGGTTCATAGAGCAGCCCGGCGACTGCTCGCCGTCTCTGAGCGTGGTATCGAAGATTCTGACATTGCGCATTGTTGAGGAGGTTTCCATGGGGAGTGGTGAGAAAAATGGAAATTAAAACTGAAAATTGGGCAAAGCACGTACCTGTTCCCTGGTATTACCTGCCTGATGCATTACGGCCTGCAGAGGAGGGCTTTGTGCTTCTTGGTGCACACCGGTTTCATGGCAGAATGCGTGTTCGCCGACAACAGGATGCTTCGCGGGGATGGGCTGTTGATGCAAGATACGGATTGCCTGTCGCGTCATGGCGGCTTCCTGTTCGTTGTAGCGCCATGGTTCTTCGAAGGGGGACTTCGTCATGGGAGAAAGTGGAAATCAAATAAAAAACCTCACCTCACCGTGGAAGGGAGGCTCGTGCTGATTACTCGATTTCTTCACGCACGCAACCTGCCTTCCGCCGTAAGGAGGAGGAGAGCCAGGCCGAGGAAGAGATTCCTCTGATGCATGATGAGAGCATAGTAGTATCGAGTTTGCTTCTGTCAAGGTATGGATTCGTATTTCGTATTAGGTATCACGTATTACGTATGAAGATGAGCCTATCTCGCATGCGTAATACGAAATACGTCATACATAATACGTATTCACGCCAGCATAGGCATCTTCTCAGGCATGAGGGAATCGATGGTCAGTGCCTCTACGTCTTTCTCAACAACGGCGTGGCCGATGTGCATCAGCAGCCGGTGCGTGATGGGGTGCTCCGGCTCATGAAACCGTGCGATCCCGCGCCATGGAATCCAGCGGCGCTTCTCGGGCGGGAGGGCCTGCTCATGCCAGGCGGCAAATGCATTGAGTCCGCCGTGTCGCCACAGGAGGGGTGTCCCATTGCTGAAGACCAGCGTGCCCTGGGTGTTGTCTTGGTTGCCTTGCAGTGGGCAGAACGCCATCACATGCCAATCGAAGGAGCAGAAGTGACGGATGGGGGGAGCCAGAGCCACCAGATGCATGGGCATGCCGTAGCGGGCGAATTTCCTGCAGGCATCGTAGGCATGATTGTTGCATCGCACGTATGAGGGGTCAGTCAGGTCTCCTTCTCCATATCGGGTGAGAAAATCACTCGCAGCGCCGGGAATATTCGTGATGCCGGTGTCTTTGACATGTTGAAAACCGTTTCCGATCATTGCGGGGAGATCGATGAACGATCCCGCACCGGTTCCCTGCGGATCAGCTTGAGGTTTTGGGATATCGTGGATGCGGGCAGAGAGTTCCCGCCATATGACGTAGCCCAATTCATTGAGCGTGCGCGGCGCGGAGAATTCCGGGGCTTGCGTCTTTGGGATAAGTAATTCATGCAGCCCAATGCGTGCAGCTTCATTGCAAAGGAGGACCGCTGCCGCGGCCTTGAGGAAGCGGCGTCGTCCCTGCAGGCGTTCCTGATCGAAGAGCGTTTCACTCTCCATTGCGGGAGCGTACACGTTCTTATTCCTGACACAACTCTCTTCAATTTGCGGGGTACGAGAGCGCTTTTCCATCGAATGCCGTCAGTTCGATCGTAGGATTTTTCACGATCGTCCCGGCCTTCTTGGCATCGATTCCCTGGGCATTGAGGATTTTGAGCGCTGTGGGTACGTGCTGCTCCTCCAGGATTATTAACATACCGCTGCCCATGTGCCATGTGCGGTAGGCTTCCTCCGTCGGAACTTGTCCGAGGGTGATGACATCCACAAGTGCCTGATGTGGTGCCCAGAGATCCGTGAGCAGGGCGCCACAGCCGGATTTCTTGAGGATGCGCTTGAGCTTAGAGGGGATACCGCCGCCGGTGATGTGGGCTACACCTTTCACCGGAACCTTCACACCCTCACCGTAGCGGCCGATGAGTTCCAGGATGGCGGCGGAGTAGACGATGCTCGGCGTGAGTAGTACCTCACCCCAGCTCGTTCCCTTCTTCCACTCTTTCTTGAACCACTCCTTGCCGTGCGCATCGAAGAGGACTTTACGCAGGAGTGAGAAGCCGTTACTGCGCGCCACGTTGTCCTTGAGTGCGATCACGGCATCGCCCGGCTTCACGGTTTGGGGCTTGAGGACGCGGTCCTTGGCTACGATCCCGAGTACCGTTGCGCTCCATACCCCGCGCGTCACAGCGCCCGGCACTTCGGCGATCTCACCCGCGGGCACGGCGATCTTTTGCGCGCTGCACGCTTTGGCCAGGCCGCCCATCAGCTGATCGATAACGTGAGAATCGATTTTCGGCACGTCGATGGTGTTGGTGATCGCGATGGATTCGGCTCCCGTACATACGCAGTCATCGGCCACCATTGCCGTGAGGTCAAAACCCAGCGTATCGAATTTGCCGACTTCGAATGCCAGATCGATCTTGGATCCCGTGGAATCATCACTCACGACCAGGTAGTGATCGCCCATGTCCAGAAATCCTCCGTAACCGTCTTTCTCCTCCACTGCCGCGCCGATCATCCCTCTGCGCGAGGCGAAAGTGGAAGCGGCGTGCGCATAGGCCATGGCCGATGCGCGGTCGCCTTCTTTTACGTCCACGCCGGAATCTTTGTAGGTGGTCATGATCGCAGCATAGCGAACAGTGCTATGGACGGGAATACGTCAGGAACAGGCGATGGATCGCAGCTTCCCCCCGCACTTCCGGGTGGAATGTGGCAACCAGAATGCATCCCTGCCGCACGAGTACCGGATCGCCTTTGTAGGTTGCCAGCACTTCCACGTCTGCTCCCACCCGTGTGATGCGCGGAGCGCGGATGAAGGCCACGGGCACGGAGGAGGGGATTCCCATAATTTTCAATGCCGCTTCAAAGCTCTGCAGCTGCGTGCCGTACGCGTTGCGGTCGATCGTGATATCGATGAGACCAAGGGACTTGGGCGCGTTTTTCCCCATGACGGTCTTGGCCAGGAGGATCGCCCCGGCGCAGGTGCCGAAGACCGCAAGCGGTCGATCCTTACTTTCCTTTCTGTCCTTTCTTTCTTTTCTCTCATTATTCGCACCTACGGAGAGGTGCTGCTGATTCGCTCTCCGCACAATCTCTTTCCCGATTCCCGTGCTTTCCAGGAACTGCGCCATCACCGTGCTCTCGCCACCCGGAATAATCAGACGATCGACCTCATTCAAGTCCTCCAGTGTTCGTATTTCGATTGCTTGCACTTTCAACGACCGCAGCACCCCGATGTGCTCCGCAAAGTCTCCCTGGAATGCCAGAACGCCGACGTTCATGCCACGAGTGTATCAGCGGCATTGGTGATTGGTCGATTCCCAATTGTTCGCTCTTCAAAATCACAAATCGCAAATTGAGAAATAGTAAATCCGTCTATCACCAGCCTCTTTCCTGCATCTTGGTTTGCAGGGTACCGATTTCCAATCCCGGCATGGCTTCTCCCAATCCTGTGGAGACCTTGAGGAGCGTCTTGGCATCTTTGAAATGCGTCGTTGCTTGCACGATCGCCTTGGCTACGCGCTCGGGATTTTTGGCCTTGAAGATGCCCGATCCCACAAAGACGCCTTCCGCGCCCAGTTCCATCAGGAGGGCTGCATCCGCGGGGGTGGCCACTCCTCCGGCGACGAACGTCACCACGGGCAATCTCTTGTGCTGCATCACGTTGTTCAAAAGCTCCATAGGAACGCGCTCCTGTTCCGCCCAGGAATCGAGCATGCCCATTTCTTCCATCTCGGGCAGTCCGGCGATTTCACGCTGGATCAATTTGAGGTGCCGCACGGCCTCCACCACGTTGCCGGTACCTGCTTCGCCTTTGGTGCGGATCATGCAGGCGCCCTCGGCGATGCGGCGCAGTGCTTCGCCCAGATTCGTCGCACCGCAGACAAAGGGGATCAAAAACGCACGCTTGTTCACGTGATCGAACGGATCGGCGGGTGTGAGTACTTCGGATTCGTCAATGAAGTCCACTCCCATCGCCTCCAGGATGCGTGCCTCCGCCGTGTGGCCGATGCGGATCTTGGCCATCACCGGGATGGAGACGGCCTTCTGGATTTCCTTAATTAGTTTGGGATCGCTCATGCGCGCCACGCCTCCCTGCGCGCGAATATCGGAGGGAACGCGCTCCAGAGCCATCACCGCGCAGGCGCCTGCTGCTTCTGCGATCTTGGCCTGCTTGGCCGTGACCACGTCCATGATTACTCCGCCCTTGAGCATGCGGGCCAGATCACAGCCGGTGGGGTTACTGGGACGGAACGTCATGTGCACAGCATAGGGAAACAGCGGCACATGCGCACCTAGCGTGCCAACGGCAGGGGCCACGTTCCTGTCTTGCGTCGTCTTGCGATCATTCTTGCAACGGATTCTTGCGTGGGGATGCCCATCATCAAAGGTTGGCTATCAGCTTCCGGCTTTTCTGTGTCCGGTGAGCCATCAGTGGCGGAGGGTTCTGTCATCCTTTCTTCTACACTGCCCTCTGTTGGTTCTTCAAGATTGCCCATGTGCCAAGTATTGTCCCGTGGAATTGGTAGAACAAGATGAATTCCCGAGGAAATTGGGGAATTGCCCGGAGGGTGCGGGTGGATGATAATCATCTAAGGACGCGGCATGCCGCGCCCCTACACGACATCGCGATTGCCATTGTCATTGGGTACAATGCAACGCATGTCGAACACTCGCGCCCTCCGCGTCGTCCTTACCATCGCGCTCGTCCTCAATCTCACCTGGGCCAACATGTTCGCCTTTGCTCCGGCCACGGTGGCGCGATTATATGGGCCGCTTGTGGATGGGATGCATGCGTACTTGGCGCTCAGCCGCGCCGCCGCATTCCTGCTTCTGGCGATCGTTGCACTCCTGGCGTTGCTGCGGCCTGTGAAATATCGCGTCATGACGTTGGTACTGCTCATCGCCTACTTCTGCTTCTTCCTTTTGGATCTGATCGTTTTGGTGCGCGGACAGATGGCGGTGAGCGCGCTCCTGCCGGAAATGATTGCCTATGTGTTGCTGATGGCGGGATTGGTGCGATTCGTGCCGGTGGTGCCTGATCGTCACATACCTCCTTCCATTCCCGCCTCTTCCCCCGGCGTGGGAAAGGAGAGCCCTTCCCAGCCATCTTTGGGAGAAAAAAGTTGAGAGGATGATTGCCGGATTGCCTCTGCCAGGAAATACTGGTGGCATGGAAGTATATCGGTTGTATGACGCTGTGGACGGCCTTGTTCGAGAGGAGAGGATCAATCAGCACTGGCGCATGATTCGTCGGCAACTTGGCCTGGAAAGCAATCTCCCGAAAGGGGCGACAGAAGAGGAAATTTTGCATCAGAGGCTCTATCGTATGTTGACGCGCGATTTCGATCTTCCGGAACTTGCGGCGCTTCAGCAGATGGCGGAGCGGGAATTGTTTGCTCCTCCTGCTGAACCGGTGGAGCCCGATGATCCACAAGGCATTCAGCGGCGCTTCGATGCTGTCGTTCAGACGATGATCATCGCATCGGCACTGAGAGCCGCGCATGAAAACAGGCGTCTCTGGGAAGAAGAGGTTGCAGCGGACATCATGGGTTGCTGGCCCCCGGGGAAACTCATCGGCCAGAGTGCACAACGACGTTAAGAGTGGATCATTGTGATCTTGATCTTCCGTTTGGTCTCTTCCTCGGCAACGGTCGGCGTACGCGAAAGGATTTCATGCTTGGTGGCCTGAGCGCCGGATCCCGCTTGCTGCACTTCGCTCACATGGCCGTTGCGGATTTCTACCATGCGATTTTCGAATGATTGCGCCAGGGGAAGATCGTGCGTAGCCAGCAGGACGGTTGCCCCGGCCTGGTGCAGCTGCCGCAGGATCCGGAGGACTTCTTTGGCCTGTTCTTGATCCAAGTGTGCGGTGGGTTCATCGGCCAGGATGATCATGGGTTCATGGATAATGGCACGAGCGATGGCCACCTTAGCGTTCTCTCCACTCGAAAGATCCGCAGGAAGAGCTTGGGCCAGATCCGTCAGGTGCAGCAGTTGCAGCACTTCCGTCACGCGTTGGCGGATGGCCGCATCGTCCCAGCCGCAGGCTTCGAGCGGAAAGGCGACGTTCTCCGCCACGGTGCGGCTTAAGATCAATCGTCCTTCCTGGAAGATCATGCCGACCCGGCGCCGGTAGAGTTGCATCACCGGCTTTGGCAGATTCTTCAAATCCACGCCGTCCACTTCTATCGCGCCTTCTGTCAGACGTTCCGCACCAATGAGCAGCTGGAGGAGGGTGGTCTTGCCGGCCCCGCTGGGGCCCACGATGCACACGAATTCCCCCGGGTTGATTTGCAGGGAAACGTGATCCAGGATCGGTTTTTTCCCGAAGAGTTTTGTCACATCCTTGAGGACGATCATGGAGGATAGTATATCTCGTTTTGAGATGAGTGCAGTGGACAGATAGGTGAGAGCCGTTTATTCGTTTACTCGTTTCTTCGTCTTCACACAGGTGAAAGCATTTCAAGTAAACGAATCAACGAAAAAACAAGCGACGTACTCACGTTTTCCTCATCACCAGATACACCTCTTTGCTGCGGTCGCGGCTGGCCTGTGCAAAGGCCATGCGCACGTCTTTCCAATTGGCCTTCACTTCACGCAGGAACGCATCAAAGTCCGCACCGCGAAAAACTTTGAGCACGCAAAATCCACCGGGTTTCAGCCACTGGTGCGCCACCTCCAGCACGGATTGGTTGAGTTCGATACTGCGCCACTGGTCCACGTCCCGGATGCCGCTGGTGGCAGGGGCGATATCGGAGAGAACGATATCGAATGTTTGAGGTGCTTGAGAAATTTGCTTCAGATGTTCCGCAAGAACGGGGCTGATTGTTTTCAGGTCGGTGACATCGGCCTGAAAGGTCACGACGTTTTCTGCGACCGGTTTGATTTCCGTGAGATCAATACCGATGGCCAATCCCTTGGTGCCGATCCGCTGACTCTCATACTGCAGCCAGCTCCCCGGCGCGGCAGCCAAGTCCAATACCCGCATCCCCGGTTTGAGCAGTCTGAAGCGCTCATCCAGTTCCATGAGCTTATAAACAGAGCGGGCTCGGTAGCCCTCTTCGGCAGCCTTTTTGCTCCAGGAATCATTGGGGATGTAGGGCTTGGGCATCGCGGAAATCCTAACAGTTCTGCGTTGACAGGTCGAAGATGAAATGTAGAATCACGACACTTTCCCATTTTTGTCTATGGGTTCCTTCGAAATTGTTACCGCTCAGAAGAAAGCTGATATTGAGAATGGCTTTGCGCTCCTCGGTGAAAGGTCTGTAGTTGAGCAGACGGGTTGTGCTGCAATTCGGGAAGGAGATACCTGGACATTCCGCATGGAGAATCAAGGAGAGCCGATGCTCGTCCGCAGTGCAATTCATAGGGCAATCGAAGAAACAGGATGCTTTGATATTCTTGAGGCGCCCAACAGGAAATCGAATCGTCGCGAACCAGCTATCGCCGATGGATCGAGTTGAATAATTTTTAGAGCAGCGGATTCTTCTTGGGCTCTCCGACTGCCCGTGGATACTTTTCACTCGTCTTTGCGCGTTTGGTGAACACCAGGATTTGGCGCCTGCCCCAGGTACCACCCAAGTCGTAGACGTATGGTTCCTGCATCTGACAGCTTAATTCCGCTCGGGCCAAGAGGGAATCTTTAAGTTCTTGTTCAATGGTGAGACTCTTCCAGCAGAGGATGATTCCTTTTTCTTTCACGAATGGCGCGGCCAGTTCCAGCAGAATGTTCAGAGGGGCCAATGCCCGGCACGTCACCACGTCGTACCGTTCGCGATGGAGTGTGTTGTGGCCCAATTCCTCGGAGCGGCCGCAGAGGAGCGTGATGTTGGGTATCTGCATCGCATCGACAATGCGCTGGACTGCTGCAATTTTCTTCTGCACGGAATCCAAGCCGGTGAAGGAGCATTGTGTCAGGCAGAGCGCGAGCGGCAGGAGCGGAAAGCCACCGCCGGTGCCGAGGTCGAGGATTTTCTTTGTCTTTGTCTCTTGTATCTCTCCTGGAATTTCCTCTCCCCCTAGCCCCCTCTCCACGAGAGAGGGGGAACTTGAATGCTTTTGAATAAATGAACGTAACTGCTCAACAATGGTAGCGGCACTCCGAAGTACATCTTCATTGTTGAGTCGTAACGTGGCTATTCCATACTCTTCGAGTAGATATCCATCACGCATGTGATCGTCGGATTGTTGCAAATCAGAATGATGACTACTTCCATCTAGTTCAATGGCTATGCGATATTTCGGGCAGAAGAAATCCAGAATGCGCCCCCCGATTGGATACTGTCTTCGCAATCGACAGCCTAATTGATCCTCTCGAATGTATTGCCAGAGATGTTCTTCTGCTTTTGTTGGTTCTTTTCGCATCTCACGTGCGAAATAGAGGAGATTTTCGGGAGTGGGAATCTTTTTCCAACCTCTCGGTTTCTCCCCTTCCTCTTGTGGAGGAAGGGGTTGGGGGATGGAGGAAGGTTTCGAGGGAAGGGGATTGGGGCTAGGTACGTGGGAGAGATCTCGCAGAACCCCTACTTCCAGCGCCGCCAGTGAATCCAGAATATTCCCCGTCCAGCAGGTTTCCGGCGTGCGGAATGCGGAGAGATTAAGCTTTGTGTTTTCCTGCAGGAACACCTGCATCAGGATTTGGAGCTTAAGATGGAGTTCTTCTGAGAGGGGCATCGACTGCCACTATAGCTTGTTCGGGAATCGTTTTCCGCTCAGAAGAAAAGAATCCCCAAGAGAATTGACAGACAAATTAATGGTCGTAGTATCACTTCCTTTTCCTAGCTATATCTATGACACCCCGACCGGATACTGAGTCTCAAAGAAGCTTGTTCAAAGACGGAAAAATCGATCCGCTTGAGATGCGGAGCGTGATGCAGGTATTGGGCCAAAGACTGAAGGCAGTGCTTGACGCTTTGCAGCGCGTCATGGCGCTATCGGAGCAGCCGGGAGTACGTCTACCGGTCTCGCGCATGGCGTTTTCGGTCGGAATTGAAATCGGTTCTCTCTTGCGTGATATTCCCCACTTCAGAGATTCATTATTGGCCATTGATGATCAGGCAGCGCGCATGGCCGCAGCTTCGGTTAATCTTTATATGAGTCCACTTCAGGAGGCGGCAAGCGCTTTCGCCTTGCAGCCTCTTGGCGGAGTGAAAGAAGCTGAATCCGCAGAAGCAGGGGGTGCGGAATGATGGCTGAGCGTAGAGGAAAAATGAGGGGGTGAGTTCGGCATTGTTGTGCTGCAAAGAATCACGCTAAGATGTCCTCATGCCCCACGGACAACGCATCGCAGAACTTCTCCTCAATATCGGAGCGGTCAAACTCTCCGTCGATCCGCCGTTCACCTGGGTGAGCGGGATCAAGTCGCCCGTCTACTGCGATAACCGCATGCTCTACAGCCACCCCGAGGCACGCAAATTCGTGGTGGAAGCCTTTGTCTCACGTGTGAGCGCGCTCTCCGTTCCGCCGGACGTGATCGCGGGCACGGCCACTGCGGCCATCGGTTGGGCGGCGCTGGTGGCGGATCGTCTGCATCTTCCCTTTGTCTACGTCCGCGCCAAGGCCAAAGATCACGGCACCAAGAAGCTGATTGAAGGAGACTTGAAGCCGGAGAAGCACGTGGTGCTGATAGAAGATCTGCTCTCGACCGGTGGCAGCGCAGTTTCCTCTGTTGAAGCGCTGCGCGAAGAAGGCAAGGCCACGGTGAGCGATGTGGTTGCGATCTTCAGCTACGAGCTTCTGGAGGCCACGGAGAAGGCGCAGATCGCGCAGGTGTATTTGCATCCGCTTTCCACGTTCTCCCTTTTGCTCGATGTCGCCGCCGCACAGGATAGGATGTCGGAGGAGCACATCACAGTCGCGCGCCGCTTCATCCGCGATCCGCAGAATTGGCAATAAAGTATTCCTGAGGTGCAAACCTACGGTTTTCCCCTCAGGGAAACCCTTTTCCCTTGAATGGTGTCGCTCCAGCGTTGGGGCCCGCGAGACCCAACGCTTCGCGACGGTTATTTTGATAAAACGCGTTTTGAATTCATGTATTCCATCAAAGAGCTAAAATGGTACAAAGTAATAGATTGTCTTAATAAGCAAATAGTTGTATTTTATTCGTTGCGTTACGCCGAGTTGTATGTGAATTGGCGTGGTGCCCGTTCCTTCACAACTTTGGCTTCCATTTCCCAGTTTCCTTTTAGAGGAGTTTCCCCATGAAGACTTACCAGTCTTCCAACCTGCGTCGATTTACCCATCCCCGAACCCTTAACCACAACCGCCGGAAGCGGTTGCAGAAGCGTCGTCGGTTCCTGCGCTATGAGATGCTGGAACCGAGGTTGCAATTGAGCGGTGTGCCGTATGATCCGTTCATCGATCAGCTGGATAACAGTGACGACGGGCGTGTCACGCCGTTGGATGTGTTGAACGTGATCAGCTATCTCAACTCGCACACCGACACCACGGCGCCCATCGGACAGCACATCGCGCCCGTCCCGCCCAACACCGCCCCCGTTGCGTTCGATATCACCGTCTCGGTGACGTCCGGCTCGGCACTCAGTATCGCCCCCGGATACAGCGACACGGACGGAGACGCGGTTTCCCTGTCACTCGATCCGGCGGCTCAGCCGACCTTCGGTTCGGTGATCGATTGGGGTGGCGGTGTGTTCATCTACACGCCCACCCCCACGGATGTCGATCGGACCGACAGCTTCGGCTTCCGTGCCACAGATGAACATGGTGCCACGGATTTGGCCACGGTGACGGTCAATGTCAGCGGCGTCCATCCGAACCACCCTCCGGTCGCTGCGGATCGCTTCCTGACAGTGCAGTCCGGGGATACGGTCGTCGTCACGCCTAACGTCACGGACTCGGACGGCGACGCGGTCACGTTGACCCTGCTGCCCATCGGTCCCACTTTCGGCACGGCGGTGAACAACGGCAATGGCTCGTTCACCTACGCGTCCCAACAGGTGGAGCACACCACCAATGACAGCTTTGCCTACCGCGCCACGGATGTGCACGGCGCTACGGACGACGGGATTGTGCAGATCAACCTGGTCGGGCGGAACCATCCGCCGCAGGTGTTTGACTTCCCGTTGACGGTTCCCGCCGGAGGTTCGGTGGGGGCCAACATCACGGGGACGGATCCTGATATCGGTGACACCGTCACGATCTCACTCAACCCGGCCGCCCCGCCGTCCTTCGGGACTGTGGTCGATCAGGGTGGTGGACATCTCGTCTACACGGCCTTCGCGTCTTCCGTGGATCTGACCGATTACTTTGGATATGTCGGAACCGATAACCACGGCGCCACGGATACGGCGAACATCACGGTTCTGATTACGGGTGCTGGCCTTAACGACGCGCCCGTGGATGGCAATCCCGATCAGCAGTTCAATGCGGTCACGGTCGGAACGGTCGTTACGATCCCCCTGGGTGTCACCGATCCCAACGGCGATACCCTTAGCTACACCGTGGTGTTCCCGGTGGTCGCACCCAACATCACGGTGAATTCCTTGGGAACGGTGACGTTCACCTCCCAGTCGATCGGAACGCAGGCCTTCGTCGTCCGCGTGGATGACGGACACGGCGGAACGGTCGACGCTCGCCGGTTCGTCAACACGTACCAGCAGGTTGCCGGCGAGGGTGAGGCGGCAGACTCGGTCTTTGGGGATAAGGACCTCCTCGCGGATGTCCTGGACCCGTTGCCGCTCGGGTTGCTGTAAGCAAGGCTGGAAGCCAACAACGTGAAGTGACTCTCAAAGCCGCCGATCCCTGTTCAGTTGGGGATTAGGCGGCTTTTCTTTGTATGACTGATTCTGTGTATTGTTGTTGTTTCTCCCCCACCCTGTATCCCTCCCCCGGCGGGGGAGGGAACTTTTTCTCAATGAGCCCTCCCTTCCCCCTCCGGGGGAAGGGGCGGGGAAGGGGGAGAAGAAACGCAAAACACTTTCTGTAACAGTTCCTGAGTCCTAGACTATCTCCATGCGCTCTTACCGCTATTTCGATTTCGTCATGGCCGCCTTCGTCGCGGTGCTGCTCATCAGCAATATCGCCTCCTCGGCCAAGATCGTGGATGCAGGATTTTCCATTGCCGGGCTTCGTCTCTTTTTTGATGGCGGCACGCTGCTCTTCCCGTTGAGTTACATCTTCGGCGACATTCTTACCGAGGTCTACGGCTACGCGCGCTCCCGCCGCGTGATCTGGACGGGTTTTGCAGCCATGCTTTTGATGAGCGCATCACTCAAAATCATCCAGATCCTCCCGGGTGAGGCGCAGTGGTTGCAGTACGCGGGCGACTCGGCGTTTGAAAATATCTTAGGTTCCGTGAGTTCCGGAGGCATTCTGGCGGCTAGCTTGCTTGCGTATCTCTGTGGGGAATTTTCCAATTCCTACGTCCTGGCAAAAATGAAGGTCTGGATGAGTGGACGGCATCTGTGGATGCGTACCATCGGATCCACCCTGGTGGGGGAGGGCGTGGATACTGTCGCGTTCATTACGCTGGCATGCGCATTTGGCGTCTTTCCGTGGGCGATCGCAGGGAGCCTGATTGTGGCCAACTACATCTTCAAAGTGAGCATCGAAGTACTCCTCACGCCCATGACGTACCGCATTGTCGCGTTCCTCAAGCGTACAGAGCAGGAGGATTACTACGACCGCCGGACGAACTTCAATCCGTTTCGGCTCGGGGTGTGAAGCGCACTGCGCACGGAACCATTCATCGCACCCGCGGATGGGTGTTGCTTTTGATCGCACATTCTTATTTCTCTCCTGCGCCATCGCCTTCCGATCCGTCATCACCGACGGAATCCGGATTCTCCAGCCCGCTCAGATGTACCAATGGAGCTGCCCATTCCAGCATCTTCATCGCTTCTTGGCGTGAGCATTGGTGTGCTCGTTGGATCAACTTCCATTCCGGTTCTTCCGCGCGCATCGCCCTACAAGCCTTTTCGATTTCAAGCGGGGTGGGCTCGTAGACTTCCTTCCTTTTTGCCATGGAAGCAGCCTACTCGCCTGGAATGTGGCTACAAGTGCGGAATTGAGCCCCTAAATTGCATTTTTATGGAATCCAAAGGGGGAGTCTTAGAACAGGCTCAAATTGACGATTAAAAGGCCAATACGCCAAAGGATGAGCAAATTGACCATTGACATAAATCAAATTTGACGTAGAGTATTCCGGCAAACTGCACTAGAGGGACCAGGGATTCATAACATGTGCAGCGTGCTCATGTTCCTTGGAACCAACGGCTAGTGCTTGTTTGTTTTTTCAACAGAGCCCTACGGGGCTCGAGTCTTTAGTGGAGCCCACTGGGCTCAGGAGCAGTGTCATGGCGAGTTTTTTGGTGAAGCTGGTGACGTTGGCCGTTAACGGGACGTTCCCTCGGCGCAATTGTGCGAAGGGAGACCGTAACCGCCAGCGTCGGCGTGGGGGCTTTGTGCGCCGGCTGCGCACGGAGCAACTGGAGGATCGGCGCGTGTTGAGCGGTTTGGTGCCCCAGGGGCCCATCCAGTTCGACGCGGTCGGTACGGCGCAGCCCGTGACGGTGTTGGTCGGTGAGCACAGCGCTCAGATCGATCTGTCGTGGGTTGGGCAGCAGAGTGCGGCGTCCGTGAGTTCGGTGGAGTCGGTCGAAACGGTCGCGCAGGATGCGGGCCAGCAACTGACCTGGACGATCGGGGATGGTGTGGCCGAAGGCGAAGGGCCGGTGAAGGCGGGTGGTGCGACTTCGGGTCAGCAGAGCAACAAGTTCTGGCCCGATGTCAATTGCAGCGAATCGGTAACGCCACTGGATGTCTTGTTGATCGTCGACTACCTCAACTACGAGGGCCCGGGCCCGCAAAACCTGTTCACGCATCCCGGAGTGTGGCTCGACGTGGATTTCAGCGGCAATGTCACGCCCTTGGACGCGCTGCGTGTTGTCGATTACGTCAACATAAACGGGAGTGGCCCGTGGACGTTCGACCAGCAGGCCGAGGGGAATGTCTTGGTGCCGATGCAAGAAGGCGTGGTCGCCATGGTGGGCGACAACGTCAAGATCATCAAGGGGGAGTTCTTCCCCACCGGTGGCGATGCCTTCTTCACGGCTTTAAGCCTGAAGGCCTCCGGGCCGGAAGGGTCGTTCGTGGGGCTGGAGGTGTACGCGGATTTGGATGGTGATCTGCAGCCGGAGTCCCTCGTTGGGACGCCGATGGAGGATTCGGACCCGTTGGTCTGGGCCTTCCCCATCTGGGTCGATACCCAGGAGGGGCAGACGGTTCCGTTCGAGATCAGAGCGACGGTTGCGCAGGATGCGCAGCCGGGGACAACGGCGTTCTGCGTTGACGGCGCGGAAGCGATGGAGTGGGGAGGCGAGCGCTTGGAAGTGAACGTGCTGGGACAGAATTACAGCACGGTCACGGTTCAGGCGCAGGGCTCCGTCTTCACGGCGGAACTCGGGCGCAATAACCCCTACGGCGATACCATCGCCAAGGGGGCGACCGTCCATTCGCTCTCCGTCCGGCTGACCGACGTGGGGAACCAGGACGGGCAGTTGGAAACCGTGATTGTCAGCCATGGCGGATATGGTGAAATCAGTGATATCGCCGCGGTTTGGCTCGAGGTCAACGACGTGCGGGTCAGCAACCCGCGCACGTTCGACACTGTCGACCAGATTGCCACGCTCCGGCTCCTCGAGCCGATCGTGCTCCAGACCGGAGGTGCGATGGACTTCGACGTGGTGGTCTCGTATGCCACCAGTGCAGTGACGAGCGGAGAACACCAGTATTCCATCGAGCTGCCCAGCGATCTGGGAGGTGACTTCGATTACGTGGTGGGCGTGTTTCCCTTGAACGGGGACACGTTCCAGGTGGCTGCGGTGGCGGCGGGGACGGTGACGGTGACAAACCAAGCGGTCACGCCGGCCTCTGTGTCGGTTGGTGATCGCGCGATCGTGGGTCAGTTCGAGCTGCGGGCTGACTCGGTAGAGGATCAAGTGTTCTATTCCGTCCAGGTGAAAGTGGACGGGCCGAGTGGCGCCCTGGCAAATATGGCGCTCCGCCGACTGGACGGCGTTACGGTCACCGGCTACTCGCAAGAATTGTCCGGCGGCTACTTCCAGATCTACTTCGATCCTCCGATGGCGCTCCTGGAGGGAGACCGGATCACGCTGCAGATCGTCGCAGATGTCTTCCGCGGCGAGGGCAGCACGATTTCGGTTGGGGTCGAAGAAAGCGGCGACGTGAAGGCAGTGGGTTCGCTCTTCGGTAACGCGGTAAACGGCGAGCTGAATGGCTCGCCTGTGATCCTCGTCGGGACGCCCACGGTCATCACGATCGGGGAGCCCGAATTGTGGGTCGGTATCAATGGACCGTCGTCGACCACGGTGAATCCGGGAGACAACGATGTGATCCTCGCGAACGTCACCTTTGACGCCAGCGAGGAAATCAATGTCCGTTCCATGCCGGTGGCACTGGATTGCCAGGATTCCCTGGGCAATGCCATCAGCATCTTTACCATCCTTGTGGAAGACGTTGAACTGCGAAACGTCTCCACGGGTCGAGTTATTGACGCAGTACTTGAGGGCAGCGGGCTCACCCAGGTGCTCACCTTCCGGGACTTCGTCGTCTCCGAGGGAACGAGCACGTGGCAGCTCCGGCTGGACGTGGAAGGTGGGGGCACCGGTGAACGGCTCCGTGCGTCCATTCTGGATGGTGTGGCGATCGATCAGCAATTGTGGTCGATCCAAACCAGTCAGATGGACAGCGGCGAACCCGTGAACTGTTTCCCCGGCGGGACGATTGCCGGTAACTGGATGGAAGACCAGTTGCCCAAGCTCGTCGTCCAAGAGAAATCGGGTCCCTCATCTGGTCGAGCCGTGGAAAACGAGCGCCAGATCACGGTGGGGATCCTCGAAGCCCGCGCTCAATATGCGGATCTGTTCCTCACGGAACTGGTGTACGTCACTGTCGGTGGCGCTTACCAGAACGTGTACAACGGATCACTCTGGGTCGATTCCGACGGCAACGGTGCTGTCGATACGATCCTGGAATCGGGTGTGTATGGTGTCAGTGGCAAATTCATGTTCAGTAACCTCCTCGGAGGTGGCTACGTCGTGCCGAAGGACACGACAATCAAGTTTGAAGTCCGTGAGGACGTCGCCGCGTCTCTGTCCGCCGATCCGCATTTCCAGGCCAGTCTCTTGTCGGCCAGTGCGGAGAAGCTGAGTGATGGGAGCGACTTGGCGTCCGACAATGTGATCGTCTTTCAGACGCCTCAGACGCCGTGGACGTTCACGGACCAAGGCACCCTCAGCATGGAGTCGGAACCTCACCGGCCGAAGGACATGGTGTTGGCCGGGGATTGGATGGAGTTTATCAATGTCCGCTTCACCGCGGTCGATGAGCCCATCGCAATCCTGTCTGTCCCGTTCAATCGGGGCGGGTACTCTGCCTACAAGGATTTGGGGGTGTATCTCAACGATGTGGAGCTGGAGGGCGTGACGGTCTCCGGGGGCAGAATCCAATTTCCTTTCGGGGGCTTCGTGGTTCCCGAGGGCGAGCGGGTCAATCTCACGGTGAAGGCCCTCCTCAACGAGGGACAGACCAACACGTGGTATGAGGCGAGCATGGATCGCTCGCAGGTGTCTGCAGTCGGCTGGATCTCCAGTAACAGGATCCCTGGCGGGACCGGCCTCATCACGGGACCGATGTTCCAGGTGACGACGGTAGCCCCGTCGAACATCTGGAATGCCGGGCCGGCGACGGCAGCAATGCCTAACGGGGTCGCGGAGTTCGGTCGGTTTGAGATCGTGGTCAGTGGTGCGACCGGTTACGCCGCTGGCTCGGATCAGGTGACATTCGATGTGACCGGTGTCAACGTGGGGTTGGGGTCCGATTTCTGGTTGGTGAATATGGCGGATGCCCAGACCGAAGTCCATGTGACGGGAGTTCCAACGGCATCCGGCTATAGCGTGACCTTCACGGGTCTCGCGGACAGCAGTTTGTTGACGGAAATCCCGGGCGGTGAGAACGGAACGTTTATGCTCAAAGGGGTTGTGACCAACCCCAACACCGCTGCCGGATCGGGTGGGACGAGTACCCTGCAAGCCGCGTTGAAGCTGACCGATGGCTTCTACAAGTGGTACGACAACGCGGATTCCAGCGTTGTGTATGACTGGGTCGACCTGCCGGTCACCCGGGTCAACCTGACCACCAACATCGGCTAACGGTGGTCTCAGATAAAAACAGTCCCGCTCTCCGCTCCATGGAGTGTGAAAGCGGGACGAAGCACTAGCGCGTTAACATATGCGTCTCAAGGTTCATCGCCTGTCCTGTTCTACCAGGGCAGGCGATTTTTAATGTGCAATTTTGTAGGATCCCCCACCCCTCACCCCTCCCCCGGAGGGGGAGGGGAAGGCACAGAAAAGTTCTCCCTTCCCCCACCGGGGGAAGGGGCGGGGATGGGGGAGAAATCACATAAACACCAACACACACAAGACAAGCGTCACATCAGAACTGCCGCAAAAATCTCAAGTCACCGGCATAGAGCGCCCGCAGGTCGGGGATCTGATGCTTGATCATGATCATGCGTTCCACTCCAAAGCCGAAGGCGAATCCCTGCCACTTGGTGGGATCGATGCCGCAGTTTTTGAGCACATTGGGGTGCACCATGCCGCAGCCCACCACTTCCAGCCACTTACCCTCGCGGCTCTTCTCTTCATCGCCACGCCAGCGCATGTCCACTTCCAATCCCGGCTCCACAAAGGGAAAGAATCCGGTCCTAAAGCGGAACTCGGCGTCACTGAAGGTGAGCTCGCGGATGGCGGTGATCATCACGGCCTTCATGTTGGCCAGAGTCACATCCTTGCCAATCATCAATCCCTCGAATTGGTGAAACATGGGCGAATGCGTGGCGTCGGAATCTTTGCGGTACGTCTTGCCGGGGGCGATCACGCGGAGCGGCGGTTTATGGCTTTGCATGTAGCGGACCTGCATGGGGGAGGTCTGTGTGCGCAGTAGCAGGCGCTCCTCCGGATTCTTGCTCTTGATCCAGAAGGTATCCTGCAAGTCGCGGGCGGGGTGGGTAGAGGGGATATTCAGCAGGTTGAAGTTGTAGTCTTCCGTTTCCACCTCCGGTCCTTGGGCCACATCGAATCCCATCCGGCCAAAGACTTCTTCCACTTGGGCGATGAATTCCGGAATCAGGTGCAGGTGTCCGCGCTCCCGTGCAGGCACATCTAAAGTCACATCGATCGCATCGTCCGTCTGCAACTGAGAAGCCGACGGCGTGGAGAGCTCTCGCGTACGCTCGGTGATGAGTGTTTCTAAGCTGCGCTTCCAAGTGTTGAGTTCCTGTGCTTTGGCTTTGCGATCTTCCGGCTGCAGATCTCGCAGGCCCGTCAAGGCCAGTGTCATCGCTCCTGCCTTGCGACCAAAGAGCGCATGTTCGATTCCAGAGAGATCTTGCGCATTCTTGGCATCGCGGATGCGCTGTTCGAAGTCTTGCCAAGAGGGAGGGGATTGTTCGGTCATGTTGGTGGATAGTGTAACAGAGTATGTGTATGAGAATATGAGAGTTAGAGAATATTAGAATATGAGAGTACTAGAATAGTAGTGAACCTAAGCCAGTTCTTATTCCCCAATTCCCCAATTCCCCAATTCCCCAATACCCCAATACTCTAATACTCCGATACTCTAATACTCTAATACTCTAATACTCCAATACTCCAATACTCTCGTCACTGGTTCAACGCCAATTCGATCAAACCAAACACCAGGAACACCAGCACAACGATCCACCAGGTCAGAAGTTCAAAGACATGAAACAGCACCACAGTGACGATCGCGAGTCCCAAAAAGATTCCCTGACGCAGAGAGATGCTCACGATTCTTCCCATATCCCAGTGGTGCGTGGGAAGAAGCTTCCAAAGACCCAGAAAGAGCAGCGACCCCACCGTGCTGATGGCAAGAAAGAGGCTTAAGAAGAATGCGGGAATGGCTTGTCCGGGTGCCGTGAGCGGGCTCACGCGAAAAAGGATAATGAGGAGTGACGTCACAGAGAGCAGTGCCGCGCTGGAAAGACCAAAGAGAAGTGATGTCATGCCTAGTGATTAGGGAGTAGGGATTGGTGAATTGGGCATCACGCAGGTGAGGATCTTTCGGATGTGAGGAAGTGGCGGAGAGCCGTGAAGTCATCGTAAAGCGCTTGGCGCAGGTTGCCGTTGTGCAGCGCCGCCGCTGGGTGGTAGATGGGGAAGATGGTGAGGTCATTGGTGAGCTTTTGAGGTTTGCCGTGTGCATTGGTGATGCTGAGCTTGGTGAAGAAGTGGCCCAGCGCATGGCGCCCAAGCGGCACGATCACTGTGGGCTTGATCAGGGAGATTTCCAGTTGGAGCCATGGCATGCATTGTTCTTTTTCCTCGGGCGTGGGTTCACGGTTTGCCGGTGGCCGATACTTCACCACGTTACTGATATACACCTCTTCGCGCTTGAGCCCGATGCTCCCAAGGAGCTCATCCAGGAATTTGCCTGCCGGTCCCACAAAAGGTCGACCGAGCTTATCTTCGTGTTCACCGGGCGCTTCTCCGATAAACATGATTTTTGCCTGCGGATTGCCCTCACCCAGCACTGCGGTTGCCGTCTGATGAAGCGGACAGCCTTTCCAGGCTTTCAGACGTTCTTGGAGGAGGGGGAGCGTGAGTTCCACATCAGGCATCCTAGCAGATGGATCTCCCACGAGCAGCTGCAGTGATTGTTTTGGTAATTTGCCCAGAGAAATATTATGAGCGGCTGATTGTGGAGAATCAGGGCCGCAGGAAAGCTCAGTATCCCGCTTTGATCTTCTCAATGCGCTCCAGTACTTTTTTCTGGAGTGCGGGATTCCCCTCCGCCAGTATCCGCACGGCTGCCAGAGCGGCATTCTTGGGGTGTAAGACGGTCATCACCGGAACATCCGACGGCATGCGCAGGCTTGAGTGCAGATCGACCTGGTACTCCTCCAGACTCTGGGCGGGCGGGCAGGTGATCACAGGATGAATGCTGCTCCCGGCCGCCACTCCTCCGAGCCCGTTGCTCATGCCCACCACGGTGATGACCACCTGCGGCTGCGGGTCGGCATTGAGCGTACGGATCAGTTCCACGACCTTCTCGGGTACCTTGTGCGCGGAGGCAACGACGACCTCACTGGGAACGTCGAACTCCTTGAGCGTGTCTGCGATTTTCTGTGCAAATGCGGTATCCGAGGTAGAGCCGAGGAGGAGGGTGACTTTCATGGACCAATGATAAATGTAAAAGAAGAAATGTGAAATGCCATGTATGCCCTCCATTGAACTGAGGGATGCAATTTTTATAAGAGGGGAAATCCATTGAGGCAAAACTCATTTAAGTAGAAAATGATGCACTTATGACAGAACAAAGAAGAAACGAAGAAACCGTTGTGCTTGCATATGACAGCCCCTCATACAGGGCGCACCTTCCGCACATCGAGGCGGCTAAACAGCGAGCAGAACAGTTGCAATTGCTGTACGGAGATTTTAGGACAGCCATTTTCACCTCGCAGGGGATCGTGTGCATTCGCCCGCGTGAAGACAAGATCCCCAGTGTCTCGCGATCGTTCTATGGTCTCTCCACCATGACACAAGATGAAGATGGAATGGCAAAGTTGGAATTCAGGGCGCAGCAGATTCGTGCCTTGCTCATGGACGTGTTGGCCATTCACTTGAGCATTGCGGAGGATCCGCAAGAAGCAAAAGGCAGGGGAGATCCTCCCGTGGAGGTGTATCGGCAATTCGCTGACGAACTGGAGGAACTCTGCAAAGAAAACGATCTTCCTTCCTTGCTCCCTTTTCTCTTCAGTGCCGCTTCGCTGTTTCATCAGTTGCAGCACGAGCCGTGGAATGATGTGTCTGATCCACGAGTCACCGAGGTCTATGGTCAACTTACCAAGCTCTTCTCTTGCGTCGATCGTCACTTCCACACTGTGGTAACGGCCATGCAGCGCAATGGCATGAAGGAACAGGCACTGGTCGCCATTCGAGATGCGTCGGCATTGCGTGGCGAACCACTCGAGAGTCTTTTTGCGGCCAATCCTGTTCTCCTGGGAACGTATGTGAATCTTCTCTTTGATTCCGGAAGATTTGATGAGGTGATCGCAGTCGGTGCGGAGACTGCGGAGGAGACGTTCTCACAAGTTCCGCAGATTTTGGAAAAGCTTGTGCGGTCACTGGTCACTCGGGAGCGTTTTGATGAGGTCATACCGTTGCTCGTACGGACGGCGGATATTCCGCGCCTTCCGTTCTTGGCCAAGACGATCGGGATAATGTGCGTGGATATCGGGTGGTGGCTCTACGGCGAGGGGCGGCACGAAGAAGCGGTCCTATTCTTGGAGAGGGTCATCCCCGACGAGATTCATTCAAGAGAAGATGTGCGGAGTCTCTACCAAGCGCATCAAGAAATGGCAAAGACAGGGTCACAAAACAAATAACGATGTTCGTGGTTCTACCGATCTCAAGGATCTGATCATGACTGCGCAGCCGGTGTTCCTTCTGCGGCTTGAGCGGGCTTTACGATTAAAGGAAGAGCCTTTGCAAGTCCTGTGCGCGCATCAAACTCAATACTGTAGCGTTGGCCGACGGCGGAAGGATGTACTTCAAGCGGTGGCTGGAATGTAAACTCCCGACCGCCTGCGGTCATGCTCAATATTTGAACAGGTTCTGCTGCTGCAGAAGAGACAGTGGTGGAATCGCGGTGTAAGTCTCCAGCATCGACGGGGTGTTTCATACTGATATTATACTTTAATAATAAAATATGTCAATATTCGTTCAATACGTTGCTTTGAGAGGACGGGCATTGCGCAATATTGCGACAATACTGCATTTCTGCTATTATATTCGTAAACACACATTCCCACCCTTCTTATGCAGCTCTTGAGCAACCTGACGAAACGAAAATCTCTTTTTGGGATGTTCGTTGTCCTCTGTCTTCTTCAATTGAGCTTGGCGCTTGGTCGGGTTCCTGGGTTTACAGCGCTGACGATCTACTTCTTCTCCAGCTCTTCGAGCTCTTCCTACTCCTCTTCTTCGGTGTCGTCCATGTGGATGAGCTCTTCCAGTATGATGAGTTCGTATAGTTCGAATTGGTCCAGTGCGTCTTCTCATTCCAGTTCCAGCTCCGGGCCTTTAGGATGCTGCTGCACGAGAAGTTGGGAGTATTACCCAATGACAGTTTGGTACGGATTCAGCGAGAGCCAGTGTCTTTCGCGGGCGACCACGGTCCCAAACACCAATCACCAGTGGCTCCCGCTTCCTTGTATGAATCCGGATACGAGCATGCCCTATTCCGCGAATGAGTTTTGCGGGAATCTTTCTTCTTCTTCATCCAGCGAAAGTACCGCGCCGAGTAGCTCTTCCGAAGAATCGTCTTCAAGTTTCTCCTCAGAATCGTCTTCCTCTGTTAGTTCCTCCTACTCTATTTTTTCCTCTTCCTCTTCTTCCTCCAGCGTCCAGTTAGTCTGGTGTCTTGCTGATTCGGTTCCATGTCTTGTGTATCCGCTCTCTTCCTGCTTATTACTCAATGGAACGCCCTATCAAACATTAGAAGAGTGCAACGGGGGCCAATACTCATCCTCTTCCTCATCCTCGAGCAGTTCCTCTGATGACTACTCTTCAAGTTTCTTCTCTTCGAGCCACTCTTCTAGAAGTAGCTCTTCGTCTTCTTCCACTGCCATCTCCACCTCTTCTTCGAGTGATTCAAGTTCTTCGTCCACCTCCATCACTTTCTCTTCCTCTTCTTCTGAAGAGTGCATCGACCCGGATACAGTGAGCAGTTCACCATCTGCAGCAAAGGCTTATACTTCTGCCAAAAAGCCGCTTTGCCCGGTGGTCGTGGGTTCGGTTTGTTGCAAGGATACAACGGGCATGCACGATTCACGCTGTAATAAGTCATGCACTAGCGGATGGGTTGCTGATACAACGTATGTGTCAAACGAAGAATGTGCAGAAAAGTGTGGAAAGCCCGATTGCCCGTCGGTCCAGCAATTCTACCCGATTGCCTCTATCACAGTAGGACCAGTTCAATACAAAACCATTCCAGCAGATCAGGAAACTATCAATCGAAATTCAGCATTGGCCACACTCACACAAATGGCCAAAAACAAATACACCCAGTACTGTTCAGCTCCGAATTTTCTGCCTGCCATCAGCTGTGCAGAGGGATGCGTCCCGGTGACGAATCAAGGGCCGAATCCAAGTTTTGCACCAGTTTTAGAATCACCAGGAAGTCTTAACTATACGCCAGTGGGCCAAGTACTTTTGCCATCTCCCCCTCCCAATCCCTACGGATTGACCAATATTCAGATGAAACTTTCCGGTGGCCAATGTGTGTACACGTTAAACTGTCAGGTCCCCACCACTCCGTAAGCGCATCATTCATTGCGATTTATTCAAAGCCGCCCCGATAGGGGCGGTTTTATATTCAGATGATGGGCAATGGTGAAGTTTGGTGGAGCTGAGGGGGTCCTTCGGCTCCTGTCTCAGGACAAGCTCGAGCCCATGGCTTGCCGTGAGGAGTGAGACGACGAATGGTGGAGCTGAGGGGACTCGAACCCCTTACCTCTTCCATGCCATGGAAGCGCTCTACCAGATGAGCTACAGCCCCAACGGTGAATTGCAGACGAGCGAGGAACGGAGTGACAAAGCGAGTCGCAAGATCCGTTGCCCTCCGTAGCCGCAAGCAAATGCGAGCGCGAAGGAGGGCAGGCTCATCGATGATCGAATGAATGAAAGAACGACATGTCTGTCCTCCTTCGCCCGCTTCGCGTGCTACGGAGGACATATCCCAGAACGTCCTCGGCTTCGCCTGCGGCGTTCTGGAGATATGGTGCGCCCGGCAGGATTTGAACCTACGACTTCCAGGTCCGCAACCTGGCGTTCTATCCGGGCTGAACTACGGGCGCACTGAGTGATACAAAGAACGGAGGCGGAATGCCCTTGCGAGCTGGGGAAGCGTAGCATTCAGATTGAGGGGAAACAAACGTCATCCTTGGTTTCCTATTAATCAGCCCGCACTGAAATAGTCGTTCTAAAAATAGACAAATTAAAAAAATAGTTTAAATTACTTCTATGTCTGCTCATCAACCGGAAACAGATCTTGGCGTTATTCGTGCATACCATGAGCTCGCTCGTCTTGTGCGTGAACAATGTGATGCCGGTGCGGCGGAAGAAATTCTTTCCGGTGTGCGTCAGATCATGGCTGCACTGTTGGTCGATGGTAGCAGAGCGACAGTTGGCCACATGATGACCGCCAGCACCCGTATCGATGCAGCATTGATTGCGCCTCGACCCATTCGCTTTGCTCTGAAGCGCGACCAGGATGCCCGAGAATTCTTGCGTCAAGAAATAGATGCAAGGGAAAGCATATTGCATCCTCATGATCGGATGGATCCCGGGGAATTGATGCAGGTGCGTGCCATCTTCCCCACGTTTTGCACGGTAGGGTTAGGGGCCACGGTAGAAGACACCGATCCGGCACGCGCGTAGACTCGCCTCATCCTTCTTCAGATCCTCTTAATCGGCATCGTCGCTCTTCTCATTCTCTTCGTCGTCGTGACGGCAGTGGGGAATTTCATCATCAAAGTGCCCTTTGTTCCGTCGTCTAAGAAGGCGATTGAAGAGATGATCCGCTTTGCAGATCTGAAAGGTACGGAAACGGTCTACGATCTGGGGGCGGGGGATGGGCGCATCCTCATCGCCGCCAAGCGATTACATCCGGGCATCCGAGCCATCGGCATTGAGTATGTGCCCACTGTGTGGCTCTTAGGAAAGCTGCGCATCTGGCTATCGCGTCGGAAGGTGACACTCCTGTGCGGCGATGCACTCAAATACTCCGTGACCGATGCACAGTGCATCTTTCTCTATCTGTTCCCTACGATCATGGAGGAACTTGGAAAAAAGTTTGATCGGGAACTCAAGCCGGGGACCACGGTGATTTCGAGCGTCTTTCCTTTTCCGCATCGCAAGCCTATTGCGGAGAAGCAGGTTCCCTGGCTTGGGGAGCGGCGCACGATCCGGCTCTATCGGTGGTCGCAGATCCCGAGTGAAGCCGAGTGATAAGCTACTTCATCTAATAGAAAACCGATTGCCCTGCAGGCGGCCATGGCATTATCAATGTAGGGGAGGAGGGGAACCGGCCGTGTGCGTGATTCTGCGTTGCCCATGCGATCGATACTCTTCCTGTGCTTGTTCTCTTCTCCTGAGACGGATACATGACGCATCTTCCAACGCGATGGCTCATCTAATTCTTGCAGAATTTGCAGGAGCACCAATGTGTGAGCCAGTGTTCCAAGCCCCATGCCCCTAAGCTCACGGCGGAAATCTCCTTCCCAGGGTTTGCAGAATGGGTAGAACTCGTCGGAGACCACTGTGTGCGAGAATGGGCTAACGATCATGCTGGTGGTGCCGAATAGTTGGTTGTCAAAGCGTGTCCGAAATGTGTGTACTAATCCTTCGATCCTCACGCGCACCATGTCAAAGCGTCGGAAGAGATCCGCTTTGTCATGCGGATCCACCTGGAACGGTTCATGCCGCAGCTCTGCGGTGTCATGAGACATAGGAGTGATACGCTATCCGCAGAATTCATCCTGTCAATCCGACGATGGACTTTCGGACTTACTCTTGGATACCCTCACCCTACCCTCTCCCGGAGGGAGAGGAGAACCTGTAAACATTCGACTGCCTTTTAAAAAAGGGGCACCCGCTTCTCAAGTTCCCTTTTGTTGAAACTCAAGAGGCGAGTGCCCCTGTGATCCAGTACGATTGTGGTGTACTGGAACACTCGCAGGATGACCCGGCCTGCACTCCCTACCTCATCGACGCGCAATAGGGGCGCGTCACCATGTTTGTGTTGATGTAGATCCCGAAGGCTCGGGCAGCCTCCCGATGGTGATCTTCGGGAGCGAGATTGTTAATGTTTGTTTGCCCCGTACCACATGGGGTGCAGGGCGAGCCGAACCCGAGGGTCCAGCGTTTGCGGTGGTCAGCCGCATCCCTTTGATCCTCGCGATGCGAGAACAAAAGAGTGAAAGCAGGGAGGAGAGAGAAGTGACTGACCCCGCACACTTCCGCGCGAACGCAGAAATGTGCGGGGCCTGAAGAAGATCTTCAGGAGGAACCGACGGCACCGGGCGGATGGGAGCGGTAAAGCCTCCAAAGCCGAGCAACGTGGCGTCACTTCTCACTTCTCCCCGCTTTAAAGTAGAGAGCCGAAGAGTGCGAAAGATCAATCTGGCTAGTATAGCACAGATTGGCTTTGGGGACAACGATCGACTGCGGTACGATGCACGGGAAATCATGGATTCTCTTCCTTCCACAGCAGGCGGTATGCAGAGCACTCCTATGGGTAAATTGGTCCTGGTGATCGGTCCTTCGGGGGTAGGAAAAAGCGTCATTCTGCGTGCGCTCAAGGAGCGCCATCCCGAACTCGTGTTCCCCAAGAGCGCCACTACCCGGCAGCGCCGTCTCGGCGAAGGGGATGATCTTTACCGGTTTGTCTCCCGTGAGGAGTTTGATGTGTTGATCGCACAGGGGAAAGTTCTGGAGTGGGCCACGGTGCACGGAGGAGATCGCTATGGAACGCTTCTAGAAGAAATTCTTTCGCCTATGCAGCGGGGGAAGACTGTGGTGCGTGAGGTGGATGTGCAGGGGTTTGAAAGTATTCGTGCTCACAGTCTCTTCTCCGGTTCTAAGGCCCGTTTTTCGCTGGTGTCGGTGTTCATCTTGCCGGAGAGTCGTGAGCAGCTGATCGAGCGCATTCGCAAGCGAGCTCCCATGAGTGACGAGGAACTTGCGCGTCGTTTGAAGAGCATGGACCGGGAACTGAACGTGGCGCCGCTCTGCACGGTTCAGATTGTGAATCGGGAAGGAGCGCTTCAGCAGACAATCGCAGAAGTTGAGAAGGTGATTGCGCCTCGATGACAGTTCGGTAAACTCCACTTATGGCACGCCCTCGCATCGCTCTTCTCTACGTCGGTGGATCCATCGGAATGAAGATGAATCGGAAGACCGGACGTATCGAACCTATCGAGTCGCTCAACGAGATCCATCGTTTTTTGCCAGAACTGCAGCGCGAAGTGGCGCTCAAATTTTATTCGCTCAGCAACGTGGGCTCCTCGGAGGTCACGCAGCGCGATTGGGTAGAGATCGCCCGAACAATCGAGCAGATTTATGACGAGTTCGAAGGTTTCGTGGTTGTGCACGGCACCAATACCATGAGCTACACCGCCGCAGCCTTGAGCTTTGCACTGCAGGGTTTGAGCAAGCCGATCATTCTCACAGGGGCATTGCTGCCGATCAACGATATTTCCGGCGATGGCCGCATGAACTTGGTCTACGCCATTCGTGCTGCGCAATTGGATATTGCGGAAGTCTGTGTGGTCCTTGGTCCCCGCGTGTTACGCGGCTGCCGAGCAAAAAAGGTAGATCAGTCGCTCTTCGATACCTTCAAAACTACACGCATTCCGCCACTCGCCGAATTCAATGTGGGCGTGCAGCTGTGGGAGCACCGTTCGGTACGACGTAAGCGTCAACTATTGTGTCGTCCTACTTTCAATCCCCATGTGGCCGTGGCGACTCTTCATCCCGCACTCGATCCGTCGTTCTTGGATTCTATTCTTACTACAAATCCGCATGGCATCATCATGCGTGCCTATGGACCGGGAATGTTGCCGGAACGAATCTTTCCGTGGTTGCGGACCGTCACGGAGCGAGAGATCCCCATCGTCATGACCTCGCAGACCATTCGCGGTCGGGTGGATCTGCACCATTTCCGTAAGCAGATCACACTAGAGAAGTTTGGCGTGATTTCGGGCAAGGATATGACGTTTGAGTGTGCTTTGGTCAAATTGATGTGGGCACTTGCGCAGACCGATAACGGACATCGGCTCCGCGAGTTGATGGAGAAGAGTTTGGTGGGGGAGCTGGAAGAATAGGGGCGGGATTTTTTGATTGAAGATTTTCGATTTGCGATTGGACACAGAGGTTCGTGTACCCGAGGAAATCGCAATTCGCAAATCAATAAATCGACAATCGTTCATTCGTCGTCCTCGTCCACCCCGTGTTCTTTATTATGTTTCTCTAAAACTTTTCCGCCCACGATCGATCCGATCGCACCGCCGATGATGAGACCCACAACCAGGCGTTTGATCAAACGCTTGCCTTTTTTCTCCTCGGATTCACGGCGGCGGAAGAGCCACATATGGCCCACTGTAGCATAGGAAATACAATGTGAGCACCCGTCTTTGCTCATTTGTCCATTGAACGGGCTCAGTGCTTGGTCGGACGGCGAATTTTGATTGATCAATGGAAGATTGGCTTTATCGGTCGCTCAGAGCGATCTCCGGATACGTTTTGAGATGATCTAAGATGATAGCTTCAATGGCCGCAAGCTTCTCGGGGGAGCGCGCCTCCAGGCAGATACTGAGCTTGGGACTGGTGTTACTTGCGCGGATATTGGACCAGGCGCCTTCCCCAAAGTCGATGCGTGCCCCGTCCATGGTATTCACCGGATAGGATTTCTGGAAGTGCGTGATGATAGTGTCGATGATCGGGAACTTACGATCGTCCGGACAGGTGGGCCTGAGTTCCTGAGCCACGAATACTTTGGGGTAGTGCGCCAGTCGCTGCGACAGCGTTTCCTTGCCGCGGCGCAGAATAGCCAGCACCTGCAGCGCCACGATGAGGGCGTCATCGTATCCGTGGGCCAGATCTTCCAGGAAGAAGTGTCCGGATTGCTCTCCGCCCAGCGGGGCGCCATGTTTGGTCATTTCATGTTCCACGAAGGAGTGCCCCACCTTGCACATGATCGGCTGGCCTCCCCATTTGCTGATCTCCGTTTCTAGGGAGCTGGACATGCTGGTGGTGAAGACCACGGGCTTGCCGGGGAAGCGTTTGAGATAGTCTTCTGCAAGGAAGAGGAGCGTCTGGTCACAGCTCAAGATCATTCCCTTGTCATCCACCACGCCCAAGCGGTCGCCATCACCATCCAATGCAAATCCGATGTCCGCTTTTTCCGCTACTACTTTTTCCTGCAGTTCCTTGAGTGTTGACCGCTTGCTGGGGTCTGCGGGGTGATTGGGGAACGTACCATCGGGATCCAGGTAGAGTCCGGTCACCTCTGCTCCGGTACGTTTGATCGCTTCCATCATCGCGGGTCCCGATGTGCCGTTGCCCGTATCGATCACGACCTTGGCTCCCTTGGCGCATGCCCCGAATTGTTGCTCAAGCCAGTCTAAGTACGGAGAGGTTCCATCAAGCGATTCCACCGAACCTTTCCCCGTGAGGAATGTGCCGGACTGGATTCTTTTGAGCACCGTTTGGATATCGTCGCCTGCAAAGGCCACGGCTCCGCGGATTTGCAGCTTAATGCCGTTATCTTCTTTGGGGTTGTGGCTGGCCGTTACCTGCAGTCCGCCGTCCAATTTCTGCTGGACGATTACAAAATAGTTCACGGGACTGGGTGTCATGCCGATATCCAAGATTTCGCAGCCGGTAGAAATCAGGCCTTCTATGAGTGCATTTTGCAGATCTAAACTGTGCGTCCGCATGTCGCGGCCCACCACCAGCTTGGGATGATCGATTCCGTACATTTCGCGTACGATCGAGCCAAAGGCCTGCCCGATGAGACGGTAGACTTCTTCATTCATCTGTACCGGAACCTTTCCGCGGATGTCATAGGCGCGAAAGATGTGAGGATCGAGAGAGGTCATCGATAGACAGGATAGTGCAGAGTGCAAAAGAATGTCAGTGCGAACAAGTTCTGATGGTCAGTCCAAGCTTCCATAAAAGACAATAATATTGTATAATATAATTAAAACAATCTATGCCCACACCCCTCACCGTCGCCTACTTCTCCATGGAGATCGGCCTCAAGAGTGCCATTCCCACCTTTGCGGGAGGACTCGGAATTCTGACTGCGGATCTTATGCAGTCGTGCGCTGATCTGGGGGTGAAAGCCGCGTGCGTCACCGGTTGCTGGAAGCACGGATATCTTAAACAGACCCTCAATCCCGATGGTTCCCAGCGTTACGCGGAGATTGAGTGGGATCCTTCGGCCTATCTGGAACGTCTGTCCCAGCGCGTGACGGTGACGATCGATGGCTCTCTTGTTCACATCGGCGCATGGAAACTGGATTTGAAGGGGCAGAAGGGGAGTGTGCCGGTGATTTTTCTCGATACCAATCTTCCGGAAAATTCTCCGGAAGCGCAGCAGATCACGCACTATCTCTACGGCGGTGATCAGGCCATGAGGATTCGTCAGGAGCTCGTGCTCGGCATCGGCGGAGTGCGGATGCTCAGGGCTTTAGGGTATGACGATGTGGGTACCTATCACATGAACGAAGGGCATGCGGCGTTTTTAACGCTTGAACTCCTGCGGGAACGGCAGTGGAAGGATGAGGAAGTTCGTCGCTCCTGTGCGTTCACAACGCATACGCCCATTGAAGCGGGGCACGATGTCTTTCCGTACGACCTGGCGCAGAAGGTTGCCGGAGATAATCTGCCCTGGCACATCAAGAAAATCGCCGGGGAAAACGCGCTCTCCATGACACGGCTTGCCATGACGATGAGCCATTTCACATGCGGAGTTTCCAAGATCCATGCGGAGGTTTCGCGCAAGATGTTCCCGGGATGTTCCATCGATGCCATCACCAACGGCGTTCACCATATCACCTGGAGTAGTCCGGAGATGCAGTCTCTCTTTGACCGCAAGAGCAAGGGGTGGAGAACCGATCCGGCGATCCTGCAGACGACGTGCCGCGCGTACGAGGATGGCGAGCTCTGGACGGCGCATCAGGCCGCCAAAACGCGTTTGATGACGGAAGTGAATCGTCGCACGGGTCTCGCATTCGATCCGGAAGTGCTCACCATCGCCAGTGCTCGCCGCGTGGTTTCCTATAAGCAGCCCGAACTCCTCTATGCCAATTTGGAGCGTCTGGCCGATGTGTGCCAGGGCCGCGTGCAGATCGTGCACTCCGGCAATGCGCACCCTTCCGATTCTTTTGCGCAGGGAGTGATCCAGCGCATGGTGGAACGCTCACATGCGCTCAGGGATAAGGTGAAGATCGCGTACCTGGAGAACTACAATCCCGATCTGGCCAAGCTCCTCGTGCAGGGTGCCGATGTGTGGCTGAATACTCCCATGCGCTTGCATGAAGCCTCCGGTACTTCCGGCATGAAGGCGTGCCTCAACGGCGTGCTCAACTTCTCCACGTTGGATGGTTGGTGGATCGAGGGCTACGAGCGCGATCCGGAGTCCGGTTGGCGCATCGGCCCGCTGGTCCAATCCACGTCCATCGATACCACGCGCGTGATCGATGCGGAGGATATCTATACGGAACTCCAGTATCAGATCATTCCCGAGTATTACTATGAGGGGCGAGCTCGCTGGATCAGGCGAATGAAACGCGCCATCGGGCTTATCGGCCATTTTAATGCCCAGCGGTGCGTCCAGGAGTATTTGAAAAAAGCGTGGGGAAAGGGTTTGTAGCTGGGAGCTGATAGGAACGATTGTTTGGCGCAATTGAATATTGCTCATTCGGACGACAAGCTGCCAGCTCTGAGCCCCAAGCTCTGATAGTATCGTCCCGTGTCCGTTCGCCCTCAGCTCATCGGCATCCTCAATGTCACGCCCGATTCCTTTTACGATGGTGGGGAGTTAAAGACCATTGATCTTGTCCTTAAACGTGCCGAACAGATGCTTGCCGACGGGGCGGATATTCTGGAGATCGGCGGACAGTCCACTGGCCCAAACTCCAAGGATATCTCAATTCATGAAGAGCAAAGGCGGGTTCTGCCGGTAATCGAAGCCGTGCGAGCACGCTTTCCGCAAGCGCGCCTGTCGGTTGACACCTTCACAGCCGATCTTGCGCAGGCGGCAATCGATCGCGGAGTTGAAATAATCAATGACGTCACGGCCGGAAGAGGGGATGCACGCATATTCGCGGTCTTGGCCCACTCGTCGGCTTCCGTCGTTCTGATGTATGCAAAGGATCTCACGGCGCGCACGACGATCGCTCCAACTCGATACGATGATGTGATTGTGACGATCCGTTTATTTCTCGCGGAGCGTAAGCGCTTGGCAGTTGAAGCAGGGATCGCTCCCGAGCGCATCATCCTGGACCCGGGTTTGGGACAATTTATCTCCAGCGATCCGCGTTACTCCTTTGAAATCCTGGCACGCCTGTCGGAATTCCTGCCTCTCGATTGCCCGATTCTTGTGAGTCCGTCGCGCAAATCTTTCCTTGCGGGAAGCGAACAACTCCCTACAGCAGACCGGCTGCCCGCAACGGTTGCCGCCTCTTCAATCGCAGTGCTGCACGGTGCATCTTTCATCCGCACGCACGATGTCTTGGAAGTGCGGAGGGCATGCAATACGGCACAGTCAGTTTGGGAGCTTAAACGATGACAAACTGCACAATCGCCATACTTGTAAGAATCACAAGCAGGCCTATGCCTACGCGCAGAACCAGGCTCTTGGCGCGGGTATACTGCTCGTCCTTGCCGATATTGATGATCATCAGAAGTCCGGCGTAGATGAGAACAATGGTCGCCACAAACGCTCCCATTGCGAGAATGGCTCGCACAATCCTGGCAATGGCAACTACCAGTCCGCTGGGCGTTCGTTCGATGATTACGGCATCTAAAACGAGCAATTTGAGCGCGATCAGAAGAAGACCTGCTCCCACCGATAGAATCACACGCTTAAGGTGCTCCATGCCGTCTCCCCCTCCGTAGCTGGCCACGGCGCGGATCCCGCTTACGATGATGAAGATGATCGCGGTGATGGCAGCAACGGATTCAACGAAGTTGAGCAGACCCTGAATTTCCGATTCCAGAATTGCGGCGCCACCGCCCTGGTAGGCCATAAAGGCTTGGGCAACACGCGGTGCCAGATTGATGATGATCAGAGAAGCCGCCACCGCACCGATTGTCTTTTTCGTTTTTTCCATTTGTCCCTCTTCTTGGCTGGCGGTGAGGGTCAGTCCTGCTCGGACGATCATGAAGATACCCACAACATTCACCACTCCCAGAAACGATTGAATCATCACGAGGAAAATATTGCCGAACTCGGCACCACCGATGCCGGAGTTGAGGGTAGGGGCAACATGGCTGATTGTGTCTTCAAAGATCGCACTGGCCGTTGTAGGTCCAAGCAGAAGTAGCAGTATGCTCAGTCGGCGGATAAGAGGACTCAAGCGCATCATACGAGGATGAAAAAGTTTACGAGTGCCGCAGCGCTGATCACCAGGATCAGGGCAACCAAGCTTGCGGTAATCAGCTTCTTGGCCTTTTCCTTCATGGTCTCATCCACGGAAATCACAAGCATAGCTCCAGCGACTATGACGGCAACCACAGCCAAAATTCCGAAGATTGTGATGATGTAGTTTGCGATTCCCGTAAGCTCCACCAATGCTGTGGAAGAGTTTCTTCCAGTGAATGTGGTGACGATAGGAGAGGCCAACAGCACAATGGCGGCCCCCAGGCATCCGTAGAGCAATTGCTTGCGTCCCTTTGCCGCCTCACTATCGTCGGATGACATAATCATTCGGAATCCCTGAATGGTGATGTTGACCAAGAGCGCGATAGAGATGACCGCACGAAGGAATATCGTCATATTTTGGAAGACCGTATTCACTCCTGCGGGATTCACCACTCCACCGGTGACAAAGCTTGAGGCAATAAGCTCGGCTCCGAGCATCAAGACCACACCGACGAATGCATATTGAAATGACTGACTCGTTTCGGCCATGGCGGAATCGCTCGTTGGTGTGAACAGGCGTCGAATGCCGTAGAAGATGATGGCTGCCACGAGCGTGCCCAGAAAAGCCAAACGTGCACCGGCGATGAGTGTGCCATTGATATACGAGGCCAGATCCGCTCCCAAACAGGAGATCCCAGGTACCATACATGTTCGAATGATGGAGGGATTTGGATTAGAAACAGCCAGCGCAATACCGGGAAGGAGTGCACAGAGTGCGCCGAGGATGTTAGACAAGGTTCGCCGCATAGAATCTGGTTATTGTACCATAGAAAATGCCGATAGACCATCCTGATTGCATGGGATCGCTTCGGCATTCTAAGAGCATTTGCCCGATTAAAGCACCGGTACAAATCTTATGGAATATTTCTTGGCAGCGCAGAGAGGTTCACAGGCGAAAAGGCTTCTCTCATTGCTTCCTTGCCTATTTCTCCTATCATGACGCCCTATGCCACCCCTCTCTGCTGTCCGCAGTCGTCCTGTTGCCCTGGAGCCTTCTACCGAAGCAAAAGTTTATGGGCTCTTTGCACTCGCGCTTGTTCTGACGCTCATCGGAGCGTATCTGGGCATGTCCTACGCCACGGTGCTTATCGGGTCGGGAATCCAAATGTTCTTTCTGATTGCGGAACTTGGTCTCATCTTCACCTCGCGCCTTTGGATGCGTAGTTCTCCGCTCAATGTGATTCTGTTCTGCCTCTTCCCTCTGCTCTCCGGTCTCACCGTTGCTCCCTATATTCTCTACGTGCTCGCAGGGTATGCGAATGGTGCTGCCATTCTTCTCAATGCTTTGGTGGCCACGGTCTGCATGGCAGGAGGAACGGCTGCGTTTGCGCTCACGACCAAGGCAGATCTCTCTGGCATGGGCAGGATGCTCCTCATGGGCCTCATCGGTTTGATTGTGGTCGGTCTGCTGCAGCTCTTTGTGCCGGCATTGCGAACCGGAGGAGTGGAGATGGCGATCGCCGGGATCGGCGTTATCCTCTTTGCCGGGTTCACCGCGTACGATATCCAGCGGATTTCGATACTCGGTCGTGCCGGTGCCAATCCATTTATGTTAGCCCTGAGTCTCTACTTGGATATCTTCAATCTGTTCCTCTATATCCTGCGCTTTATGTTGGCGCTTTCGGGGAACCGTCGTTAGGGATCGGGGATTGATTTTCAGGCATATTTGAACAAAACAAGGCGAGATTCGTCTCTCGATATAATCATCCGATGTCTTTAATCCCTGTTTTTTCTTTGCACCCATCCGCGAACTCCTTTATTCTGGACTTACATGTCCAAGCGACCCACACCCAAGAAGCGGCGCGAGAAAAGCCGTGGCAGACGGCAGCATTCCATCTATGTCACCAAGCGTCTGCGCAAGTTGGCCAATAAGCGCCAATCGCCGTATGCGGTTCTGGCAAAGCCTAAGAAGACTGCATCCAAAGCGCTCAAGGGCATCACCAGGATCAAGGCGTGACGAGGGATTGGGAATTGCTTATTTGAGATGAGGGCCCTTCCTCATTGGTTGCGGGGATTATTTTGAGTCTGCATTCGAATGCCCTAATATGCTAATCACTAATTCTCAATCCCTTTCGCATGGCACGGAAACGTCACCTTTCTCGAATCGCCGTCATGCAAGCACTCTTCGAACATGAGAGGCGTCATTGTGATGAATTGGAGGCGCTAGAGAGAAATGCCGCCGAGCTGGGGGAGATCGATCTGGAGTTTGCTCAATCACTGTTGGTCGGTGTTGTAGAAAAGAAACAAGCGCTTGAAGAGGCCGTGCAGGTGCATGCACCCGGATGGTCGCTGGAGCGCATGGACCCCATTTCTCGTTGCGTATTGATGGTGGGGGCTTACGAGCTCCTTTTCCTTAAGGAAGCGCCTCCGGCGGTCATCATGAATGAGGCGATTGAGATCGCTAAAGAGTACGGAACCTCGGAGAGCGGAAAGTTCGTCAATGGCGTTCTCAATGCCATTGCGCAAGGAACGGGAATGAAGGATCAACGAAGAAAGTCAAACTAGAAGGTTGAGCTTACGGAGGCGTAGAAACTGTGGAATTTCCATTTAGCGTTCAACCTTCTTCGCCTTTTACCTTTAACATTCGTCCTCTACACTTTGTACGTTATGCCTCCTCAGCCCATCTCCCTCCTGGAGAAATCTCTCCATCTCTCCTTTAGGAACAAGGACCTGTTGGCTCAGGCTCTTACGCATCGCAGCGCCACAGGCAGGTCACAGACGAACAAGCATAATGAGCGCGTGGAGTTCCTGGGTGATGCCGTCTTGGAGCTGGTCGCCACGGAGTATCTTTTCACCTTCGAAAGCAAGTCCGAAGGGGAGTTGACTAATTGGCGTGCCGCCTTGGTGAATGGCAGGCAACTTGCGATCGTTTCCCGGGAACTGAAGATCGGTGACTTTCTCTTTATGAGTCGCGGAGAGGAAGCCAGTGGTGGCCGAGATAAAGAATCAACTCTGGCGAATGCGCTGGAGGCACTCATTGGTGTCATTTTCTTAGATCAGGGATTTGAGGCCGCTCGCAAATTCTGCTTTGACCATATTCTGGTGCGTCTGGGGGAACTATTGAAGGCAGGCAAGCATCGGGATTTTAAGAGCTTGTTTCAAGAGAAAGCGCAGGAAGTCACGGGAGTGACCCCGCATTATGAGGTGATTGCGGAGAGCGGTCCGGACCATGAGAAGCAGTTCACCTGCGCCGTGAACATCGGTCCGGAGCGGGTCGCCACCGGTGATGGTGCAAGCAAACAAGACGCCGAGCAGGCGGCTGCAGAAGCAGGGCTGAAGGCAAAGAAGTGGAAGTGAGCGCAGCTTCTTAGGTTGTAGCTTCTTAGCTTTTTAGGAGTCTCGCTGCATCGGCTCGATGGTTGTGCAGTTCTGGCCAGATTCCCAACAGGAAGCACTTACTAAATACCTCTTATGCATCCTAAGAAGCTAACAAGCTAATCAGCTAAGAAGTTCGCACCATCATCCCATCTTGATCTCAATATCCACTCCGGAGGGCAGGCTCAAGCTCTGCAGACTCTCCATGGTCTTGAACGTGGTCTCCTTGAGATCGATCAAGCGGCGGTGTGTGCGCATTTCAAACTGATCGCGCGAGTTTTTATGCACAAAGGTCGATCGGTTCACTGTAAATTTACGGATCTTGGTGGGAAGGGGGATCGGACCGTGGACAACGGCACCGCTGCGTTCCGCCGTATCCATGATTTTGGCTGCTGCCTCATCTAAAACCGTATGATCAAAGGCGCTCAAACGGATACGGATGGAAGGGACAGCTTTGGTCTCAGGGGTAGATTTCTTGGCTGCAGGAGCATGTACAAGAGGGAGTGTGGGCGCATCTTTCTTCTCCAAAACGGCAGACTCCTTCCTCATGGAGGTCTCAGTCTTTTTCGTCGCCTTCTTTGGGGCGGGGGACTTCTTGGGAGTGGCCTTCTTAGGAGGAGTCATAATCGTTTGGGAGAAAGAGCAGAAGTAGATGGCCCGCAGCTGGAATTCGCGAATTCCAGCTGCGGGAAGAGTGTGATTATTCCAGAATCTTGGTTACCACGCCGGAGCCGACCGTGCGGCCTCCCTCGCGAATTGCAAAGCGTGTTCCTTCAGCAAGAGCGATGGGCGCTCCCAGCGTGACCACGAACTTCACGTTGTCACCGGGCATGACCATTTCTACGTCGGCAGGCAGTTCTACGGAGCCCGTCACGTCAGTCGTGCGGAGGTAGAATTGCGGCTTGTAACCCTTGAAGAAGGGTGTGTGGCGGCCGCCTTCCTCCTTAGTGAGGACGTAGACTTCACCTTCGAACTTGGTGTGTGGGGTGATAGACCCTGGCTTGGCAAGCACCTGGCCGCGCTCAATATCTTCACGCTCAATGCCGCGCAGCAGCAGACCCACGTTATCACCTGCGAGCCCTTCATCCAGGAGCTTGTGGAACATTTCCACGCCTGTAACCACGGACTTGCGCGTGGCCTTTACGCCCACGATTTCAATCTCTTCGTTGACCTTCACCTTACCCTGTTCGATACGTCCAGTGGCCACAGTGCCGCGTCCTTTAATGGAGAAGACGTCTTCCACAGACATCAGGAAGGGCTTATCCGTCTGGCGCTCTGGAATGGGGATCCACTCATCCAGGGTGTCCAAGAGCTTCTTTAGTTGCTCAATCTGCTCCTTGTCTCCCTCCAGAGCCTTGAGAGCGGAACCGCGGATAATGGGGGTCTTGTCGCCCGGGAATTCGTACTTGGTAAGAAGTTCGCGGATTTCTTGCTCCACCAGGTCGATCAGTTCCGGATCCGTCACGAGGTCGATCTTATTGAGGTAGACCACGATGTAGGGCACGTTCACCTGGCGGGCCAGCAGAATGTGCTCACGCGTCTGGGGCATGGGACCGTCGGCGGCGGAACAGACGAGGATCGCTCCGTCCATCTGTGCGGCACCTGTGATCATGTTCTTGACGTAGTCGGCGTGGCCCGGACAGTCCACGTGCGCATAGTGACGCTTGGTAGACTCGTATTCCACGTGTGCGGTGTTGATGGTGATACCGCGCTCTTTCTCTTCAGGAGCGTTATCGATATCAGCATATCCTTTCTTCTCTCCTTCCGGTGAGAAGTTGAGGGAGAGAGCCGCGGTGAGCGTGGTCTTCCCGTGGTCGACGTGACCGATAGTGCCGACGTTGACGTGCGGCTTAGAGCGGTCAAATTTCTTCTGTTCTGCCATAACGAGGGAGGGAAAAGGAGAAGGAAAAAAGGATTATTGGAAGCACTGTAGCTTCTTTGAGCCCAGGAAGTCTAGGGATGTGTAGGGGGTGTAGTCAACGGATTCATGAGTAAAAGAGGGGATTTAGGGAGTCATGGGTAAAAGGTCGGAGTAGGAAGGAACGGAAATGTTCGTTATCCTGGCAGCAAGGATGCAGCGGCAAAATCGCATCGTAGGCTTTGTAGACACTATCTGGCAGTGGTATGTGCTTCACAAGCGCATTCTTCCCTGGCGTGATCTCAGCATCTCATCCGATACCGAGCGGGCGTATAGAATTCTCGTTTCGGAAATCATGCTTCAACAGACGCAGGTGGAACGTGTGAGAGTCACGTACTGCAAGTTCCTGGATCAATTCCCTCTTCTGCGCGATCTTGCGCTTGCCTCCAATAGTGCTGTCATCCAGGCGTGGCGCGGAATGGGATACAACAGTCGAGCATTGCGCCTGCGTGACGCGGCTCGTGTCATTGTTGAAAGGCATCATGGAATGTTCCCGGAGGAGATGGAGGATCTTCAGGCCATTCAGGGCATCGGGCACTACACGGCAGCTGCCATCCGTAACTTTGCTTTCAATATCGGGACTCCTTGTATAGATACGAACATCCGCCGCATTCTCCATCGCACGTTCGTGGGTCCGGAGCGGGCGGATGGAACATGGAAAAAAGATGATCGGTATTTATTGAAGATTGCGGAAGAGGTGTTGGAGGCAGCGCTTTTTTCTCCGTTTCGTGAAGTGGTCGTGGCAGAGGCGGAGACGGGATTGATAGGTGAGTCAGTTCAATCTCCTCATGATGCGCGCAACTGGCATGCGGCACTCATGGACTTTGGTTCATTGGTGCAAACCAAGAAGCACCCCAAATGGGCTGTATGCCCACTCACAAGCAGAAAACTCATGGTGACGACTTGCTCTCTTTTCGAGCGTGCTCAGAAAAAGAGCTCACGCCCCACTTCCATCATGTCAAAAGCCCCCCAGGAACCCGGCCGTCATATCCTTGGCCGCTTTGTTCCCAATCGCATCGTGCGTGGCAGGATCGTGGAGGCGCTTCGCGATTCCCCATCGGGACTCACCTTGCAGGGACTGGGGCAACGCGTGGCTGCGGATTGGTCTCCGCAGCATCACCGCATATGGCTGCAGGGAATCCTGCGCAAGCTTGCGGGGGACCGGCTCGTTGAGCAACGAGCACAGAAGTTTCAACTGAAGGAGTGACTCCCTACGAACATGTACAGGAATCCAAGAGGCACGATCCGTTTGCGCAGCTCATGTGCGTGCTGCACTGTTTGCCACTGAGTGCACCGGCGCAGCAGATCGGAGGAAGCTTGCAGCCGTTGCTATCGGGGCCGAGTTGTGGCAGCAGAATGCCACCCTGGCAAGCAGGAGTCGTGGGATCTTTGCAGGCGGTGCCGCAAGTGCAGGAATCAATCCGACAGGAGCCATTCGTGCAGTTCATGGAAGTGATGCACTGCTTGTTCTGGCCTGCGTCGCAACAAATCGGCGGCAGGGCACAACCATTGGCATCTGCGCCGATCTGTGGGAGCAGAATGCCGGAGCACGGAGGAGGGGTGGGAGCGGAGCAGCGGAGACAGCGACAGTCCTTGCCACACAGCCCGTTTGGAGAGCATTGAGCAATCAAAGTTTCAGCGGTGGGGTCACACTCTTCCCCAGAATCGATCTTTTTGTTGCCACACAAGGGAGTCGTCTCACAATCTCTGGGACATGTTCCCTGTCTGCAGGGAGCCTTGCAGTTCGGGTCGTCGCCGTTCGGACCGCAGATACAGTCATCTGCCTCCCCCGCATCACACTTACCATTACCACAAGAGGTCTTACATTCAATTGATCCGCAGCTCACGATACAGTGGTTGTTATCGAAGATTTGATCGACGGCTTCACAGCCGGCGGGAGGGGAAAAACAAAGCGGAGAGTCCGGACAGTTGGGAGGAGTAGTCGCGCAATCTTTGGGACAGTTTGCAGTCGTCTCTCCGGCTGCACTGTCACATCTGTCGTTATTATTACAAACAGGAGGATTGGGAGGACATGCGCAAGAGGACCATTCGGGGGGCATTTGTGATTGACCAAAGCATTCGAATTGCCCGGGCAGACTGGCATTCACAACACACGTCTCATTGCCATTTGCACACTTCTGGCACCCTCCGCCGGCTGTGCAGGGTGCGCAGCTTCCCTTGGGGCATTCCAGCTTTCCGCAACTTGTCATACACTGGTTATTGTCATACACGGGGTCCACGTAGTGGCATCCTGCGGGTGGGGCGAGACAGGGAGGAGGCGAGCAGGGAGGACGGCAATCTTGAGCACAATTGATCGGAGTCTCACCAAGATTGGCATTGCAGGTTCCGTCATGGTTGCAGGCATCAAGACAATCATTGGGACATGACCCTTCACGACAAGGGGCGGAGCAAGGAGGGGTGGCGTAGGCACACAGCGGGCACTCACTTGCCTCCCCAATATCACACTGACCGTTGCCGCAAGAACTGACAGGAGGACAGGGACACGATTTCCATCCGGTGAGCAATTGATCTTTCATAAAGCATTCATACTGTCCTGGAAGCTTGGAGTGAACGGCGCAGACTCCGTCAACACTGCCACATTGCTGACATCCGCTGCCCATAGTACAAGCCGAACAGTTTGTGGGAGGAGCCGGAGGCAATAATTGACCCCAGAGCGGAACATTTGTACGGCTGATCAGCGTTCCTCCAGCCAGCGCAAGAATTACGACCGATGTGAAGAGTAAGGTGGGGAAGCGGCGACGAGGGGAGGGGCGAATCATGGGGAGGGGAGAGTGAGAATTGAGGAGATGGAAACTGAAACAAGATGCGTAAAAAAGATGATTAACCGCTGCAGCTGCAGGAAAGAATCATGCAGGATGTAGAGGCACAGGTCATAGTGAGTGAGCATTTCGCCTGCGGCGCATTGGCGCCCGCGCAGCACACCGGGGGAAGGGGGCACCCGCGAGCATCCGTTTCAGTTTGCGGTATCAGGATGCCATCCTGACACATGGGCGCTGAAAACATGGGGCAGGGGACGCTGGAAGCACTGGAGGTGGAGGGGGGAATCTTTGGGCAATCTTTTGGGCATGTGCACATATCCTCTCCCTTGCATGTGCCATCTCCGCAGGTGAGCCACCAATTATCGACACAGGTACCGATTGATCCGTTGCTAGGGCTGTAACACTGGTTGCCGTCTAAAATGGCGTTCGGTTTTACCCCTGCATTTTTGCTGCAGCAGACGGTCGGTCCGAACTGCGTGGAGATGAAGACGGTCTTGCCTGATTGCGCGCATTCGGGCGCGCTTCCTTTACAATCTTGGACACAGTTGCAGATGTTCTCCCATTCCTCGCAGGTGCCGTTGCCGCAGCGGGAGCACAGAGTGCTGCCGACCAACAGAGGGCATGATCCGTCCGGTGCGGGCTTTGCCGGATTGATGCTCGAAAGGCCGGTGCAACAAGAGACGCCCGGGATCACGGCCATTGTCCGACCTTCTTCCGTGCAGATGGGTGGGAGAGCTGTTCCCGTACGCAATACGCGACCATTATGTGCAGTGGAGTACATATCTTGCAGCGAACCAAAGAGCCAGAGTTCACCGCCAAACGAAACAGCCTCCGCCGGTACAAATCCGGCAAGACCGATGGGGTAGATGCCGCGGATTCGCTGCCAGTCGGTGCCATTTGAGGTGACAAGTGCGGAACCCGCAAAGAAGCCGCTCTTCGCGATCAGCCACAAGGAACCGTTATGGAGGATGGGTCGGAGGAACTGAATGCCCGAGAATCCGGAGGGAAACGTCCCTACGCGATTCCAGGTGGTGCCGTCTTGTGATTGACGGATCTCGAGTGTGGCAAAGTTCACAATGAACATTGTGTCATCGATCGCAAAAGCATTGTTCTTGGTCACGGGGAATGGCAGGACATTGGAAAGTCTTCCCCATCCGACCTCTCGAGAGACAAAAACATCCAGCGAAGGTTCGGAGGGCGCTTGCTGGCTTAAGAGAGAGGCAAGAAGAGATCCCAAAAGAGAGCCGCGTTGAGCGGTCTCCTGCGGACCGATTCCTCCCAATACAAAGGTTAAATCTCCGATGCGCAGAGTCGCGGCGTTGTAGCGCGGAGCAGGGAGAGTAGCCTCCATGATAACAAAGCCATCAGGGATGTTCCTGGAACCAAAAACTGTCTGTGATGCACCACCATCGGTGAGTCCGCCGATCAAAAATGCTCCATTGCCTCCCTGGAGTGATGTGGCGGCAGCATTCGATACTGCCCTGGGAAGAGAGGGAAGTGCGTTCCAATTGATTCCATCACGGGATTCGGAAACCGTTGTCTGCGGTCCGGAGAATCCTCTGCCGCCCACAACGTACATGCTTACTTGATCAGTGAAGGTGCTGAAATCAGAGAGAGAGTTGAATAGATCAGGATTGGAGATGAGATTCCACGAGAGGGCGGAGGGGAGAGGAGGCTGGGCGGAGCAGGTGCAGTCGGAAGCACAGAATTCTGTTGAGAGGCAGTTTCTGCGATCGGTTCCGTCACATTTTTCAGGAGATTCGGTTCTGTTATTGCCGCAGACCGGAGCGGGGAGAGAGCGCTTGCACAGATTGGAACAGGTCGGATCGGCCAGCGTGTTGTACGAGCAGGCATATTTTTTCTGACAATCGAGATTTTGAGTGCATGGTGATTGATCCGGACACCAGCCATTCGTGCAGGTTTCTGACCCAGTGCATTCAGAATTACTTTGACAAGCGGCACCTTGGTATGGGCCTGCGGCGCAAGAATTTCCGTTATCACATTCCTCTCCAAGGTCGAGGCGGCCATTGCCGCATTTGGGAGTATCAATAACACATCGGCAGCTCGTCGAGCACGATCGATTGGCATTTGCTGGGCATTGATGCTCGGGGCCATCGCACTCTTCACCGAGATCAATGACGCCATTGCCGCATTTGGGAGTATCAATAACACATCGGCAGCTCGTCGAGCACGATCGATTGGCATTTGCTGGGCATTGATGCTCGGGGCCATCGCACTCTTCACCGAGATCAATGACGCCATTGCCG